>ENA-ORPK01001090-ORPK01001090.1-human-gut-metagenome-genome-assembly--contig:-NODE-1090-length-22981-cov-4.650702_pt1 | contig 22981 bp, 28 predicted proteins | sample MGYA00242139_ERZ509068 | MGnify/ENA primary metagenome ERZ509068 (study PRJEB26280, sample SAMEA2338687) | human gut metagenome | biome: human gut; feature: human-associated habitat; material: faeces... | reverse complement strand
AGTCGCATACGCCGTCAGGCATATAGATCGGCTTGAGAAATGACGCGAGGCAGAATGCAAGCGCGATTGGAAGCAGAACCTCCTTCAAGAAGACTTTGATAGCACCCACTATATCCTCCTTCTGCCGGAAGTGTGCAGCAGCACCCTCCGGCTTGCTTGATTATTGTGAAAGTCCTTTGTTTTCGGTCAAAAAAAGAAGGGACTAAGCCAGAATGCCTTGATTTTCAAGGTCTTTCTGATTTAGTCCTATTATCGCACAATAATCCTTTACAATAACCGTACTGATATACCCTTTATCAATATCTGACATCATACGCTTGTATTCGGGACGATTGAAATTTGTACCGGTGTAGCCATCATCACAATAGAAATCGTAGACGTGGAACTTATTCTCATTGCAGTAATCTGACAACATCTGACGCTGTGTTTCAATCGAAACGCTAGTACCGTCATTGTCATCGTCTTTAGATAAACGGCAGTAACAGGCTGCCATGCCTATACACCAGTTTTCACTCTGATCCATAAAAATCACTCCTCTCTTAAAAGATCAAAGCGGTTTATGAAAACAATTTGAAATAATGCTTTTTTCAAACCAACCGCTTTGTTTTTTAGTTATGCAGACTTTACCTTATCGTAGGAATTCTTATCCGAAAGATAATCCGCAGCAATATCAAGCAGATCAGCCATGTCATAACTGTGTGAAATAACAAAAACCGTATCTCCGATTTTGATCTCATAGCTGTCATACGTAGTCATAACAATGTTTTCTCTGTTTTCTTCGTAACGCATATTGTATGCCTCCGATCCGCTCAAATATCAGTTGACTGATTCTCTTTACGAACAATTTGACTGCGGCTGTATGAATATACCATTTCTCCAACCTTATCGATCTCGTCCTTCATAGCAAGACGACCGTCCTTATCTGCTTTCTTAAATTCGAAAAGCAGCTGCCATGCATTATTTCTTTCACTAAAACTGCGGAGATATTCGGCTCCGACAGCATACTCATCCAAGGAATACTTTTCTTTGTAGCGGATATTATATATGCAATAGTTTTTTAAAAGTATAAATTCTGCTTCGTTTTCCCATTCAGTATAGTCTTCAATCCCACACCGATCGTTTGTGATAATCTTAATGCTGTTGCTTCTGTTGTTAAAATAACCATCTGTCATGTTAACACGTCCTTTCGTAATGTTATTATACAAAAACAGCCGTAATTACTCGAAATGACATACGGTAATTACGGCTGAATATACATATTGGGGATAAGCTGATTTCCTGCGAACAAGCGAAATGTTCTTTTCGTCGCTTTGGATTCAACGTTTCTAAAAATATACCAAGCAGTCAATTTATGTCACTTAAATATAGAAATGTAATTTATTTAAAGAATCGTTTTTTATACATTGATACTATACCATTTAAAACATAAAAAGTCAACACTTTTGAAAAATATATTTTACATCGAGTAAGATTTCTGCAAAATCAAACAATTCTTGTGAGTATAATTTAAGCATATACCACAAACGTCCGCATACCGCAAACAAGGTAACTTAGCCCAATTTGCAGCTGCGGTGAGGAACTGAATTTTAGCGAAAGTCAGTTGCTTCAACAGCCATAATATAACGTGTATAGCTTTCAAGAACAATCTCTTCGATCATTTCCCTCGTTTTTCCATCAATGGGGTGAACAATATCTCTGAAAAAGCCATTGTCGTCCTTGCGTGAAGGCATTGCAACGAACAGCCTATCATCACCTTCAATAACCTTAATGTCGTGGATTGCAAGACAGTTATCAATGGTTATAGAAACGATAGCCTTAAGTCTGCCCTCATCTGTTGTGTTTACGCTTCGGATAATAGTATCTGTAATAATCATATTTTGACCAGCCTTTCTGTTTGAATAAATGTCTTGTTGTTGGTTTTTCGTTGAATCTACGCTTCAATCGTCTTTCCAATCTCGAATTCTTCATGGGAATACCCTTTCTCATATATAGTTACTATCCCGTTCTCCATGTTGTTTTGCAGGAGAACGGGACAAGTAAAGTGAACTGCAAACGACCTTTTATGCTTTATCTTCTTTGGCGTTCATAATTTTTTCAATCTCAACGTATCTTTCATACGCAGAGATGATAGCCTCTTCCATTTCACCTCTTGTTTTTGGATCAATGGGATGAATGATGTCACGAAAAATGCCATTTTCGTCCTTACGGCTTGGCATGGCTGCGAAAATTCTGTCATTACTCTGAATGATCTTAATGTCGTGGATAGCCAGACAGTCGTCAATAGTAACCGAAACTATCGCTTTGAGCTTGCCCTCGGGAAATGTCTTGCGGATTCTGATGTCTGAAATTGTCATTGTGATTATTGTCCTTTCTTATGAAGATTTTTTTGATAGCGTTGATGTTAGGCAGCATTAAAGCTATTCAGAATTGTATATGCCCATTTTTCAACTATTTTTGTTGGATCGGCGGTTACAAAAGCAACAGCTGCCGGCTTTGCCGTTTCTTTTTTACCCACCTTTAAAAATTTCCCGACAGCAGTCCTTCTGCTGTCCCATAAGAATGTGAAAAAATATCATATATAGTACACGGATATTATATTAGAATCAGACTTTTAGCAACCTAAAAAATTATTGGCGGTGCTCATTGCACCGCCACAGCTTTTTATTTAAATTTATATATAAACAAACCTTGTAAGTATAATCCAAAATACCTGCACATTCCATTTCAATTTCAGCTTTAAAAAAATCTGTCATTACTTATTACACTATTCTTTGAAAAAAGTTATACGCTAACTGTCCGTAATATACGGACTACGTAAGCGGTCGAATCTTGTTATAGCAGTTTGCTTTAGGAAAGAGCAGTTTCATTTTTATATATTTTCACAGCTGAAACCCGACTGATTTTATCGGTCGGTAAGAGCCCGAGCCAAAGCGAGGGGGAGCGGACTCGGCTATGCCGAGCGAACCGTTTTAGAAACGGTGTGACACCGCCTCTTATGCTCTTCCGCCTGCTTTAAGCTGTTCTCTGAGGCGTAAGCCGATGAAACAGTGCGCACCGCATAGATATGCGGTTTGTATGGGTTGACCATAGGTCAACCAAAGCGTTTATGCTTGGTCAACTTTTTCAACTTAGTTGACTTTGGTGTTGCAAACCACGTACCTGCGTGGTCGATTTCTGCAAAAAGTCAACCCAAATCAGGGTGTTGTGTCACACGGTTGAAAAAGTTGACTTCAGGCAAAATTTGATTAAATTTATGCTATTTTGCCGTCGCTATGGAAGTTAAATTCAAGTTATGTTTCGTGGTATTTGGGGACTTTGTTCCATATTCATTTTTGAATATATTATTGTTTCAGATTTTGCTGCATGTCCTTTGTACAAAGACAGTTATGTGATTTGTTATATTGTGGTATGGGTAAATATGTTTGGTTATGGTGTTCATTTTTGTTGCAAGATTGATGCAAAAGTGAAACAGCAATAAACTGAATTTAAGCAATGTTTCGCTTTTGCAACAAAAATGGCTCAAAAGTGGCGCAAAAATATTAAATAACGTGCTATGTCCATTCTTTGTTGCAAAATTGGCGCAAAAGTGGAATAGTACTGAGCAGATCGCAAGTGATGTTTCATTTTTGTAATAGAAACTACTCAAAATTAGCACAAAAGTGTGCCAGAAATATTTTAACTGTACCTGTGTTTTATTCAATCGATTACTCCGTTGATAGTAAATGTTATTAATAAATAATCAGCAAAATATTTATCAAGGACGATCTTGGAAAAATACACCAAAGTTTATAAATACTTGTAAAACAAAAGCGTCACAGGAATTCGTGACGCTTTTGCAAAATAATATCATCCATAACAAAACGAAAATCATCTATCTTCTTATAAATATGCCAATGGCCGCAGATCCTGCGTTTATATGTTAGTTTATAAGAGCGTTTTTCAGCTCCACAAGGTTATGTAATATCAGTACCCTTTCGTGACTGTCTACATATAGATGAGTGGTTTTGTCTTTCATACGCTCGACCTCCTTGCGTTTATATTGTACCGTAGATTTGTGTTAAGTTCCAATGTGCAATAGGCTTGTCCTATGCAACATCGGGAACAGCGGCGTAAATGTTGATTGTTCTAACGCTGCCACGCTTAACTACCGTCGGATGCTCGGAGAAGTCCACTTTGTTATTTTCGCCGTACTTCAACACCTTGTCCGAGGTCTTTAAGCTATGTACCCAAAGCCCACGAAACGCAGAATTTTGAGCTGAATTTGCACTGTGGAACATTTCCGATGCTTCTCTGGGTCGAAATTTTCAAAAATGATGTCATTCGTTAGACCCTTGCTTGAGTTTCTTGTGATTATCCGAAATCCAATGAATTGCGCATTTTTGTAATTTTTCAAGCAATTCAAGGTGTTCCACATAGTTAGTATCATTCAAACATCTACGCTTATCTGTTAATCTAATTACATTATTTGCTTTTTGTTCCATTCCGGTCTCTCGCTCAGTTCCGACTATGACCTGTCCATCGTCTGACAAAAACAGCTCCAAGGACTTAAATATGCTTCCTAAATTTTCGGCATCCTGTCCTTGTTGGTTTGGAGTGTCAACCACATAGAAATTGAAAGGACTCTTTGCTCTATATAAATTATATAGATACAGTGCTGATTGATACATATAAACCAATCGAGGCGTTTCACTACCTGTACGGTCTATTATTTGCACAAAATCCCTGAGTTTAATGAATGTTTTAGGAAGATTTATCGCATCTGCAAAAGTGCGACAATATCCTTCTATGTCTTCTCGTATTTCTTTTGAACGCTCTTTGGATTTCTTTTCATTTATTTTATCATCGATTATTGCTATCTTCGCAACATACGAATCAATGTCTCGTTGTAGAACTTCCAATTGAGCCTTGCAAGATTCATATATTTCATACTGTCCCTTGTTCTTATAAAAAGACGAATATGATAGAAGTTCTTGAGAATTACGAATTTTTTGCTCGACGGATTGAATCTCTAACGAAACTTCGCTATAACTTTTTCTGAGGTCTTCCAACTTTTCTGTAGCAATAGATATACTATTTTTCAATTCATCCATAAGTTTCTCAGAATGAGCATAGTCTGAAGTTATATTTAATTGCTCATCTAATCCGTTTGAATAAACAGCACCACAAATTGGGCAGACCAACTCATCTTTTTGAGTCATTGCAAACTCAATGTCCTTTTTGGTTTCTACGAGATTATGCTCTACCATATGCAATTTGTGCTGATTGACATATATCTCATTTTCTAAAACTGACATCTCTGCGCTATAAGAGAATTGCAGCTTTCTCATTTCTTCCGCCTTAGAAAGTAAGGATTCAATATCAGTTGTGACATCATCAATGGATTCAATATTCTCAATTTGTGTTAGCGTAGATGTAATACGGGAGACAAAATTTTGATTGTAATTAAATTCTTTTTTCTTGTCGTCCCTTTCGAGTATGTGTTCTGCTTTTTGTGCTTGAAGTTCGTAATATGTATCGTCAAGATACCCGCACACATACTTATTTGTATGCGCTTTCCAATCTTTAATATATGCAACATTGCTGAAGGAATCGGCTATTTTTCCCCAACCTTCATCTTGGTCGATATACTGGAATCTAAATAGTAATGGTGGTGTCACATTGAATTGCTTGCCATCTTTTGAAATGCACGGCATCTTAATACCTAAAATATCCATTAGGCAGTTGCTATATTCGTGAAAAGCGTCTGTTTCAATAATGCAAGAATAGTCATCTCTGTTACTCTTAAAAATCTGAAATTTCTTGCCTTGACGAACAATACAATAAGAGTTTTTACCATATCCAAAGAACAACAAATAAGTGGAAATTAACTTTTTCCAATCAGATTCAATCCTTTTGCACTCGCATCCCAATGTGGTAAATATACTTTTAATAATCGAGGATTTTCCCGTTTTATTTCCACCGAGAATAACATTAAGTCCATTTTCAAAAGGAACCTCTAACGACCGAGACTCACTTTGACTGATTACTATCAGTTTTTTTATCGTTAGTCTTTTCATTTCCTTTTTCCTCCTGCTGCTTTCGTAAATTTCTAATTAAAATTTTGTACTGTTGTTCTTTTTTAACCTTATCGACTGAACTTGTGCTCATAATACAACACCTCAACTAACGATTTATCAAGAGATTCTGATATGAGACTGCGATTTCGTAATTCTTGAATGCATAAATTATTTAATTCATCGCATACTCCGTTCGTCTCACTTGATTTGCAATATGTAGAAACCACTTTTCTCAATGCCACAACAATTTCTTGATATTTTACATCATTAACATCGAGCCATCTCGCATCATGAAGTGTTTTTGCTGCTATTATACGATTAACATCTTTGTCCGACAGCGATTGCGTAACCAAGTAATTGCGAAATGCATCATAATTTCCGCCGCTTTTTATATTATCATCAATTTTCTTGCCTACTTGAGCTACATCTACACCTTTTTTCTCAACTAATCTTCTCATACTAATGGGTACTCTAATTCTTTCTTTGCTCTTTTTTCTTACGTCATTTAACAACTGCTGAAAAATAAGATTTGCAGTATTTGACGGAATATTTTTGTCTGCCAAGTGATTAAAAAACTTGCCCATAGCTTGAGATTCATAAGTTGTTAGTTGTAATTCTGATTTATGAACAAATGTGTTCTGGATGAATTCTTCAAAGACTGAATCAAAATTGCTCGGCATATCATCAGAGAATTCTTCTTTGATGCGGTCTTTGATTTTTTCATATAGTTCTATATTCTCTGTTTGAAGGCTTTTTCCGTCTTCAACATACGTCTGCCATAATAAAACATCATTATCGAAGTCATTGTTTGATACAAAGTGACAGTGCGAGCATTCGGAACCAAAAACCAAATAGTTATAGAAAATAAAACCTAAAAATGACTTTTTGTATCCACCTGTTTTTTTCTTCTCCCGTTTAGACATTTCCGCAATAGTCCAGTCAGAAGAGTCTTCTTTTGTTTTTATCTGGAAAAATTGGTACTGCTGATTACTGGGAGAAAACTCAGCCATATCATCATGGAATTCACAAAAAACTATACACTCTGCATCCTCTTGTAGTCTTCCTATAATATGACATACTATCCAATGGACTTGATATTCGAATCTGTTATAGGAGTCTGAACCTGCTTGCTCACGCTGTTCGGTTGTAAGCACTTTACTCATAAATCGGAACTCCTTTCATTCTTAATCCAGTTCAAATCAACTTTCCACTGTTTTTGCCATTCCACCTCATTGACAATCGCATCAAACACAGGTTCAAGGAAAGTCTGGATTTCAGCAATGACAAACGGAAACTCAAGTGTATCGTCTTTTATTGTTTTCAAAAAGTACTTCCAACGCTTTTGCATATCCTCGTCATCGGCAAGTGACACAATCCGCTTAAAGCTGTCTCTATCATAGGGAGTGCCACGCCGCTGCAGGGTGTTAAAGATAGCGGATTGCAATTTCTCTCCGTCAAAATTGAATGTCCTTGAAAGATAATAAATATCGTAAAAATCTTTCATTCTTCCTGTCAGTTCAAAACGCTGCAATATAGCATCAAACTTCTCGGCAATGGTACTTTCAAGTGAATAGGTTTTGATTATTGGAGCCTCAAAGTCCGGAAGCTGCGTATTGATCGTGCGCTCTTCAGCACGTGGGAATATTATATCGCCCACACCAATGTCAATGTTGAATGGCACACGTACATTCTTTATCTGAGCAATAATTTGTGTACTGATACCGTGATATTTTCTTTGCGGAGAAATTTTCTCAAATCCTTTTGACCGCATTTCTATATAATCGTTGCCTGTTGGCGTGTCAATAATTTTACCAATCAAATCTTTTATATCTTCTATAGAATTAGAGTATCCACGGAGCAGAAAATCAACATCAATAGTGGCTCTGCTTTCAAAATTGGTTAGGGTATAAATGAACAGTCCGCCTTTGAGTATCAGTGTATCCCCATACCCCGATTTCGATAACTTTCTCAGAAATTCTTCTTGAACAAAAAGCTGTAGGCATTGCTGATAACTGATGCCTGAAGCTTTTGCCTTATTTCTGAGCTTTGCCAAAGCAGAAGCTGCTTTATCTTCCATTACAACCACACTCCTATCAGTTCTTTTACCTTTTTCTGCACACGCAGCTTCTTAGCATACATCATAAGATTGGGGATATTCTTTTTCGGGTCATTAACATATCCCTGTATTGCTTTATTGAAAATTTCCTTATCCATTTTACTCATATTTTTTAGAACATCACATATCGTCCTATCACGGTCATAAATCCGTACTTTTGTAAAATCAATTTTACCGGTTGTTTCGCCAAGCGTAACCAGCTCCGGCTCAAGGCGATATGCTTTGATAAATGGATATTCTATATTAGTTCGCAATTTTGACACATTCCTATCTATTGCAAAATTCCATTCGGCGGGGTTTCTATCACTGTACTTGTAATAAAACAGCGCTGTTTCCATGCAAAGAACAGCATCCGGAAACAATGTGTTGATGATAACTATTTCACTGGTTTCACAGCTTTCAATCCAATGATAATAACCACGTCTTATTCTTTCAATATAGCCTTCGTCCAAAAGCTGTTTAATGTCGGCATAATACAGCTTGGCTTTAAGAATTTCGGCAGTAGACATCACATAATGATGTTGCTCAAAAATCTTTTTCACCACTTTAATATCATTTTCATGCAGCATTCGCACACCTCTACTTAATTGCCTCAAATTCGTTAATCAGTTGGGTACTTTACTATATTATTATATACTATTTCCATACAAAAAGTCAATAGCGAACTACCCATTTATTTGTTTTTGAATGGGTAGTTCGCTATTGATAAAGTAGATGACTTGTCCTCAATTGAAGCATACGGGGCTGGTATTGATTTATACCGCAGCTTAAAATTTTGTTGAAGCAATAGAGTATAGATTTATCGTCCCGATGTTTTATTTGATTTCCTTGTCTATATCCGCAAGAACGATCCATTTTCCGTTTCTTTTGCCGTTTTCTCGTTCTATAAGTTTCTTTTCCTGCATTTCTACCATCCGCCTTTTTATCGTTCTTTCCGAAAGTCCCAAAAAACTTTGCCATTCCCGTCTGTGTTATTCCCGGATCATTGCGGATAATATTGATTATTGCAAATTCCTCCAAAGTGCAGTTCAAAGTGTCATTCCGGCACTTTGAACTATTGATTGTGGCACTTTGAAAATCAATATGCAGATATCTGTTCTTCAACTCATGGTTTGTTCCGAGCAGAAGATTTTCAAAAAACTTTTCAAGGAACTCTGTTGTTCCGTGTATTCCATTTTTCAGATCGTTGTAATTTGCCCTGACAAGAGCGTTGCGGAAATACCATGAATTTTCCGCAAAAACATCATTGCTTACATTGAATCCGAAGGTTTGCAGATATTTTATGACAAAAACGGCTGTTGTTCTTGTGTTGCCCTCACAAAAGGGGTGTATCTGCCATATACCCGAAGTGAATTTCGCAATATGCCTTATTGATTCCGCTGTGGAAAGTCCCGAATATGAAAAATTTTTTTCTTGGCTGAAATCGTAATCAAGGGTTTCCTTTATACTGTCGGCAGATGCATAATAATACTAATTTTTAAACTGAAAGTGTACAAAAAATCAAGCGAAAACTCATAGCTGTTGAAAACAGGTCTATATGGCTTTTGTGCCAATTTTTGTCTACACTTTGATTAAAAATTAGTATTAATATGATTTTGCCCCTGATTGGGTTTCCAATCAGGGGCTTTTATGACGGACAGGTACCGGCAATTACTAAGAATTGTCGGCACCGCCTTTCTGTTCAGCTGTTTTTTCTTTTTCCAACCGAACGACAAACATTCTGTAATCCGGCGCTTTCTTGGCAAGACAGAAGTGCTTTATCATCTCCTCTGACAGCTCATGATCGAAGGCTTCACGATCGTAGCCTCTTACTTCGTAATGTTCATAGTCCTCCAGCCATTTGAGCGACAGCTTTCGGCAGGCTTGATTAAAAGCAGTATCCCAACCCGTGGTTATGTGAATATCCAGCAGGATTCGGCTTATCATATCGGTGTAGCCAAAGTCGGGTTTGTCGGGTTGGATCAAGTATTTGTCGGGTACAAGCCAGCGAAAGCCGAACACCGACACTATCTCGCCGAACAGAGCGGAATAGAACTCGGGCGGTATCTTCTCTCTTATTTCGTCCAGCATAGTGTATTTTTCTTCATTTTCCATAGTCAAGTCCTCCTTTTTAATGTGCTCAAATCATATCATACATCAAAAAGCTGCCGTAAAATCTACGACAGCTTTTTTTGCTATGCTACAATAGGTTCAGACAAGGGACAGAGCTATTCGGTTTCCGTACCGATCTTCTTCAAGCGCAGACTGTGTTTAAGACTGTTCGCCACGTTGAGCATAAGGAATATCTCGTCGGCGGTACAGTTGCTGAAAACCTCGGCAATATCAGCGCTTATTTCCTCGGGCGCATCGGCTTTCAGCACATCGCACAAAATTCTGTCAGCCGTTACGCCGAGAGCATTGCAGATATTGATAAGCGTCGGAAGTGACAGCTTCGTTTTGGCGCTTTCTATCTGCGAAAGATGCTGCGGAGAGATTGAACTTAACTCGGACAGCTTGTCCTGCGTCAGCTTTTTGGACTTTCGCAAACGCTTTATCCTTGCACCGATAAGAGCGTAATTCAACTCCATATTAAATTCTCCTATACAAATTATTATAAAACTATTGTAATTTAATTTATTGTATGATATAATAAGCTGTATATTAAGTATTCCCATAAACGGTAGTTTTATTATAAAATTTTCATTCGATTGACAAAAAAGTAAAAAACCGCTTGCAGGAAAGCCATTTGGGGCAATTTAGGGTCAGTTTGCAGGTTGCCCGAGGTTGGCTGTTCGGCAGCATATTATGTCGCTTTCCCAAAAGCGGAAAAATATATAAAAGGGAGATACACTATGAAAAAAATCACATCAGCAATTCTTGCGTTGCTCCTTGCAGCATCAATGACCGCCTGCGGCGAAAAGGCAGTCGACACAATGGAGGAGGTGACAGCACAAACGACCGCAGCCGAAACGGAAAAGGCTACCGAAGCTGTGACAACGGAGGACAAGCAGGAGGAAACCGAGGCAGAGACTGCGACAGAGGAAACAACTACAGAAACAGAGCCTGTCGAAGAGCCTGTTCCCGAAAAGGCAGAGCTTCTCAACTCGGTATGGACCCAGCTCAACTCAGCCGAAAGCTTCCGTATGAACTGCAACGTAAAGGGCAAAGTGCCGTCCGAAACATCGGATATGGGTATGCTCATCGACCAGAGCTTTACATACACTGTATCGGGTGATGTAACGCACCTTGAGTCCAAGTACACCAATCTTGACTCAAACGACCCCGCTGTCGAGTACGAAGAGTATCAGGTGCTTAACGACAGCATTGTGACAACACTGACAAAGCACGGCAATGATTGGGTGGACAACACACCCAAGGAAATGATTCGCACCAATATGATGCTGAAAGCTCTTAATACAGCACCGCTGGTTGGAATCCTTGCAAATGATGCAAATACAGCTACGGAATCACTTATTCGCGGTAATATTTATCGTAATGATAACGGTGATTATGTCTTCGATAATATTAAAATGGAAGATATAGTTTGCTACTCTGATGACTTTTACAAGCATATGCTTGCAGGTTTTATCAGAACACCTGCTGTCGAAGATTATTTATACAACGTTTGTCCCGGAAACGATATGTATAATTCAGGATGTACACTTGCTTACACTTTCGACAAGGATTACAACCTTAAAAGCATAGCTTTCGATGCCATAGTAAACAAAACAAACGGCTACGATGTTCACTGCGAAATCTCTTTCGACAGCTGGAACGATATTTCCGAAATCAAAGTTCCCGAGGTATAACAAATATTTGGAAATAGTTGCATTTTTTGTAACAATATGCTATAATAAAAATCAACGGCGAAAAGCAGAACAAAAATGCTTTTCGCCGAATTTTTAAAGGAGAGTGAAAATAATGCCGAACGAAAACAGGACAAGCGATATACAGCTCCACAAAGCGAGGAAATATATGCTTGAAAAGCAGCTTAACGAAATGAAGAACCACATAACGGGCAGAAACAACAGCTTTTATCCGTACATAGCCGACAGAACGGGAAAGGTGTCCGAAAGAAAGCTTGCAAAATTCATAAACGAACTGCTCGGCGGGGCGCAGAAATACGGCAGACAGCATACCCTGCTCGAGATCAAAGGCGAACTCCGTGAGCTTTGCGAGTGTTTTCTCTATTGTGCGATACAGGGCATCGGAACATATAACGAGGGCGAAAAATACGCTGAACGTCCTGCCTGCTTTTTCTCCGACCTGACCGACATTGCAAAGCACAAAAACAACCTTTTTCTCACGGACGAAAACACTCTCCACAGCTATGAATTTACATCTGCGGAATACGACCTGCAAAGCGGCGAATGCAGATATTACGGCGAGTTCAACGAGGGCGGATTCTTCCGTAACTGCGATATGGCGTACCTGCTTTTGACGGGAAAGCATATTGTTTCAACTTTTCCCGAGGAAGAATTCGGAAATCACTGCGCAGAGCGTGAGTCGGAAATTGCAACTGAACACGGCTTTGACAGCTACAAAGCTTATCTTGAAACAATGGAGAACACGCAGAAAGAACTGGCTGAAACGAGTATGAGCGACTTCCCCGATGATATGGAATTTGTCTGCATAGATGAGGACGATGAGCTTGCCGAAAAGCAGAAAATCAAAAACAGCGAGTGGAAAAACACAGTCGTTTCGCCCGAAGCCTACACGGAAAAATATCTGCGGTTCAGGGAGCTTTTCTTTAAGCAGACAATGTTCGTGCGCTATCATTTCTTTGAAGAGATCGAGCTTATGACGGATATTTTCCTCTATGAGCATAAGCTTTCGTCTTTCTCGGAGGAGGACGTTTTCGCAATGATATACTACCGCACCGACAAGCTCTGCTCTTCGCTCGAACATTCTTCAATAGGTGATATGGCATGATAAAGGACAGAGATGATTTTTACGATGCGCTTTGGAACGACTATGTTTCATTCGGCGAAAAAGAGAGAGAAAACAGCTTTGTTTACCACTATCTGAAAAAGAAAAAGGACAGCCGTGCCGAGGTCATAGGACGGCAGAAGGCTGACCTTTTTGAATATGCGGAGCAGAAAAAGCGTGACAAATATATCCTGCTCAAAAGCGCCTGCTTTGCCCTTGAACGATACAGGATAATTTCAAAGCAGGAATACGCCGACATTCTGAAAGACCTCATCGGCACGAAGGACAAGACCACGGGCAAGGTGAAGATTCCTGCAAAATATGAAGCTCTTGACGATGATGAAGCTTTCAAAAAAGCGAAGGAAATGTTTGAGCGGCGTTTTCTTATGGGCTGTGTAAGGGACTTTTTCTACAACCTCGGCTATCGCACGAACAAAAACGATAAACACGGTCAGAGCGTAAAGCTCCCAAACAAGCACCTCAAAGAGGACGGCTACAACGATGAGTTTGAAATGCTCTATGAGTACAGCCTTTACAGCGGAAAAAGCGAAAGCTCGGAGACAGTGACCGATCCTGCGCAGATAAACGGCGAATATACGGAGAAATGCACACGGCTGTATGATTCGCTGCTGCGCGAGAAATGCGCCGATGCGTTCGTTCCGCTGTACATTGACCCAAACACGGGCGCAGGGGTTTACATAATCGGCAAAAACAGGTTTTCGGAGGACGAAAAAGCTCCCGATGAAGTCTGCTTTGTCTGTGTGATACTTTTTGCAATGGTGGACGCAGTTTCAAGACCTGACCCCTGCTCCGATTATGATATTTCGCTGAGTATGACTGTGAAAAAGCGTTTCCGCTCGGTTGGAAAGGCGTTTGACTATCTTTCGGCAAGGATCACGGGCAAGGACGTTTATGAAAACTACCCCGATGAAAACAGCGGCGAATTTCCCGAGGGCATTGACGAATGTTTCAATCTGTATTTTCTGTCAAAGGAAGAAAACGAGGATATGTACCGACGAAACATCGGCAGGATATTCCGCGAAAAGCAATCCGATGCGCTCAAAGAGGTTGAGAGAATGGAGAGCTTGCGGAGAAAGTCGGGAAAATAAGGAGGGTATTTATGTTTAATGATAAAAGAGAAAAGCTGACGGAGATTTTTGAAGATACAATGCGGCTTTGCAGAGAAGATACGGAGCTTGCCGATGCGATAAAACACACTCGTGAGAACACAAGGTTTTATGCTCCTGACGAAAAGCCTGATCTGTCCAGGCAGGAGTACGCCAAAATTCGTAAGACTCAATACAATGTCACAACTGAACGAACGCTTGAGGCGGCAAAAAGGCTTTCCGAAAAATACAGCGGAAAGAGAATAGCCGTACTGAATTTTGCGTCGGCAACAAATCCGGGCGGTGGAGTTGCAAGGGGCAGTTCGGCGCAGGAAGAATCGCTTTGCCGATGCTCAACGCTTTATCCATGCTTAAAAACCGACAAGCTTTACGGACAATTTTATGCAATGCACAAAGCTCGGCATGACACACTCTACACGGACGCCTGCATTTACACGCCCGATATAGCAGTAATAAAGAGCGATGCATTATTTCCGCAAGCAGTTCCGAAAAGTGAGCGATTCAAGGTCGATGTTATCACCTGCGCTGCGCCCAATCTTCGAGAAAAACCGTATAATGCCATGAACCCAGGTCAGGGAGCGCCGACAAAGCTTACACCGACAGAGCTTTTTGATATTCATGTAAAGCGTGGAAACCATATTTTTGATGTTGCTGCATCGAACGGTGCAGACGTAGTTGTTCTCGGAGCGTTCGGCTGCGGAGCATTCCGTAACGACCCCCATATTGTTGCGAACGCATACGGTCATGTGCTTTGTAATTACAAAAGTATCTTCGACGAGGTTGTTTTTGCGATTTACTGTTCTTCCGAAGATACGGAGAATTATGACATATTTAAGGAGGTTATAGGACGGGTTTAATGATGTTTTTTGGGTGAAGTTTTAAGCTATGTGTAATATAAATAGAATAACCTATGCTGATTGATTTTGGCTGAAGGTATTGCTGTTGTTGGTCGGGGATAGTTTGACGGTTACCGATATGTTACTTAATTATGCGGGGTGGAGACCCTTTGTACGGGCAAGTCCAACAATAAGAGGAGCTTACGGGAAAAGTGCGATCTTACGTTGTTTATGCCAAAATGCATCACTGATTTGCGTGATGCATTTTGGCATTTTTAATGTTCTGTTGCAAAAAAATACCGGATATGATATAATTTAAAAAATCCAAACATTTCAAGGTGAACTCAATGCCATTAACAATAGCAATATGCGATGATAACGAAGATCAGATAAAAGAACTGCGGCGGCTTCTCGGAGAATGGTCTGCCGACAAGCCTTTTGCACTCAATATAGACGAATACATCAGTGCGGAAAGCTTCCTGTTTTCCTATCCTGATAAGCCTTGCGATCTTATCCTGCTGGATATTGAAATGAAGCGGCTGAACGGTATGGAGCTTGCAAAAAAGCTGCGCTCAGACGGGAATATGCTGCCAATCGTATTCATTACGGGATATTCCGAATATATGAGCGACGGTTACGAAGTCGAAGCTCTTCATTATTTGCTGAAGCCAGTTGACAAATCAAAGCTTTTTGCAGTACTTGACCGATACATAAAGCGGCATACTCCCGAAAATGAGATAATGCTTGCCTGCGATGAGGGCAGTATTCATGTTTCGCCCGATATGGTCATTTCCTGCGAAGCTGTGGGTAAGAAAACTCATGTGCATTTGCGGGATAAGGTCATTGTCTGCAATTCGGGGATAAGCGCTGTGAAAAATATGCTGCCCGAAGAACTTGTTTTCTGTCATCGTTCGTATATCGTAAATATGCGGTATGTTCGGAGCATCGGCAAGACGGATATTATGCTTGACAATGGTGAAAAAATTCCGCTCTCACGTCGGCTTTACAAGGAAGTCAATGAGAGGTTTATTCGGTATTATATGAAAGGATAAAAATTATGGCAGATTGGAATGAATTAAAAGAATTTTTTAATGAAGATAAAGGATTATATTTCGCTGTTAAAAGAGCATTTAATGATTTATACAGATATGATAAGCGTTTAATTTGTAATATGCCGTCAGAAATAATTAACACAGAGGAGCTTGGAAAGCATTATGTAGGAGAACGCTCTATTGTTTTTAGATTTGCTCACTATTTACAAAATGAACTTGTTAAAGCTCCTAAATATGCAACTTACAATCTCGATTGTGAATATAATAGAAATGGTGTTGAAACAAAAGACTTACCAAGTTTTCCAAATGGAACATTTCCTGATTTAATAATTCATAAGCGTGGGAAAAATTACCCAACTAACTTAGTGGTTATGGAATTTAAAACATATTGGAATACAGATACAGCAAGAGATGTAGTAAAGGTAAAGGAATTTATAAATAAAAAAGGTGACTACAGATATAAATATGGTCTTGTAGTTTTAATCGGAAAAACACTTGCCGAAACCAAATTTGAGGTATATAAGTAAAATGAATAATATTACTAAAGCGGCAATAATCATCGGTGTGGCAATACTATTTATTGCCGTCTGCATTACGGCATTTTTTCTTCTCCGCCGCACTCTCTACAATATGATAGACCGTCGAATAGAGCGCTTTCAGAGTGAGCTTATCGAAAAGCAGGTGCGTGAGATACAGAATATGTACCGTCAGGTGCGTGGTTGGCGGCACGATTACCGCAACCACATAAACAATATGAAAATACAGCTTTCCGAGGGCAATTATGACAAGCTGTCCGACTATCTGAACGAGCTTGCGGACGATCTGGACACGGTGGACACCGTAATAAAGACGGGCAATGTTATGGCTGACGCTATCCTCAACAGCAAGCTGAATGTTGCGGAGAAAATGAACATAAAGCTGAACGTAAAAGCGAATGTTCCCGACAAGCTGCCTATGAGCGATGTTGAGCTTTGTTCGATGCTTGGAAATATACTTGATAACGCAGTTGAAGCCTGCGGCACGCTTCCCGAAGAGGAACGCTTTATGCGTGTGTATATCGGCAAGCTGAAAGGACAGCTGTATCTTTCCGTGCAGAACTCCGCAGGAAAAGTGCGCAAGTCGAAAAATACATATCTCTCCACCAAAGATGGCGAACACGGCTACGGCTTATTCCGAATAGACAGAGTTGCGAAAAAGTACGGCGGCTATGTTAATCGTCAGAACGAAGAGGGAGTGTTTGCAACTGAGATAATGGTGCCGCTTTGCGGTTAGTTGTACCATTCGTGCCGTATTTTGACCGTTCGTTCCGAGATCGGCACGGACGGTCTTTTTTGTGATATTATGAAAGTGAGGTGAGATTATGGTAAAAGTAACAAAATGGGACAAGAAAAAGAAGAAAGAGGATTGGGTAAAGTATCGTGCTGAGATAAAAAGCAGAAAGTACGGTGTGTGGCAGAATATGATCTACATTCTCCGTGAAATATGGAGCATTGACAAAACGATGTTTTTTGCTGTTTTTTGTTTGCGATGTGCTTTTACATTACAAGACTGTGTGCAACTTTTACGGATAAATACGTTGTTGAGCTTGCGGCGGCAGGCTTCGGAAACACAGCCTTGCTTGTAACCTGTATTCTGCTTATTGTGGGTTGTAATTTTTTTGGATGTGCGTTAAGTATTGTAAGCAACTATCAGGGCTTTGTCGGATTTAACAATCTTTATCATAGTTTTGCACTGAAAGTAATTCATAAAAACATTACCACCGATTACGAAAACAATGAGCAACCCGGTATAAGTGACAGACTGAACAAAGCCATGGACAGTATTCAGGTACTTGGAGTAAATGTTGTTCTGAACGTAAGGGGCACGATCAGGCATACCCTTGAAATTTTCACATATTCCGCACTGCTTACGGTGCTTGATATAAGAATGCTGCCCATAATCATTCTGCCTGCTGTGGCTTGCTTTTATATAGAACGTCACAAAATGAACTGGGTATGGAATATGCAGGACAACTGGCAGAAATACGACCGTCAGCTTAGCTATGTCCGTAATGCAGGCAGCGATTTTGCTAACGCAAAGGACGTTCGAATCTTCGGTATGCAGGAATGGTTTGAAAAGGTGTTTTCTCGCTCACTTGCCGACAGAATCAACTGGCTGAAACAGCAGGACGCTTGGGAATTTCGCCATACACTTTTAAGCACGATAGTGAATTTTATCGGTAACTTTTCAGCATATGGTTATCTGATTTATCTTGTATCCAACGGCGGTATCGGTGCAGGTGATTTCGTGCTGTACTTTAACTCTGTATTCAGACTTAAAGAAGCCGTAAGCGACTGGTGCAATAATATGTCGGGATATCAGTGGATCTCGGGCAATATAAATAATTACCGTGAATACCTTGAAACCTAGGATAATACCAACCGTGGTGAGGGTGTACCTCTCCCCAAGGGCGAATGTGAAATTGAATTCAGAAATGTGACTTATACCTACGGAGGTGCGGAAAAGCCTACTCTTTCAAATCTTTCCTTTACACTTCACAAGGGTGAAAATCTTGCACTTGTGGGACTTAACGGTGCAGGTAAGACTACAATAGTCAAGCTGATGTGCGGACTTTATGACCCGACCGAGGGTGAAATACTATTGAACGGCGTCAATGTCAAGGAATACAACCGTGAGGAGTATTTCAAGCTGTTTTCGGCAGTATTTCAGGATATTTCACTTATGGCGGTAAGCGCTGCGGAAAATATAACGGGTCAGCCTGCGGAGAATACAGATAATGAACTGCTTGTTGATTGTATGAAAAAATCGGGGATTTACGAAAAGGTGATGTCATTACCGCAGAAAGAAAATACACCATTAGTTCGTTCCGTTTATAAGAATTCTGTTGACCTTTCAGGCGGTGAAAAGCAGAAGCTTGCACTTGCAAAGGCTCTCTATAAGGGTGCGCCTATACTGCTTTTAGACGAGCCAACGGCGGCACTTGACGCTATCTCCGAGCAGCAGATGTATATGAATTATCTTGAATTTTCAAAGGCAAGGTCAAGCCTGTTTATTTCCCACAGACTTGCATCAACACGTTTCTGTGACAGGATAATTATGATAGAAAACGGCGGTATTGCCGAGTGTGAAACTCATGCAGAGCTTATGAAGCGTGGCGGCAAATATGCAGAGCTATATATGCTTCAGAGCAGTTATTACAATGATGAGGAGGTGGTTGTATGACTTTTAAGGAAAAGATAAACATAATAAAGCGAAGTGCAAGGCTTGTTGAAGCCTGCGACAAGGGACGTTTTCGCAGAGCGTTTGTAAGCCTAATTCCCGATGTTATCTCAACCTTTTCGGGAGTGTTTCTTGCCTCTCTTGTAATTGACGGTGTAACGGGTGGAAAACCTGTTTCCTATCTCTTTACAGCGGCTGCAATAGTATGCGGAATTGAACTCATTTCACAGCTTATACGCTGTATCAATAACTGCCGTCAGCAGGCACACTACACCACATACAGACAAAATATTGACGGTGCAATATGGCGTAAGGTACTTAATATGGATTACGCAAAGGTTGAGGACATATCAACCCGAAACAAGCTGGATAACGCAAAAAGCTATTCCCGGGAAGGAGACAGAAGTATTTCTTCATTGACATCACATCTTACAGGTATTGTAAATGGTATTCTTACAATGTGTCTGGGAGTTGCGCTTGCTGCACCTATACTGTTTTCATATTCGGAGAGAATAACCGATTTCCACAGCTTTTTGATGTCAGGCTGGGGCATTGTTACAGTGCTTGCAATATTTGCAGCACAGGAGCTGCTGCAATCTGTTGTAATTATTCCCAAAAAGGAAAAAGCAATGGACAAAATGTATACCGATGAAGAAGGTCTGCAGGCAGACAGAGAACGAACCTTCTGCCGTAATTTCACAGCATATAACTACCGCAACGGCAAAAGCATACGCCTTTACAATGAACAGCAGCTTATTGAGGATAAGCATTGTAAAGCCCATAGCATTATTATGAAAATTTATCGTAGATGTTATGCTAATGTAACCAGATGGGATATTGTTATGAATTTCATTGATATTCTTGCTTATCTTATTCTGTATGCTTTTGCTATATTCCGTGCAGTAAACGGTGCTATGACAGCGGGCGAGGTTGTTGCCTTTGTTATGTATTTTACAAGGATCCAGTACGCATTGGAAAATGTGTCGAAGAATTTCAGCAGCCTGCTTACAAAATCACAGATGTGGAAGCAGATTTTCGACTTCCTTGACATTCCCGATGAAAAATACCAAGGCACTATCCCCACCGAAAAGCGTGATGATAACGAGTACGAGTTTGAGTTTAAGCACGTCTGGTTCAAATATCCCGACAGCGAGGAATACACTCTTAAAGACATAAATCTGAAATGGCGGATAGGCGAGAAAATGGCTCTTGTGGGTAAGAACGGCTGCGGAAAATCCACGCTTGTGAAGCTGCTTTGCAGGCTGTATGATCCCACCGAGGGTGAGATAACGCTCAACGGGATCGATATCAGAAAATACAAATACGAAGAGTACATGGAGCTTTTCTCGGTTGTATTTCAGGACAGCAAGCTGTTTTCGTTCAGCCTTGCGGAGAATGTTGCTGCCAATACCGATTACGACAGCGAGCGTGTAAAAGACTGTGTTGTCCGTTCGGGACTGGGTGAACGGCTCAAAGCTATGGAAAACGGCATTGAAACCTGTTTGTACAAGGATTTTGACGAAAACGGTGTTGAAATTTCGGGTGGAGAGGCGCAGAAACTGTGTCTTGCAAGGGCGATATATAAAGGCTCGCCGTTTATAGTTCTTGATGAGCCGACAGCTGCGCTTGACCCCATATCAGAGTATGACATTTACACCAAATTCAACGGTATAGTCGGAACAAGAACAGCTATCTATATTTCTCACCGTCTGTCCTCCTGCCGTTTTTGTGATGAGATAACCGTTATGGATAACGGAAGTATCGCCGAGCGTGGTTCGCACGATGAACTGCTTGGTAAGGACGGCGTTTACAAGGAATTGTGGACTGCTCAGGCGGAGTATTATAAGGATACGGCGGGGGAGCTGTTTGCGTAATACAAATAAATATTATAACTTATAAGCCTACTGTACCATATATTATTTTCAGTAGGCTATCTTTTTTACTTCAAACGTATTGGCGATGTTTTCAAAGTGTGATTTATAGCGAATATGTTCGTTTGGCGGAATATTTACATAAAACAAATTATCGGATTATTGTTTTATTTGACATATACAACACAATATGGTATAATTAACAATAATAATATTACTGTCAGAATAGTCAACCGCTTTTGACGACTCATGATAATTATATATCAATATTACTTATCGGAGGTACAAAATTGAATTTAGAGCAAAATGAATTATACACAATGATTGACGAAAAATTTATTGATAGTTTTCAGGGTAATCACTTAACATTTATGAAAAAATATTATTATAAATATTATTATGATTATTGTGTTTTTCATCATAGAAAACCCTTGCAAGAATCTGAATTTTATAGAAATATGCATAGACGACGCATAAAACTTTACCAATTATGCTGTCCATATTGTAGAACTATACTTTTATTTGTTCATGATACAAAAATGTATGGAAAAGATTCATGCTTAAATTATTGCTGCAACTGTGGGAGAACTTCAACACTAAAAAATATAATCAATCAAATAAGTAGGTACAAGCGTTTTTCATACATCAATAGCATTGGACTAAAAACTATTAAAGAACAGAATCCTGAAAAAGAAGACTGGCTTATTGGATATGATTGTTATCAATTTGAGCTTATTGAATTAGCTTCGATTATTGAGATTATTTTTCGAGATTATTTTGAAGCATTAATATACATAAGCAATTATGGAATAGAAAATGAATATATTCGTAAAATTATAAAAATGCACACTGGAAATGATTTTATGAACATAGAGAAAGCTAATAATAATTTTAAAAAAGCTTTTAATATTGATCTAAAGAGTCATCTTGAAAAAGGTATATGGAATGATCTACTAGATATAGTAAATATCAGAAATATGGTTGTTCATAATAATGGAATGGTGGATAATCATTTTAAATCAACCAAAAGTTACGAACGAACCAAGAAAAAAATTAATGGTGACTTATTCAAGCTAGAACGAGCTGATATAAACAAATATTTATCAAGTGTAATTTATGCTGTAACAATTATTTCAAATTTATATTTAGAATACTACTATGAACATCAAAGTAAAGTTATAGCAAATCATTATTTTAATATGTATCCTTCAACTAATGAAATAAAACTTCCTTCATCAGAAGAAAGTGAAAACAATTCATAAGAGTCACTGTCAAGGTTGTCTTCGACATTCGTTTTAATCTTGACAGCGACTTTTTTGAGCCGACAGCTACTCTTGACCCCATCTCCGAGAATGACATCTACACCAAATTCAACGGAATAGTTGGAACAAGGACGGCTATCTACATTTCCCACTGCCTGTCCTCCTGCCGCTTCTGCGATGAGATAATTGTTATGGAGGACGGACATATCGCCGAGTGAGGTTCGCACGATGAACTGCTTAGCAATGGCGGCGTTTACAAGGAGCTCTAGACTGCTCAGGCGGAGTATTATAAAGATACAGCCGGGGAGCTGTTTGCGTAATTTAAGTTTCCTCAGTAATTTTGGGGTTAATTACCAAAAACTCTGCAAAAATACAGCAGAGCTTTTATCATTTAATAGTTAATCTTTTTCAACAACTTGTTTTATGCTTAATTGCCAATTCATGTGTGTGGCATTATAAGATAATACTACCGCTTTAAATAGTCCCTCCTCAATAACCCCGCAATTCCAAGTCCGGAACACAAAACATCAAAAT
>ENA-ORPK01001086-ORPK01001086.1-human-gut-metagenome-genome-assembly--contig:-NODE-1086-length-23007-cov-3.905281_pt1 | contig 23007 bp, 18 predicted proteins | sample MGYA00242139_ERZ509068 | MGnify/ENA primary metagenome ERZ509068 (study PRJEB26280, sample SAMEA2338687) | human gut metagenome | biome: human gut; feature: human-associated habitat; material: faeces... | reverse complement strand
GCCTTAGTGACTACTTCCTTTTTTCTTTTTTTCGATTTTATTTAGGACAATATTGATACACAACACTCCATATGGCCAAAGCTAACCCTGCAACAGCCAACATCCCACCCACTACCCATTGCCAGAAGGTCGGGACGATTAAGTCACTGCAAAGCCACATGAGCGTAGGTAGACCTATAATAAAAATAGTAAATCCAAGAAAGTAGCCGATGAACTGTCTCATAATTATCCCATTAATTAACATGCATGGTCTGCTTTTCTACCAATCGTTTTCTCTTATGTCTTGGAAAGAGTTGCCTCTATCCATCTGCAAAAATACAGAATTTTATTGAAATCCAATCAAATATCATCGAATTACATCCTAAATCCCCTATTTTTCTTGGCTCTTCTGCTGATTTTCGTACACCTTGCCGTAACTTATTAAACTTTTCCTTGAACCATTCACCTAACGGCTGCCTGTTTATAGTCAGTATCAGTTAGTTTACTGTCATCGGTCGGATTCTTTTCCACCTTGAAAATATCATTCGTGATGTCAAACTTCTGTCTGTGCTCTTCAGAAAAATATGGAGACCCCAAAGATTGTGTAGAAAATTTCCAACACGATTATGTCAATGATGACAGCTCGAAAAAGTGGAAGTTATATTTTTTCAGCTATAGCAATTTCGGTATTTAGGACAGCCCTATGATATGTCATTTAAGTTCAACAATGGCAGAATGTATTGTTCAGAATTAGTTTATGTTATTTATAAAGAACAATTTGGCATAGAAATATGTAAACCAAGAAAAGTAAGTTCCTACTGTACTTTTGGTTTAGGATGGTTACTAAAAAAGAGGAATATTAATCCAAATCAACTAGTAGTTGCCCCCCATCGATTTAGCACGTTCTAAATATATATACAACACATAATCTTTATCAACCAATTAAATATGTTTAAAAAAGTAAAAACAAATCATTATATTTTATCATCAGTGCCCACACAAAATAGGGCTTACAGCAACATTACCGTATACTTTTGGGTTTTATCTGATAGCAAGAATAAAAAATGGCAATTGCTTTCTTGTTCCTCAAATAATGCGTATCTTTGCGAGCAGAACACTTACGAATATAAAATGAAGAAACATTTTAATATAACCTACCCCGCCTCTAAAAAAATATATTTAGGCGGAAATATATACAACGATCTGAAAGTCGGTATGCGCCAAGTCCAAATGACTCCTACTGTTACCAAGAACGCAGACGGCACAACCACTCAAATTAGCAACGAGCCTGTAAATATCTACGACACATCGGGGCCCTACTCTGACCCATCAAAGAACACAGACATCACACAGGGCATAGAGCGCATACGCAGTCCATGGATTGAAGAAAGAGGCGACACAGAGCAGCTCAAGGCACTATCTTCCGAATATGGCCGAAAGCGTGCAAGCGACCCAAACCTGAACGATATTCGATTCCCATCTACCCACCTTCCTTTAATTGCCAAAAAGGGGCACAAGTTATCTCAGATGTATTATGCGCGTCAGGGAATAATTACACGCGAGATGGAATACGTTGCAATTAGAGAACGCATGAACTGCGAAACTCTCGGAATAGAATCTTGGATTACACCAGAATTGGTTAGACAAGAAGTTGCTGCGGGAAGGGCTGTGATACCGGCCAACATCAACCACCCAGAGGCCGAACCAATGATTATCGGCCGTAAATTTCTTGTAAAAATAAACACCAACATAGGAAACTCCTCTACATCATCCGGAATAGACGAAGAGATTGAAAAGGCAATATGGAGCTGCAAATGGGGAGGTGACACACTGATGGACTTGTCTACAGGCTGCAACATCCACGAAACAAGAGAGTGGATTATTAGAAACTGTCCTGTTCCTATGGGTACAGTGCCTATTTATCAGACTCTTGAAAAAGTCAACGGTAAAGCCTTGGAGTTGAATTGGGAGATTTTTAAAGACACATTAGTTGAACAGTGCGAACAGGGAGTTGACTACTTCACTATACATTGCGGCATCCGTAGACAAAACATACACTATTCGCAAGAACGCCTTTGCGGCATGGTAAGTCGCGGAGGAAGCATCATCTCAGAATGGTGCATGAGACATGGCAGAGAAAACTTCCTTTATGAACACTTTGATGACATATGCGACATCTGCGCAAAATATGATGTTGCATTATCCTTGGGAGACGGCCTAAGACCCGGAGCCATTTATGATGCCAACGATAAAGCGCAATTTGCAGAACTTGACACTATGGGCGAACTTGTAGAACACGCCTGGGCCAAGAATGTACAAGCGTTTATAGAGGGGCCAGGGCATGTACCCATGGACAAAATAAAGCAAAACATGGACCGCCAGATAGAAAAATGCCACGAAGCACCATTCTATACCCTTGGCCCTCTTGTTACAGACATAGCCCCAGGATATGATCATATTACATCGGCTATAGGTGCCGCAATGATTGGATGGTATGGCACTGCTATGCTCTGCTACGTCACTCCGAAAGAGCATCTTGGACTCCCCGACCGCGAAGACGTGAGGGCAGGAGTTGTAGCATACAAAATAGCCGCCCATGCAGCAGACTTGGCAAAACACCACCCAGGAGCCCAAATCAGAGATAACGCACTGAGCAAGGCGAGGTATGAATTCAGATGGAAAGACCAGTTTAATCTAGCTCTGGATCCAGAAAAAGCTCTTGAGTATTACAAGCAAAACCATATCGTCGGCGGAGACTTCTGTACAATGTGCGGACCGAACTTCTGCGCAATGCGCATCAGTCACCGATTGAACAGCACATGTGAAGATGACACAGAATATAACAAGTAAACAGGTGATTACTCTCTAACACGACATGCGAAAAGCCTGACGAGAAACATTTAATATGTCTGGAGCTATATCGTTTGTAAAAAGTTGGACTTTGCCGATTTCCATTCTCACGGGGATTGCAGGGTATTACATCTATTCTTCCGTCTCTTTCTTCAATACAACACATGAAGCAGTGAAGCAGGCAATAAATATAGTACAGCCTATATTGATTTTTGCCATGCTGTTCCTTACATTCTGCAAGATAAAGCTGTCACAACTGCATTTTACACGCTGGCATCTTTGGCTGCTGACAATCCAGATATCTGCTTTCATCGGCAGCATAAGCGCTTGCCTGTTTGTTGAATCCGCACTATGGAAGATAACACTGGAAAGTTTTATGCTCTGCCTAATATGCCCTACAGCTACGGCAGCCGCTGTTGTTACCTCGAAATTAGGAGGCAACCCTGCCACTCTTACAACATATACAATCATAATAAACTTTGCCGTAGCATTGACCATACCAGCTTTTTTGCCACTACTACACCCATCTGCAGAGCAAACTTTTGCTCACACCTTTATGTTGATCATATGCAAGGTATTCCCTCTCCTCTTCGGCCCGTTTCTTATGGCAATGTTTTTAAGACGATTCTTCCCAAGTTTTATTCAACAACTTGCAAATTTGCACGATTTGGCATTTTACCTGTGGGCTGTAGCTTTATCACTCGCCATTGCTATGACGGTAAGAACAATGGTGCATATTCGGTGCTCAGCGATACTAATGCTATGCATTGCCATTGTGTCCGCAGCAGCATGCGCCATACAATTTGCGCTCGGTCGGTATATCGGACGGCATTACACAGAACCAATAAGTGCTGCACAAAGCATAGGGCAAAAAAATACGGTATTCGCAATATGGATGGGATACACCTTCCTATCTCCCATAACATCTCTGGCTGGCGGCTTCTATTCTGTATGGCACAACATCTATAACAGTTGGCAGCTTTATCACTATCAACACGAAAATAAAGAATGTGGCAAGGCTTGACTATCCCAGCCTTGGTAAATCCCATGTGAAACAAGACAAAAAAATGCATGATTATGTTGGATATAAAGAAAAAAGTCACTACCTTTGCATCGCATTTAAGAGAAAATGCAGATTGGAAGTTTGGGTGAGTGGCTGAAACCAGCAGTTTGCTAAACTGCCGTGCGGGTAACCGTACCAGGAGTTCGAATCTCCTAGCTTCCGCTTTATATAAAAATGCTTATGGCGCTTTCATCTAGTGGTTAGGATACCGGCCTCTCACGCCGGGTACACGGGTTCGAGTCCCGTAGGCGCTACATTATTCATTGCTTCTCGTAGCGACGGGAAGCAATTTTTTTTCAAAGTAGAGTGATCACAACTCTATCCATATACAAACAAAAGGGCCAGACTGGATTTGACAGCGAGCCTAAGGGGTATGTAAGCATGCAGTGTATTGTTAGTAGACACTTAAAAAACAACTTTCTAAATTTTATCTGGCGAAAATAATTATGCTCTCGCTGCTTGATCTGAAGTATAGTAGGATCGCTTTATTCTTGTGCTAGGCACAGGAACGAGACATCACTCAATCACTCCCTTTCCGAAGCGTATTGACATAGTGGTGCAGGAAATCGGAAATAGCACACAATGGCCTTGCATTGTGTGCGAAGCAAACAAAGGATATGCAAGAAATTTGACTGTTCAGCTTCAGTTTTCTTGCAGACATCACGAGCTGAACTAAGCATGTAGAAATCACATTTCTTGCTTGTTTGGACGGGAGTTCGATTCTCCCCTGGTCCACCTAAAAAACCAAATTAGGACTCAAAAACTTGCTTTATCTGAAATATATCAAAGCCAGTTTTTGAGTCCATTTATTATATTGTTGTCTGGTAAAACAATTCGGTCGTTAGGACTTATTGGATTTTGAATTTATAGGAGAGCAAATGTTGCTTGTCGTTTTAGCGAATAATAGCGGGCTATTTTGAACTAAAAACAAACAACAGATGCCTTATAAAAAACAAAAGACAATAAGAAGTAACAAAAAGACACCATTTACGACCTAATTACCGATTTGTGGTAAAGCATTTGGGCATATAGGGATGACCCACCTTCTTCTTTTGCAACAAGGAGGTTACTAACATACACACTTTTTATTGCAATTTTCTTCTATTTGCCATGTTTTTATAGACATTTTTAATTATTTTCCACATTTTCGTTTCTTTGTGTCACCTTTTCCGTAACTTTGCACAGAAGATAGTTACGCCTTTGTTTTACACACAAATACAAGGCTTAAATATTTTTACACAAAAAAACGTAAAAACAGACAGATATGGATTTAAGAGAGAGAAGTTTATATGACTCCCAATACGAGCACGATGCTTGTGGCATAGGGATGGTGGTAAACATACATGGAAAAAAAAGTCACCAGCTTATAGATTCTGCGTTGACTGTACTTGAAAACATGCAACACAGAGGAGCAGAAGGAGCAGACGGGAAAAGTGGGGATGGTGCTGGCATTATGATTCAAATTCCTCACGAATTTACTCTTCTGCAAGGAATTGCGGTACCAGAAAAGGGCAAATATGGTACTGGATTGATATTTCTTCCAAAGGAGGATACTCGGAAAATCAATATTATCAAACTTCTTACTGATGAAATTGGCAAAAACGGCTTTAAATTGCTTCACATTAGAAACGTACCAGTCAATTCCGACTGCATAGGCAAAACCGCCAAAGAAAGCGAACCGCTTATTATACAGATTTATATAACACCGTCATCAGACATAGATATAGATGGTGCAGAACTGGAACGAAAGCTCTACCTGTTGCGCAAATCTATCGAGTTACAGATACACGACAAAGACTTCTATGTTGTGAGCCTAAGTTGCACCCATCTCATTTACAAAGGAATGCTGACCAGCAGGCAACTAAAGGAATACTTTCTTGATTTGCAAGACACAAACCTTACCAGCGGTCTGGCTCTTGTTCATTCAAGGTTTTCAACAAACACCTTTCCTCGTTGGTCCTTGGCCCAACCATTCAGGATGTTGGCTCATAATGGGGAAATCAACACCATCAGAGGTAACAGAGGCTGGATGAAGGCACGTGAAAACCTTCTGTCAACACCAGGATTGGGGGATGTGCACAAACTAACCCCAATAATTCAACCCAACATGAGCGACTCTGCCTCGCTTGACAACGTCTTAGAATTTCTGGTGATGAGCGGCCTTAGCCTGCCTAAAGCCATGGCTATTTTAGTCCCAGAAAGTTTCAACGACAAGAATCCTATTAGTGAAGAACTAAAGAACTTTTACGAATATCACTCCATATTGATGGAACCATGGGACGGGCCGGCTGCGCTCATCTTCAGCGATGGCAGATATGCTGGCGGCATGCTTGACCGTAACGGCCTGCGTCCCGCAAGATACACAATAACCTCCGACGGAATGATTGTTGTTGCCAGTGAAGTCGGTGCCGTTAATATTGACCCTACCAAAATAATACAGAAAGGAAGGCTCCAACCAGGCAAACTGTTAATAATAGATACAGAAGAAGGTAAAATATACTACGACGGGGAAATAAAAAAACAACTTGCCCAAGAAAATCCATATGGCCAATGGTTAAGCACTAACCGCATTCAATTGGAAAAATTGCACAGTGGCCGGAAAATAGACAATTCAATAGATAATCTGCAACAGAAGCTAAGACTATTCGGATTCGGCATGGAAGATATTGAGCGAACCATCATCCCCATGTGCGTCAATGGAACAGAACCAGTTGCAGCTATGGGAAACGACACCCCGTTGGCAGTCCTAAGCGACCGCCCGCAAATATTGTTCAATTATTTCAGACAACAATTTGCCCAAGTTACCAATCCCGCTATTGACCCAATTCGTGAGGAACTCGTAATGTCACTCACTGAATACGTGGGAGGTGTGGGCAACAACATCCTTTGCCCTGATAGTGCCAACTGTAAGATGGTTCGCCTGCCCCACCCCGTAATCAACAACACACAGCTTGATTTGTTGTGCAACATACAATACAAGGGGTTTCGCACACAAAAACTGCCGATGGTTTTCGAAGTTTCGAAAGGAACACAAGGACTTCAAGACGCATTACAGACTTTATGCGAGAAGGCCTCCGAGAGTGTAGAAGAAGGCATAAACTACATTATTCTTAGCGACAGGCTCGTTGACGAAACACATGCCGCAATCCCATCTCTTCTCGCAGTAAGTGCTGTGCATCATTATCTTATCGCATTGGGACAAAGGGTTCAAACAGCATTGATTGTTGAAAGCGGTGAAATAAAGGAAACAATGCACGCAGCTCTACTTCTGGGATACGGGGCAAGTGCCATCAATCCTTACATGGTTTATGCCATAATTGACGAACTCGTCAGGAAGCACAAAATACAGGAAAACTACGAGATGGCAGAAAAGAACTTCACAAAAGCCGTATGTAAAGGATTCCTCAAAATTATGAGCAAAATGGGCATCAGTACTATTCGTTCGTACAGGGGGGCCAAACTTTTTGAAAGCATCGGACTGTCCAAAAACCTATTGCGAAAATATTTTGGAACTGAGACGTCAACAATAGGCGGAATCGATCTTGACCAGATTGCTCAAGACGCAACAGCTCTGCACCACTTGGCGTTTGACGAAAGAAGAACGACAGATATAATCCCCCCACTTAAAAACAACGGGCAATTCTCATACCGAAAAGACGGCATACTCCATGCTTGGACACCAGATGCCATCAGCAAATTGCAATTAGCCACAAGACTGGGAGACTATACTTTGTTTAAAGAATTTACAAACTGTATCGACAAAACAGAAAAGCCCATTTTCATAAGGGATCTTTTTGACTTTAAAAGAGCGCATACTCCCATTGACATAAACAAAGTCGAAAGTATAGACAGTATTATCAAGAGGTTCGTCACGGGTGCGATGTCATTCGGAGCACTCAGCAAGGAGGCACATGAGGCAATTGCCTTGGCCATGAACAAACTTGGAAGTCGCTCTAACACAGGAGAGGGCGGCGAGGACGACGAACGGTTCTCTGCATGTGTTAACGGTGTGTCATTGTCAAGCAAAACAAAACAGATTGCAAGTGGGCGATTTGGGGTTACAACAAGATACCTCGTCAATGCAGAGGAAATTCAGATAAAAGTTGCGCAAGGGGCAAAACCTGGAGAAGGCGGACAGCTACCTGGCTTTAAAGTTAACGAGGTTATTGCCAAAACACGCCACTCCATTCCTGGCATTTCCTTAATATCCCCTCCTCCTCACCATGACATTTACTCTATAGAAGATCTGGCGCAACTTATCTTTGATTTGAAATGCGTCAACCCAAATGCCGCCGTCAGCGTAAAATTAGTGGCAGAAAGTGGAGTCGGCACCGTTGCAGCAGGCGTTGCAAAAGCCAATGCAGACTTGATTGTTATAAGCGGAGCAGAAGGAGGAACAGGGGCAAGCCCCGCAAGTTCAATGCGATATGCAGGCATACCACCAGAAATTGGGCTGTCTGAAACACAACAGACACTTATTGTCAACGGATTACGTCAACAAGTAAGATTACAAACAGACGGGCAACTCAAAACGGGACGCGATGTCATAATGATGGCATTGCTGGGTGCTGACGAATTTGCATTTGGAACATTGCCGCTTATTGTTCTCGGCTGCGTTATGATGCGAAAATGCAACACCAACACATGTCCTATGGGAGTAGCCACGCAAAATACGGAACTACGCAAACACTTCATGGGAAAACCAGACTATATCGTGAATTATTTCCATTTTCTGGCACAGCAGGTAAGAGAATACTTGGCAGAAATGGGATTTGAGAAATTTGAAGACATCATCGGAAGAACAGACCTGATTGTCAAGAAAGATAATCTCTGTGACAAGGTGCAGACCCTCGACTTTAACAGACTGCTCGCAACGGACTCTAAAATTAATTCACGCCACTACGTTCCTCACGCATATAACAGAAATCCAAACGTTCTGGATGATATCATCATAAACGACCTGCATAGCTCCATCAAGGAAAGAAGTGAAAGTAACACAGAATATAGCATAAAAAACACAGACCGTGCAGTAGGTGCCAAACTCTCTGGATTTATTGAGAGAGAATATGGTGCCAACTACCTGACAGACTCTACCGTCAATATTAGATTCAAAGGTGCCGCAGGTCAAAGTTTTGGTGCATTCCTAACCCAAGGTATCAATTTCCGCTTAGAAGGAGAAGCCAACGACTATGTGGGCAAAGGATTGTCCGGAGGGCGAATTGCAATCATGCCAAATCGCAGGTGCGCTTCATTAAAGGCAGAAGATAACGTGATTGCAGGAAACACGGGCATATATGGTGCAACAAGTGGCGAGATTTATATCAACGGATGTGTAGGAGAGCGTTTTGCCGTTCGAAACTCAGGTGCCATTGCAGTAGTTGAAGGTGTGGGAGACCATTGCTGCGAGTATATGACAGGAGGTCGCGTTGTCGTGTTAGGCGAAACTGGCAGCAATTTTGCTGCGGGTATGAGCGGAGGAATCGCCTACGTATGGAACAAAAATCAGAACTTCGACTATTTCTGTAATATGGAAATGGTAGAACTGAGCCTTCTTGACGAAAGTGCAGCTCGCAACGAACTCAGAGACCTTATACATAGACATTGGACCTATACCGATTCTCAATTAGCCCGAAAAATGCTTGATGACTGGCAGCACTATGCAAACCAGTTTATACAAGTGACACCTATAGAGTACAAGAAAGTTATGCAAGACGAAAAAGACCGTCTTTTGCGTGAACGTATTAATAACATCTGGATGAACAACTAACCAAAAACAACAAAATGGGAAATCCTAAAGCATTTATGAGCATCGCCCGAAAAGAAGCGGGCTACAGACCTATACACGATAGAATTCACGATTATGGAGAAGTTGAACAGACCCTAAATTCACATGACAGACAAGAACAGGCATCAAGATGCATGGACTGTGGAGTGCCGTTCTGTCATTGGGCCTGCCCTCTGGGCAGCAAAATTCCTGAGTGGAACGATTTGCTGTACAACGGCGACTGGGAACAGGCATACGAAACCCTTATCACAACCAATGAATTTCCTGAATTTACAGGACGAGTATGCCCGGCACTTTGCGAAAAGAGTTGCGTGTTGAATCATGTCATACAACAACCCACTACAAACAGAGAAAACGAAGTCGCCATAATGGAACACGCATTTATTGAAGGCTATGTCGTTCCTCTTAAAATCAGGCACAATGACTATAACGTTGCCATAATAGGAAGCGGGCCAGCAGGACTTGCCGTAGCAAATCGATTAAACAGGATGGGTTATAATGTCACCGTGTATGAAAAAAATGAAATGATTGGAGGATTGTTACGTTTCGGCATTCCTAATTTCAAGCTTAACAAAACAATCATAGACCGCAGGGTCAGTCTGATGGAAAAAGAGGGGGTGAAGTTTGTCACCGGCACAACAATTAACACCCAAAAACTTCCTGTCGGATTTCATGCTTACGCCATATGTACAGGAACGCCACAAGCACGCGATTTAAATATTGACGGACGCGAACTCAATGGTATTCATCTGGCTTTGGACTACCTATCACAACAAAACAGAATCCTGGCGGGTATGGAAATAGCCGCCAACCAGCGAATAACAGCAAAAGGCAAGAATGTGTTGGTAATTGGCGGTGGCGATACTGGGGCTGACTGCATCGCCACAGCACATAGACAAGGCTGCCGGTCAGTTACACAGATAGAGATAATGCCCAAACCCCCTGTCGGGAACAACCCCGTAACCCCTTGGCCATCATGGCCAGTTATATTGAAAACAACCTTTGCTCATGAGGAAGGCTGTGAACGCAAATGGCTGCTTAATACCAACAGGTTTGTCGGAACAGAAGGAAAAGTATCAGGTGCGGAAGTCGAAGAAATCAAATGGGAAAAAACTTCCGACAACATGCGTCCACAAATGAAAAAGACAGGAAACATACATACTATAAAAGCCGAACTGGTCTTGTTGGCCATGGGATTTGTAAAACCTGAACAACCCAAGTTTCCTGAAAATGTTTTTGTTGCAGGCGATGCAAAAAATGGGCCAGGCCTTGTTGTCAAGGCAATCTGTTCCGGACAAAAGACGGCTGCAGAGATAGACAACTACTTGAACACATAACAAATCGGAAATAATTGTAACTTACATTTAACCCACTTCTACCCGAATCAGTCTAATGGCTGGTTCGGGTAAAAAAATACATAGAGTTCCATCTTGTGGCTTACAGGCAAGTATAGACAGGAGCATACAAGAAGCTGTTTTTATGAGATTTTCCTTATCACTTATCGAACGACACAAACTAAAAGCCAAGTGAAATAGGCTAGTTGTAGACACGATGAGCACATGGCTAAAGCTTACTATAAATTTGAGCTAAAACCTTTGGATAACATTCTAAAATACATTAACTTTGCATAAAGCATATTTTCCTTTTATCAAGAGAAAATATTTTGCACAGCTTCTATAAAAACACAAACAACCATACAATGGCAAAACTTATTATTAATTCATACGAAGACTTTGCGTCATACTTAGGAAAAAATTTGGGTGTTTCTGACTATATCGACATTCCGCAGAAACGTATAAACCTTTTTGCAGACGCAACACTTGACCATCAATGGATTCATGTCGACACAGAACGAGCAAAAACCGAGTCCCCCTTTAAAACAACCATAGCACATGGCTATCTTACACTGTCAATGCTTCCTTATCTCTGGGAACAGATCATAGAGGTTAACAATATCAAAATGCTGATCAACTATGGCATCGACAAGATGAAGTTCGGACAACCTGTGCTTAGCGGCCAACGCATAAGGCTTGTTGCAGATTTGCATAATATACAAAACCTGAGAGGCGTTTGCAAAACAGAAATCAAATTCTCAATAGAAATTGAAGGAGAAAAGAAAAAGGCACTTGAAGGGATAGCCGTATTCCTATACTATTTCAAATAAACTCCCGTTCAGGCTTCAATACAATAGAAAGAAACCCTTCCGTTAGCCCCCCATAATACTAATGCTCTATTTTTCCCAAGATGGACAATATCAAAGACAAGACTGAAGACTCCGAATTAAAAGAGTCAATCCAATACCGACATCCAGAAGTAACCGAGACTAGGCCCCTTTCTTTGGAATGCGACGTTGTGCGCTTTCAAAACAATAAAGAGAAATGGGTCGCATTTGTCGGATTACTCAACGGACAGCCATATGAGATTTTTACAGGGCTACAAGACGATGACGAAGGAATAGTATTACCCAAATCTGTTACGAAAGGACGTATCATCAAAGCTGTCAATGAGGACGGAACCAAACGATACGACTTTCAATTTGAAAACAAACGGGGATATAAAACTACAGTCGAAGGACTTTCTGAAAAATTCAACAAAGAATATTGGAACTATGCCAAGCTTATTTCTGGGGTGTTGCGTTATCGGATGCCTCTGGACAGAATCGTAAAGCTTGTGTCACAACTACAACTTGATGACGAAAGCATCAACAACTGGAAAAACGGAGTCGAACGAGCTCTGAAAAAATACATTAAAGACGGCACTCCAGCTTCAAGTCAGAGATGCCCCTCCTGTGGCAAAGAAACAATGATATATAAAAGCGGCAATCTCGTTTGCACTAAATGTGGGGCAACAATCGTCAGTTAACAAACAGCACGGCATGTACGACTATACAAGAAGAAAAAGTATTCGCAAATATTCAAGCAAACCCGTTGACAATTCTATGGTCGTTGATTTGCTGAGGGAAGCAAGTCAAACCCAGACAATGGGCAACTTGCAATTGTACAGTGTTATAATAACACGGGACGAGGCAAGCAAAAAAGCACTCGCGCCCGCTCACTTCTATCAACCCATGGTAGAAAACGCCTCAGTAGTACTTACCTTCTGCGCAGATTACAACAGGGCAACCATCTGGTGTAAGCAGCGCAAAGCAAACCCCGGATATGATAATTTCCTATCATTCCAGAATGCAGCAACAGATGCCCTACTCTATTGTCAGACATTCTGCAATATGGCAGAACGGAAAGGATTAGGCCTGTGTTTCCTTGGAACGACAATCTACAATTCACAACAAATCATTGATATTCTCAAGTTACCCAAACGCGTTATGCCCATTGCTACAATTACTTTAGGGTGGCCAGATGAAGAAGGTCAAGTCTCTGACAGATTACCCATTGAAGCAATAATACATAATGAAAACTACAAGCAATACTCCACAGAGGACATCAACAACTACTATTCCTACAAGGAATCGCTAACAGAAAACAAACACTTTGTTGAAATTAACAATGTAGAAACACTTGCCCAAGTCTTTACAGATATAAGATACCGCGCGGAAGATTGTAAAAACATCTCACAATCCTTACTTAAAGTACTTAAAAATCAAAAATTCTTATAAGATTTTAATTAACAGGCGGTCTTGGCCATTAGACAATGAAACAGATTTACATAGACGACAATATAAGAAACGTTTGTCCCGACTTTAAAGGAGTTGCGCTTTATGCAACATTCTCCAACAGTTTATTCTCCGAAAGTCTATGGCAGGAAACCGAACGCAGCATCGAATACTATCGCAACCATTACACCCAGGACAACATTAAGAGTTTACCCCCCATCAAATGCACCCGCGAAGTATATCGCAAATTAGGAAAAGACCCAAGCCGTTACAGACCATCGGGAGAAAGCCTAATACGCAGAATCATTCAAGGAAAATCTTTGTATCAAATAAACACAGCAGTAGACCTCATTAATCTGGCCAGCATAGAATTCGGTTACAGTATTGGGGGTTTTGACTGTAGCAAAATACAAGGAGAAAGCATCACACTCAGTGTTGGAGAAAAAAACGAGCCATACGTAGGAATTGGCCGTGGCGAACTAAATATAGAAAGCATGCCCGTTTACCGTGATTCCGTCGGAGGATTCGGAACTCCCACAAGCGACAATGAACGCACAAAAATATGCCTAACAACAACAGAGCTATTGGCACTTGTAAACGGTTATGACGGAAATGCGACAAATGCCATGCAATGTGCAGAAAGGATGCTGGAACTTCTGAACAATTATGCGAGTTGCTCATATCATAAAATAATTACATTCTAGCATAAAAAGTCAGCGTGAAAACTATCACGTCCTCAAAAACAAAACACCCATGACGAAACATCTTGTGAATTTTAGAAGAAAACTCAGTATAATTCTTGCTTTTACATTATACGTAACACACAGCTTTGCTTTTGTTGTCGTGTTGGATGCTGGACATGGTGGCAAAGACCCCGGAGCATTGGGAACTTATTCAAAAGAGAAAAACATAAACCTTAACGTTGTATTAAGACTCGGCAAGTTAATAAAGGAAAACTGCCGTGATGTCACAATTATATACACCAGACAAACTGACAAATTTGTAGAACTATATGAACGCGCAAATATCGCCAACAACGCAAAAGCAGACCTATTTATTTCCGTACATACAAACTCTACAAGCAACAACTCAACCACAGGAACAGAAACATACTTCCTGACCCTTGACAAAGCCGCAACAAACACAGAAGTCGTGAAAAGGGAAAATGCCGCAATACAATACGAAACCAACAAACAAAGATATGCGGCCAATTCACTTGAAAATGAAATAATGAGTGAAGTAATCATGGGAAGCAACATGAGAACCAGTGCTATATTCGCCAAATTACTGCAAGACGAGTATAGAAAGACTGGGCGCAACAACCGAGGGGTACACCAACAGAACTTCCACGTACTTAGACAAGTCGCAATGCCAAGCATACTTACGGAATTAGGATTTATCTCTACACCGAGCGAAGAAGCATACCTTAATTCTGAACAAGGAATAAACGAACTCGCAACATGTATCTTTAATGCATTCAGAAGACATATCTCACCTATTTTGAGAGATGCTGGTGTCAGTTCATACAATGAAATGGCGACCAGTCACGTTAACCAAGCCGAGAACGAAGAGGTAGAAATTCAAGCTACACACAAAGAAGAAACCATTAAAGAGCACAATAAAATAAGCTCAAAACAAGTGTCGCATGATACAGGCAAGCCCTCTCTACATAGCAATGAGACAAAGAGAGAGACTATAACAGCCAAGAGTAATGCAAGCACAGAAAAATACGAATTTCGAGTGCAGATTTGCACTTCAGACCGCAGATTACGCAAAGACAGTGAACAGTTTAAAGGACTGGCTGATGTCAATACGTACTCGGTTTCACTGCCCAACGGGAAAACACAGTTTGTCCACACCTATGGCAGCTCTACAAGCTATGCAGAGATTGCTGCCACCAAAAACAAACTTCGCACGAAATTTAACGATTGCTTTATAGTGGTATTTAAAGACGGCAAGAAAATCACAGGTGAAGAAGCTGCCACCGCATTAAGAAAACAGCCATAAACTCATTAATAATTATGAAGATTTTTTCAAAGGAAACAAAAATAGGATTAACTGTCATCATTGCTTTCACATTGCTCATCTATGGGATTAATTTCCTTAAGGGAGTAAACCTCTTTCAAAAGAGCAACCTATACTATGTTTCTTTCCATAACATCAATGGATTGGCAGAATCAAATCCTATATACGCAAACGGCTATCGCATAGGTATTGTCCGCACAATCAGTTACGATTACAAGAAGCCGGGGAATCTATATGTAGGAGTTGAAATCAATGACGACATGAGAATTCCAAAAGGAAGTTATGCTGAGTTGGAAAGTCAGATGTTAGGAGGCGTAACAATGAACATTGTGCTCGGCCAATCCAATGAAATGCTTTCGCCTGGTGACACCATAGTTGGAGGCCCCAAAGTCGGGGCTCTTGATATGGCAGGACAAATGGTACCTCAAATACAAAATGTCATACCTAAACTCGATTCTATCCTGACAAACATCAACCGACTGCTTAATAATCCTGCATTAAGCCAAACAATCTATAATACCGCTCAAATTACAGAAGACCTAAAAATAACCACCTCTTCTGTTAATCGACTACTTAACGGCAACGTTAATGACCTCACAGAAAATCTTGAACCTGCCACAAAAAATCTCAAGGAAATTACCGAGAAACTTAACGAGTTGGATTATGTCGGGACAATAAACAATGTTAATCAGACATTGGTAGGCCTACAGCAAACGACAGCAAGTCTGGGCAATGCAATTAACAACATATACGGCAAGCTAGACAATACAAACTCCTCATTAGGTTTGATGCTTAACGACAGAGTTCTATACGACAACTTGAACAGAAACTCGGCATCATTAGATTCCTTGCTTAACGATTTACGGCTACATCCGAAAAGATATGTTCATTTTTCCATATTCGGGACCAAAGATAAATAAAACTATGCATAACACCACCCAAGCAGTAGAGTCTATATCTGACAGTTCCATGAGACTATGATACTTGTTGCAAAAACAGGCGTCGGGGTCAATAAAATAATATCAAAAAACTATCGACATAATAATAAAAATGCCAACTTTGTACTAAGGTACAATACAACAGAAATGCTTAATTTGCACATGGAGCAACAATACCAAACAAAATGGGCACAACTACTTGCCAGTATACAACAGCGTTTAAATCAAGATACATTCAACACTTGGTTTAAACCTATTGGCTTTATAGGGATAAAGGACGACATCATAAACCTAAGCGTTCCGAACAGCTTCTTCAACGAATATCTCCTTGAGCATCATGGCAAATTGCTTCTTTCTGAATGCAACAAGCACTTTGGCATAGACAAGATTAAAATTGACTGGGCAGGACAAAAGGTGGAAGAAACCGAGATTATAAAGACCAAAAACGTTTTTAACACCCACCTGAGCAACGAATATACCTTTGAAAATTTCGTAAAAGGAGAAGCAAACAAATTTGCGAGATCTATAGCCTTGACAATTGCCACCAAACCTCTGCAAACAGCATTTAACCCTTTCTTCATATATGGCGATTGCGGTGTCGGTAAATCACATTTGGTTAACGCAATCGGCTTGAAGTTGTTAGAAAAACACCCAGAAAAAAGGGTCTTGTATATTTCTGCCCACGATTTTCTCTTGCAATACACGGACTCCATACCTAAAAAGAAATTCAATGACTTTATGTATTTCTACCAGTCCATAGAGTGTCTGATTATTGATGATATACATGAGATATCTGGAAAACCAGGAACCCAAGAGGCCTTGTTCAATATATTCAATCACCTGCAGCGCAATGGCAGACAAATAATCTTTACAAGCGACAAGCCACCTGCACAACTTGAGGGGTTTGAAGAGCGCGTGCAATCACGTTTCATAGGCGGAGCTACTGCCGAGCTACAACGCCCCAACGAACAATTGCGCATTGACATACTAAAAACCAAAATACGCAAAAACCAACTAAGCATCCCTGAAGACGTGATAACATATATCGCTCTTAATGTCAAAGGCAATGTAAGGGATCTTGAAGGAATCGTCCACACATTGCTGGCACAGTCTATTGTTCATGATTGCGATATCAACATAACTATGGCTCAACCTATAGTAAACAAATACGTTCGCCTTAGCACCAAGACAATAACCGTAGATCTGATTCTACGCACAATATGCAAGCATTACAAACTAACCCAGAAAGAAATTAATTCCTCCTCACGAAAAAGTCAAATTGTAACAGCTCGCCAAGTCGCAATGTTTCTGACACAAAAGCACACAAACTTAAGCTCTACCCAAATCGGAATACATATTGGCAAAAGAGACCACAGTACGGTTCTTCATGCCTGCAATCAAATCGACCTCAAGATAAAGACAAACCCGGCATTTAAGGCAGAAATAGAGACCATTGAACAAGAGATGCTTAAATGATTTATGCAATTCCTATTTACTGACAAAATAGTTGGCAATAAATAATATAAAGAGATGAAACATATCATAATTCTTCTTTCGGCCATTATCCTCACAAGCCTAACCCTCTCTTGTGCTGACAATAAGCCGGCCGAAAAAACAGCAAAGCAGAATAAAACGTATGTAAAGAAGAATGCGTCAGTCACATTGACAGATAGTCTGCAAAGAGAATTGGAAATGGCACACAAAAGAAGTATGGAATTATATTCCGACGAACAATTCTACAAATTCGTAGAATATATATATCCTCGCTTTTTCAGCTATCTAAGTAAAAAATCACACAGCAGAAGCGCAGAAGTTGAAAAAGAGAAATATGTAGACCAACTTCTCACTCGTAATGAACATTATTGGGAAAAAACAGTATCTATCATCTCCCCAAATGCGGTTTCATATAAATTCGTATTTGACAAAATTAAATTCGTCCGTAAAAGTGGCAGAAATCTGTTGATAATCTATAGTCAGCGAGCATGCTATGCAACACCAACTGAAACAGTTAACAACCCCAAACTTAATTATGGGTATGCCATATTCTTGGCAGGAGAAAAAAAATGGTATTTTCTGGATTTCGAAACAAAACATCTTGGAGACATGCTAAAAGATGATTTTGACCATATTTCAATAGCAGAGACAATAAAAGAAGCAAAAAAACTTAGATGAACATCGGGGACAAAATACCAGAGATTCTCGGTATAGACCAAAACGGCCAAGAAATTAAAGCAAGCGACTATCACGGTCGCAAGATTGTACTTTACAGCTATCCGAAAGCCAACACCAGTGGTTGTACCGCCGAGGCTTGTTCGCTGCAAACACATAAGGAAGAGCTGGCTGACGCAGGTTACGAAATTATTGGTGTAAGTAAAGACAAACAGGCTCTCCAAAAGAGATTTGCCGACACACATGGCTTGCAGTTTCCCCTTCTTGCAGATACAGAGACAACATTGCTGCAAAAACTCGGCTGCTGGGGAGAGAAAGTGGTTTGCGGCCATAGGACTGTTGGCATAATCCGCACCACATATCTTATTGGAGAGGATGGGACAGTAGAGAAAATCTTCACTCCAAAGGAAATAAAGACCAAAATTCATGCAGAGCAGATATTGGAATATATCAACGACAAGTCCAAATCTGTTATTTGACCGTCAATTGACACCCATAGTATATCCGCTTCCAACCTAAATTGCCTTTCGTCCTTTACAACTTATACTGTAAAGGACGAAAGGCAATGTGGGAAAAATACTCAAAAAAAAGATATTCGCAGAGGAACGCTCTGTCTCAAAGTATGACTACAGAAACAAGCCCTCTTACTGGAAAAACAGCAAACGACTACAATAAAGAGAAGTTCTCTCTAAGGTGTTCTTTCGCATAATCGAGCGTCAGATGAAAGGTTCTCTTTTTGGATGACGGTAATTCAAACAATGCTTCTCTTAATATACCTTCCACTATCGAACGCAGACCACGTGCGCCCAACTTGTAATCCAAAGCCTTCGAAACGATAAAATCATAGACCTCATCATCAATTTCCATCTTGACATTATCCATTTCCATTATCTTGATGTACTGCTTTATGATTGAGTTCTTTGGTTCCGTAAGAATTCTCCTCAATGCAGATTTGTCCAGAGGATTAAGATATGTCAGGATAGGTAGTCGGCCTATAATTTCTGGTATCAAGCCAAACGACTTTAAATCCTGTGGCATAATATATTTCATGAGGTTCTTCTTGTCTATCTTGTACGTATTCTGCACCGAATTATAACCCACAACGTGAGTATTCATTCTTTGTGCAATCTTACGTTCGATACCGTCAAAAGCACCTCCACATATAAACAAAATATTTTTTGTGTCAACATGAATATAATCTTGGTCAGGATGCTTGCGACCGCCTTTAGGTGGAACATTGACAACTGACCCCTCAAGCAACTTCAGCAACCCCTGCTGCACACCCTCTCCACTCACATCGCGTGTTATAGAAGGATTGTCACTCTTTCGGGCAATCTTGTCAATCTCATCAATAAATACTATGCCACATTCCGCAGCTTTGACATCATAGTCCGCTGCCTGAAGCAGACGAGTTAAAATACTCTCGATATCCTCACCTACATAGCCCGCTTCAGTAAAAACCGTTGCATCAACAATAGTGAAAGGCACATTAATCATACGAGCGATTGAGCGAGCAAGCAAAGTCTTGCCCGTACCAGTAGAGCCGCACATTATTATGTTGCTCTTTTCTATTTCGACATCACTATCATCCTTGTTCGTCTGCCCCAAACGCTTGTAATGATTATATACAGCCACACTCAGAGTCTTCTTGGCATCGTCCTGCCCAATAACATACTCATCCAAAAAAGCCTTGATTTCCTTTGGTTTAGGTACGTCTTTAAAACTAACACTGTATTTTGACACAGCATTTCCGTCACCAACAGACGGATCTTCCTGCAAACTGACAATTGCAGCCGCCTGCTTGACGCAATCGCTACAGATAAAACAGCCAGGTTTACCAGTAAGCAGCAACGGAACACTGTCCTCACTCCGACCGCAAAACGAGCAACAATGTACTTCAGTCTTCTTCTTTGCCATATTATTTCTTTCTTTCGAGAATGCTGTCTACCATGCCATAATCCAAAGCCTCCTTTGCGCTCATCCAGAAGTCACGCTCTGCATCTGCACGCACAGTTTCATAGTCTTTATGGGAATGGTCTGCAATAATTTGAGTGAGTTCTTGCTTGATTTTCAGGATTTCGCGTGCAGTGATTTCAATATCCGTAGCCTGTCCCTGCACACCGCCCAACGGCTGATGTATCATCACCCTGCTATGAGGCAAACACGAACGTTTGCCCTCCTGTCCGCTTACGAGCAGCACAGCCGCCATAGAGGCCGCCATACCCGTACAGATTGTAGAGACGTCACACTTAATATATTGCATTGTGTCATATATTCCCATTCCTGCACTAACAGAACCACCAGGGCTGTTAATGTAAATGGAGATGTCCTTATCTGGATCTACTGACTCCAAATAAAGCATTTGTGCCTGCAAAATATTAGCGGTATAATCATTTATCTGTGTTCCCAAAAAGATGACCCTGTCCATCATCAGACGGCTAAACACGTCCATTTGAGTAACATGAAGCTCTCTTTCCTCAAGTATATAAGGATTGATATACTGACCTTGGCTTTTTATTACATCATTGAGAACCATTGAGCTAATGCCAACATGGCCCGTCGCAAATTTCTCGAAGTCACTTCTATACATAATTTCAATTATTATTGGTTGCTTATTTAAAACTGTTTTCTTACATATTCCATACCAAATACCGCCTGACCTGCAAAAACTTGTAACAAATCATCTTCCATCAGCTATGTATGACCCGCTCCGCAAAGGAGAGCAAGGCGTTAATTGCCTTTATGAACAAGACTTTTACTGATTTCAAAGATTACGCAACATGCAAGTGCCAGCCATAATATTGAAAGCCCGTCTGCCAATACGATACTTGAGGTAGAAATTCCACGGCCCTCGTATTATAATTCCATTTTCGCTGCCCCTGTATTACGGCATTATGATACAGAAAACAAAAAAACCAGTTCATACTATTATTATTAAGAATGCACTGGTCTTTCTGTAATAACATTCACGGATTACTGAAACATCTTATTGAAATCCGAGATTGAAACCTTGCTTTCTTTCAGTTTGACAACACCCTTGGCAGCCTTCACAATAGCCAAGTCAATAGCATTATTCAATATGTTGTCGTATGCCTTAGAGTCTTTTATTCTCTCTGCAGCAAACTGGTCAAGCTGTTCTTCTGGGAAATTCATTATGCCATATTGAGCCATCTGAATCTTTATCAATCTCTTAGAGGCTTCCAACATTGCAGCGTCATCAATTTTAATCTCAAAAGACTTTACCAACTCGTTGCGTACGAGACTCCATCGCAGGTCTGCAAGATAGCCCGCAAAATGTTCTTCAATCTGCTTCTTGGTTTCCTCTGATTTTGCATTCTGCATAACCATTTTCTTCAGCAAATCTTCTGCAAGAGGTAATTCGCCAGCTTTCTTCATAGCAACCTCCTTCAGGTCAAGCAGGAATTTATAATCAGAATCCTGTCTGTATTGTTCTTCCAGATCAGATTTTATGCGAGCAGTGAATTCTTCTACAGTTTTCAACCCAGCAGTGGGATACACATTTTTTATCAAAGCCTCATCAACCTTGGCTGGTTCAAAATGACTGATTGTATCAATGTGGAATGTAAATTCTCCATTATGCTTTACAGCATCCTCTTTACTTATTTTAAGCAACGACGCCAACTCTGTGTCTCTGCCCTCATATGCTTTTGAGGGATTAAACACAATGTCATCGTTCTTTTTTGCAGAAGCGAAAACCGCTTTTTGCTCATCACTGTTGAAGAACTGAGGCATAAGGCTTACATCTTCAATTTTCAGTGCGTCCTCACCCTCTGCGTTTTCCATCAAGCTACCTTTCAGAACATCGTTTTCTGCGTAGACCTCTGCATCAATGTGTGTCCCATTCTGACGGCAATATTGATCAATCTGCTTTTCAACCGTTTTCTCATCAACATCAATATTGTAGAAGTCTACAGATGTCCTACCGTCAAGTTTGACAGAAATCTCGGGAGCAAAAGCAAGGTCAAATCTAATTTCGAAATTCTCACCAGTTGCAATATCCATTTGTGGGTTGTCATCAGACAACATCGGTTCACCTATCACATTCAGCTTTTCATCGCCAATATACTTATTAACAGCATCTGTCAAAAGTTTCTGTATCTCTTCGGCCTTAACTTCGGAACCATACATTTTCTTTACAAGCCCTATAGGCACCATGCCTTTGCGGAAACCCGGCATCTGGGTTTTTTGCTTTATTTTCTTCAAAGATGCGTCCACCTTATCTTGATAGTCGTCTTTGCCAATGGTTACAATCAGTTTACCTGCGGCAGCGTTTTCCGCTCTTTCAAGTGAAATATTCATCTGGATATTTTAAGAATTAATTATTAAAAACATTTTAAAGCAAGCCATTCCTGCAACCGTCAGTCACAAGGGTTGCCAAATGCAACTTTTCAAGGTGCAAAATTAACATATTATTTTCATATAAAGCACATTGACTATCATCTTTTTAGAGTATTCTTAACTCCACGAAAGCAGAAGCAGCCAGTGTAATATCAGTTCTGGCCAAAAGGCTATCTACCGATATCAAGAAAAGGCAAAGCGAACGCGTTTCGGCCGATAGGCAGGGCCG
>ENA-ORPK01001084-ORPK01001084.1-human-gut-metagenome-genome-assembly--contig:-NODE-1084-length-23030-cov-2.855452_pt1 | contig 23030 bp, 20 predicted proteins | sample MGYA00242139_ERZ509068 | MGnify/ENA primary metagenome ERZ509068 (study PRJEB26280, sample SAMEA2338687) | human gut metagenome | biome: human gut; feature: human-associated habitat; material: faeces... | reverse complement strand
GGTAGGGTACCTTCAGAAATATGTGGGGTTGAGACAGGTGTTTGCTCAGTGGTGCCAGTTATATCCCCAGTAGTGCCAGTTATATTCTCAGTGGGAGGGAGGGTGACAACATTATCTCTTATAGACAGAGTTCCTATAATTTTATCAAAATTTCCTTCCGGAATATTAACCAAATCAGAAAAAGTCGATGGACTAATCATCACAAGTGGATTTCTGAATAAAGCAGCAAATTTCAAAATATATTCAACCAGCCCGACTTTTTGAATAGTACCATCTTTAATCATAAATTTTACAGAGCCGTTCAATTTCATTTTATCATCAGTATTAAGTTCTATCAAACCACTTGCTTTGCCGGAAATTTCTCTTGGAAGTGTTAATAAAGTTGTTGCAATAATATCAGAATTTACGTCCAAAATTCCGAGTTTTAAATTATATTTATGTTTTTTCAAATCACAATTAACTTTAGCTGACGAATGACCTTCTGCTATTGCAAAACGATTTGAATACATATTCAAAACACTATTTTTATCAAGAGTCAAAGTCGCTTTCACATCATCAAAATTTATATCTTTATATTTCCCCTCTTTGATATGCAAAACGCAATCTTCTACGATAAAATTTCCAATATCAAAAGTAGGAGTGTTATCATCATTATCTTTTGCTTCTCCAGACGGTTTTACGTCAAACTTTTCACTCGTAATAGCTTCTGAACTTTGGTTATTTGCAGATGCTATAAACTTTTCAACATCAACACTATCGATTGTCAAATTTGTATGTTTTACAACAATCGGGAATTTTATTTGGTTCAAAAGCTTGCCTGTAAAATCAAATTTAGAACGTCTGTAACCTCCTTGTGCCGCAAGATTTAGCATTCCGTCAGTTGTTGTCATCTCACCATGTTTTACAAAAACACGTTGAGATGGAATAAATACTTCGTCCATCGACAAATTTCCATTCAAATATGGGAAGTTTGCACCATTAATCATCTCCATTTTACCAGCAATTTTGCCTTTTTTAAACATTTTATCGCCGATTAAGACATTTAAAAATTCACTCGGTAAAGGACGAGGAATTTCAAATCCAAGATTCTTAACAAATGGTTCCGGCTTTGAAAAATCAATATTTCCAGCAAGTTTTACAACCGACTTAACCTTTTGCGCCTGCTCTTTAGTAAAGCTATCAGGAACAATATAATAATCAATCGATTTTATATTCAACAAATTGTTTTCAAAGTGCAAATCTCCTTTAACACCTCTAATGTAATCCACAGGAGTTAGCGAAGCTCCATCTACGAGAATATCTTGACCTTTCTTCACTCCAAACAACCAAAGGATATCAATTTTGTTGTTTTTTGATTTTAAATCTATTTTTGTTTTTGTTGAACCTCCAACCAATTCCACTCTTGTCCCAATCATTTTAGACAAATAATTCAACATGAAATCATTTGTAACAACTGCACGGGCAACAATATCTGTATCAATTGATTTTAAATAATCTTTAACAGTTCCATGCATTTCAACTTTGTTAGCTTGCTTGTTATTATAATACCCATTAAAACCAGACAAAGTAATGTCTCTTTGGGTCATTGCAATTTTACCTTTTTGCAAAAGCAATGGAATATTACTCAACGGAACGATTTTACATGAAATTTTATTTAAATTCACAATACCCTTAAGGTCGTTATTAGAAAGTTTTACATTAAAATTAAAACTACCTTTCAAATCTTTGAAATAGCTTAAAGGCTCATCTAAATTGTTTTCTACAATACCGGAATCAATCAGTGTCAAAACATCTGCAACATCTATTTTGTTTGAAAAAACTTCTATTTTATAATTCTTCTTTTTATCTGCCCAAGCATTAAAGAAAATTTTAGAATTGTTGAAAATTAAATAACAATTGTGAACCCAAATTGCTTTATTTTTAATAAATACCGCATTTCTATCTGCAAAATTAAAATGCAAATCTTTGCCATCTTTTCGAATATCAGATGTCAAATTAAAATGAACATACCTCAAAACCTTTTGCGTATTATCAATTCTTAAATCATCTGCCTTTAAGGTTACATAAGTTTCAGGTTCAACCTTGTACATAAACATTGATTTTTTAACATACAGCAAAGAATCAAAGAAATCATATTCCCATTCTGACTTCTTTTGTCCTTCTTTTTTTGTTTGAGACAAAGCCATCAATTTGTTTATATCAGCAAAAATATAATCTGCACCAAGCTTTTGAATGATTATGTTTTTATCAAAAATTTCTTTAAACGAAATAATTGTATCAAAATTATTTACACTCAAAAGGCTTGCTCCTTTTTTAGAAACAGAAAGTTCTTCAACCTTAAATTCTATAACAGGCGAAAGCGAAGTCTTCAGCTCTGGGTGAATAATTGAAACATCCAATTCTGCGTATTTATTTACCATTTTTTCTGCAAAACTGATAAACGTTGGATGGGAGATAGCATATGGCAAGACTTTTAAATACAGTGCAAACGGAGCCACAGCAAGAATCCCCACCGTTGCACCTAGGCTCACTATAATCTTTGCCTTCTTACTCATCACCATAACTAAATTATAACATAAATTTTTATAACTAAAACCTTCAACTCTAAAAACATTTTATGCTATTATCTAATTATGAGAAAACTATTTGTTGCGTTATGTTTAATATTTTCGCTATCGACATCTTTTGTTTGGGCAGAAGATCAACAGTCTGTAAAAGCCCAAATTTCTATGAATGATTTGACTGTTTACAGTACATGTGACAAAAAGAATTTATTCGGACTTAAAGACAAAGCAGGAAATATAATTGTCGAAGCACAATATAAAAAATTAATCCGACTAGGTAATACTTCTTGGATTATTAATAAAAAGAATAAATATGGAATTATTGACTGCAGTGGCAATTACCTTGTTGAACCTAAATACAGACATGTTGACAGAATGCTGGGCAAATATGCAAAACTCGGCAACGAAAACGATTACGGCGTATATAACGAAAATGGAGAAACCATAATCCCAAACGAATACATGGCGATAAATATGCTTTTTGGCGAAATGTTTCTTATCAAAAAAAATTACAAATATGGCGTTGCAGACAAGAACGGTAAAATTATTTTAAACACTATTTTTGATGAAATATATATGCCACAACCGAATATTATGCGCATAGAATACAACGGTCAGTGGTATGAAATTGAACAGATTGCCGGTGGAGAAATCAAATTACCGGAAGATGTCAAAAATATTAAAACAAACAGCAACTTTAAAGTAACAGAATTCGTAAAAGATCCACTTACTGCATCAGGATATTCGGCTGTTACATTTACTGATTATTTCTTAAAAATATTTTCGTCAATATCACCTTCCCACGAAGAAACTATTGATGAACTTATGCTCTCTCAAGGCGCTGATACTGTTAATATTTTCATTAAATGTACTTGGTTGCCTAAATATCCATTTACGTTCGCTAAAAAATATTACCACAATATAAGGACTCCAAATAACGGGCCACTTAGCAACGTAAAAAGCGATTTAAAAAAGAAATTGGATTGATTTAACACTTACTCTTTTACGTGGTCTAATGCCATTTCAAGAATCACTTTAACATGTTCATCAATCAGTGAATAACAAACATTTTTACCTTGTTTTTCAGCTTTCACGAGTTTTGCTGTCCGCAAAATTTTCAACTGATGAGAAACCGCAGACTTTGTCATATCCAAAAGTACAGCCAAATCATTTACGCACAACTCAGCTTCTTCCAACGCCCATAGCAAACGTATTCTTGTGCTGTCACCCATTACTTTAAAAAAGTCTGATAAATCATACAATTCTGTCAAATCCGGCATATTCGGCAATATTTTTTCTACCAATTCCGGATTAATTGCTTCGCAGTCTGTTTTTCTAAGTTCCATAATTTTATTATAGTTTAACAATTGTTCAATTGTCAAACTTTTGTAACAAAAACAACAATTCACCTTGACAATTGAATAGTTGTTCAATTATAATACTAATAGAATCACATTATATAAGGACTAGATTATGTGCGAACACGATCACAACCACCATCACAGTGACGAACAAGAAAACAACAAACTCGCAATTGCTAAGCTCGTTATTTCAATAGTAATATTTGTAACTGCCACAATATTACATCCTACAGGTTTAAACAGATTATTAATCTATTTTTCAGCATACTTGATTGCTGGCGGAGATGTTGTATTAAAAGCTATCAAACACATTTTGAAAGGCAAAGTTTTTGATGAAAACTTTCTTATGGTTCTTGCAACTGTTGGCGCTCTCGCAATTGGCGAGTATCCGGAAGCTGTAATGGTTATGGTTCTCTACCAAATCGGCGAAATGCTTCAAGATTACGCAGTTGAAAAATCAAAAAAATCAATTTCCTCATTAATGAACATCCGTCCAGATTATGCGAATATTGTTGTTAACAGTGAATTGATTAAGAAAAATCCTGAAGATGTAAAAATCGGCGATACAATTGTTGTAAAAACAGGGGAAAAAATTCCACTAGATGGGATTGTAATAAATGGTCATGCATCCATTGATACTTCAGCTCTTACAGGCGAAAGTGTTCCAAAATGTTTAAAAACAGGTAACAACGCAGTAAGCGGATGTATTAACACAAATGGAGTTCTAACCATCAAAGTTGAAAAAGAGTTCGGCGAATCAACTGTTTCCAAGATTTTAGAACTTGTTGAACACGCAAGTTCAAAAAAAGCAAAAGCTGAAAACTTTATAACCAAATTTGCAAGATATTACACTCCGGCAGTTGTTTTTGGCGCAGTTGCTTTAGCTATTTTACCGCCATTATTTATTCAAGGCGCACAATTCAGTACTTGGTTACAACGAGCTCTTACTTTCTTAGTAATTTCTTGCCCATGTGCACTTGTAATCTCTGTTCCTCTTGGATTTTTTGCAGGAATCGGCGGAGCTTCAAGAAATGGAATTCTTATCAAAGGTGCTTGCTATATCGAAGCACTTTCAAAACCTTATACCGTAGTTTTTGACAAAACAGGCACTTTAACCAAAGGAACATTTGCTATAACCTCAATTAATCCAGTAAAAAACATTACTACAGATTATTTACTTAAAGTGTCCGCTTATGCCGAAAATTATTCAAACCATCCGATTGCAAGTTCTATCAAAAATGCTTTTGCTGAAAAAATTGATAAGGACTTAATCAACAATGCTGAAGAAATTGCAGGAAACGGAGTGAAAGCAACTGTTAATGGAAAAGAAATTCTTGCAGGAAATTGCAAATTAATGAAAATGTTCAATATTGCTTACATAGAAGCAGAAAATATTGGAGCCTCAATATATATCGCAGAAAATGGCAAATTTATTGGCTCTATAACAATATCCGACGAACTTAAATCTGACTCAAAACTCGCAATAGAAAAACTTAACAAAAAAGTAAAACAAACAGTTATGCTAACCGGCGACTCAAAAACTCCGGCAGAATACGTTGCGAAAGAACTAGGAATTAAAAATGTTTACTCAGAGCTTTTACCTTCACAAAAAGTTGAAAAACTTGAAGAATTAATTGAAGCAAAACAAGGAAGCGTAATTTTTGTTGGCGATGGAATTAATGATGCTCCGGTTTTGACCCGTGCAGATGTCGGAATTGCAATGGGTGGATTAGGTTCTGATTCCGCGATAGAAGCGTCTGACGTGGTAATAATGACTGATGAGCCTTCAAAAGTCTCTAAAGTAATCTCAATTGCACACAAAACAATGACAATTGTAAAAGAAAACATTGCTTTTGCCCTAGGCATAAAAGCATTGTTTTTAATCCTAGGCGCATTTGGATTTGTAACAATGTGGGGGGCAGTCTTTGCCGATGTCGGTGTAACCCTTATAGCCGTGATCAATTCTTTAAGAGCATTAAAAGAATAAGATTTACTAAACTCTTAAATCTTTTCATGAAAAACCTCTTTTCTATGTGCCTTTGAATTTTAACATATTTTTTCAACATTATATTATCTAATAAAATTTGTCAGAATTTTGGCTTCTGTTTGCGGATGATCAATTCCTGATTTTTTCAATACATTTTAACAACCAAGCCATATTGTTTCCCAAAACTCTCATAATTTGTAAGCCTTCTTCATCTCTTCTTACATCATCAGGCGAGTTTTGCGCACCATGAACCATACACCAATAGTTTGACGAAACTATAGGCATTTGATTTATTGTAAAATGTTTTGTAATCGCATCAAGCGAAGCTGTTGTCCCAGCACGTCTTGCAGAAACTATTGCAGCCGCAGGCTTAAACGCAAAATATTTACTTCCCGCATAAAAAACTCTATCCATTACAGAAAGTAATCTTCCCGCCGGATGTGCATAATAAACAGGTGAACCGAAAATAAAACCATCCGCAGTTTTTGCTTTTTCTATAATCTCATTTACAACATCATCTTTAAACACACAGCCTTCAATTTTTCTACAAGCACCGCATCCTGAACAATCTCTAACTGTATCCTTGCCTATTTGAATAATTTCTGCTTCTATTCCGTTGTTTTCAAGAGCCGATGCAACCTCAGACAGCGCCGTAAAAGTACATCCATGCTCATTTGAACTACCATTTACCAATAATACTTTCATTACAAAAACCTCCTGTTTTTATTATATAAAAAAGAACCTGATTTAACAGATTCTTTTAATCTTAGAAAAAGCCGGCAAAAGATTTATTTTGTTTATTTGTCAAGAAGCAATTTATGTGCCGGCATAGAAATTTTTATAAACTATACTGTTCTCTTTACAATACTTATCAATTTCTCCTGAAAGTTCTTCAAAGTATTTCGAATGCTTTTTGTTGTAGATATCTTCGTAAATCGATTTAAATATCGGATATTCTTCCTCAATAAACTTGAAGATATTGGTTTTAAAACTTGTCCTGAGAGTAAGCATATCAAACCAATACTCATCAGTGTAATCCTTTGTTAACTCAATTATTTTTTTGAAATCAGTTATCTCTGGAATTACAGGGGCTATAAAAACTACAGTCCTAATTCCATTCTCCTTTAAAATTTTTAATGTTTCAAGTCTTTCTTCAACACTTGATACAAAAGGTTCTAATTTTTTACGCATATTTTCATCAACAGTGCTGATAGACAAGGCTATTTCGACATGTTTCATTTTCTTAAACAAATCAACATCTCTTAACACAAGTTTGTATTTTGTAACAACACTGATAAAAGCCTCCGACGGGACAAGCTGAGTCATTATTTTGCGAGTTATTTCATGTTTTTTTTCATAAGGATTATACGGATCAGTAACCGTACTAATCAGAACTTTTTTATTCTTAATCTTAAAAATATTAATTCTTTTACGAGTTTGTTTTATATCAATAAACTCACCCCAGGCTTCTGAATGTTTACTAAAACCTACCATATATGCTGCATAGCAGTATACACATTTGGCTGGACAACCAACAAACGGATTTATCACATAATCAAGTGTTGTTAGTTTGCTTTTATTTAAGTAGTCCTTAACTCGTTTTGTATCTTCAACAACCATAAAAAAATAATACGGGGATTGCTACAAGATGTCAACAAAGTACTAATCTCATTCGTGAACACATATATCCTTTTCGATAATAGCCGGAGTTGCAGACGAGATAATAATTTCAAGGTATTTATCATTATTTTTTTTTATATTTTCAGCAATTGTTTTTATCTGCTCATCTTTTGTGAAGTAATGCTTCACTGCGTACTTTATAACCAACATACCCTTATTTTTATTTTTTTCAAATTTATATATATCATATTCGAAATATTTCTTAGCATTTTCACATCCGTTAACAAGAAAACTTATCACTGCTTTATCTGCTTTTTTGTTTTCTACAAGTTTCAAAAGGACGCTATTTTCTGTATTTTCAACGGTTTTGTCGAAGGTTTCAGCATATTTTACAGGATTATTTTCGTTTGGATAGGCATAGACCCCAATCATTTTTGACCAATTACCAACATTTTCAGAGTTGCGAAAATACTCGTTACCATACCCCTTTGTAAGCGGAGCTAGAGCGCTATATTTAAGCTTGTAAACTTCATTTTCAAAATGAATTTCTTCAGCATTACAAATCAAATTTGGGATTAAAAAAGCTAAAATTGCAAATAATAATTTTTTCATACTCAAATTTAAGCATGCTTTCACGAAAAAAAAATTGTACAAATGGACAGTTTATATCGACTTACCTATCTGCCACAATCACTTACAAACTGTCATTTACAGTCGTAAAATCTTTTCCGCCGACAGCTTTGTAGATGTTTAGAGTTGAAATTACATAGTTCATTTTGCCGTTGATTTCATCTTTTTCTGCAACAAGAAGTCGTTCTCTGTCTTTCATTAAGTCTAGATTTGATTTTGCGCCGATATTGAATTTTTCGTTCGCAAGTTGAAATTTTTCGTTTTCAAGGTCGTAACGTTTAATACTTTCTTTGTAGTTCAAATCACGTGTAATTGCACCGCCTAGTGAGTTATTAACTTCTTGAATTGATGTCAAAATTGTTTTTTCGTACATTTGTTGAGCTTTTTCAAGTTCAAGTTTTTTGTATCTCAAAGTTGCCATTTTGGCACCACCTGTAAACAAATCTATTGACGGAACAAAACCGATTAAAGATTTGAATGTGTGGTTTCCAAAGATGTTTGTTAAGTTGTATGCACTAAATCCTGCTTGCCCATACAAAGTAAATTTTGGCAAAAAGTCACGGCGTGCAACTTTTACATCAATTCCGATTTTTTGTACGTAATCTTCTGCCTTCAAGTAATCCGGTCTGTATTGAATTACTTCTGCATTAATCCCTGATGGTAACGGAATTATGGCGATATTTTCATAAGTTCCTCTTTTTACTTCTGATAAATCCTTTTCTCTCAGACCTGTTAAAACACCGACTTCTCTACCGATGACAATTCTGCTATCAATATATGTATTTAATTCTTCTTGTAGTTGAGTTAAAAGTTGTTTTTCATTCATCAAATCCATTACGGTGCATAAGCCGTTTTTGAATTTTTTGTCTTGTAATTTCACAACTTCTGTTTGAATTTTTACCAATTCTTCTTGGTTTTTAATCAATTTGTCAAGTTTGACAAGATTGAAATAATTCGCTGCAAGAGAAGAAGTTAAATATATATATGAAGCTCTTTCGTTTTGTTTAACCATTTCAAGTTGCTTTTTGACAGACTTGGTTTTCAAATAATTTTCTCCCCAAATATCGGCTTCGTAACTCAATGTTGCCGGTAAGAGGAAATTGCTTTGAGAATAATCCGGAATTGTTATCCCGCCAAATTTAATAGTTGAAGATGAAAAATCTCTGAATACATCGCCTTGAAAACCAGCATGTGGCAATTGATTTGCAAAAGCCATTTTTACAACTTGATCGGCTTGTTTTACGTTAAGTGTTGCAATTTTTAAATCCTGATTGTTTTCAAAAGCGGTTGAAATATATTCTGTCAAAATCGGGTCGTTATATTTTTGCCACCAATCAAGATTTATATATTCAATTCTGTTATCAATCTTATTTTTAGTCGTTTTTGCTTGTGCCACGCTAATTGAGCACAATAATAGTATTAGGGTAAAAAGTATTTTTAAATTTTTCATGCTTGCTATTTCCTTTTCTTGTGTTATCATAATAACACAAAGAAAAATCATGGACAAGAAAGATTTATTAAAAAGTAAAATTGGAATGAAACTTGTGCGTGTAGGCAAGATGGTACGTGCAATTGCAACCCAAAAATTTGTAAAAGCGAATTTTGAAATTACCCCGGAACAGTTCACAGTACTTGCAGCGATATTAGACCATGACGGTTTATATCAAAGGCAAATCGGAGCACTTACGCTAAAGGACAGACCAAACATAACAAGAATTATAAATATACTGGAAGCCAAGGAACTTGTAACCCGTACCCCTGATGTTAATAAAAGAAAGGTTTTCAAAATTAACATTACCGAAAAAGGCAAAAAAGAGTACGAAAATACTCTTCCGACGGTGCTGGAACACTGGCAGGACTCCATTAGCGGAGTGAATGATGATGAGTTGACGACTTGTCTTAACGTTTTAAATAGGATTAAAGCGAACTTGGAAGAGAAATTACACATGCAAATATAAGAGGTGACTATGTCAGAAAATAATAACAACGAACCAAATAAAGATATAAAAAAAACTTCAAAATCTAAGAAAATAGATTTACCCCCAATAAATTCTGAGGAATTTAAGGAAGAAGCAAAAGAAAGACTTAAAACAAGGAAAGAACGTAAAAAGAAAAAACGTCCTGAATACAAGAAAAAACGAGTCGTAGTTCCGATTATTACCGCTTCAATTCTTGTAATAACAGGTATTGCACTTGCAATTCATTCTACATTTTTCCAGTCAACGGACGATGCGTTTGTTGAAGGCAGACTTGTTTCTATTGCTCCACGTGTTCAAGGGCCTGTCGTAAAACTTCTTGTTGATGATAACGATGTTGTTCAAAAAGGTCAATTGCTTGTGGAAATTGATCCGGCAGATTATGAAGTTAAACTTCATCAGGCAGAAGCAAAACTTGCTGAAGCTAAGGCTCAGTTGAATGTTACTAAAAGGCAAATAGATGAAGGCGGATCAAATGTTCAACAGTCTTTTGAAGATGAAAATTCAACAAAATCAAAGCTTGATTTCGCTACAAAAGACCATAAAAGATACACTGATATGTACAAATCGGGAATTGTTTCAAAGCAAGACTATGATAACAGTTCAACACATTACACAGTAGCTCAGGCAAACCACAAAGCTGCTGCTGAAAAAACAAAAGCTATGAAGTCGGCACTTGAAGGACATCAGGCAAAAGCAGAAGCTGTTGAGGCTGAAATCAAAAGATTAGAAGCAGAAGTTGAACAAGCAAAATTAAATCTTTCTTATACAAAAATCTATGCACCTCAAAGCGGTATGGTTTCTGCGAGAAGTGTAGAAATGGGTAATTACGTTCAAACAGGCCAACCTTTGATGGAAATTGTTCCCGAACAGATTTGGATTGTCGCTAATTTTAAAGAAATTCAGCTTACTCACATGAAAAAAGGTCAATCGGTTTCTATTAAAATTGACACTTATCCTGGGAAAAGATTTAAAGGACATATTGACAGTATTCAACGCTCAACAGGTGCAAAATCAAGTTTGTTCCCTCCTGAAAACGCAGTCGGAAGTTACGTAAAAATCGTTCAACGTGTCCCTGTAAAAATCGTTTTTGACGAAGATATTAAAGACTACAACATCGTTCCCGGGATGTCGGTTGTGCCGAAGGTTAAGGTAAAATAGTGAATGGTGAATAGTTCATTACGGGAATATAAAAAGCGAGTAAAAAGATGGGAAGTAGTGAAATAACAGAAACAGAAAATACCGCAGTGGCAAAAAAGCAGGTTAGCCCTTATATACAGGCACTTGCAATTTTATTGCCATCAATTTTGGCACTTGTTGCTTCTTCTGCTACAAACGTTTGCCAACCGAATATCGCCGGATATTTCGGAGCTACTCAGTATGAAGCTAATTCTGTAATCACGAGTTATATCATTGCAAACGGGATTATGCTTCCGACAACTGGGTATCTTGCAAAGCTTTTCGGTAAAAAACAGTTCTTTTTATACTGTATAATCGTGTTTTGTATAGGAGCCGGACTTTGTTTATTGGCAAAAGACTTGCACATGTTGATTATGGCTAGGATTTTTCAGGGAATAGGCGGTGGGTGCATTCTTCCACTTTGTCAGGCAATGCTTTTGGATATTTTCCCTGACAAAAAAGGTTTTGCAATGGCTCTTTATGGGGTTGCAGCTATGTTTGCACCGCTTGCAGGGCCGTTCTTTGGTGGTTATTTAACCGACAACTGGTCTTGGCAGTGGGTTTTTATTGTAAATATTCCGCTTTGTCTTATATCTATTGCTTTAATTAAATTCTTAATTCCGAAAGATGAGCCGGTCAAGGAGAAATATAATAAAAAGTTTGATATTATAGGGTTTGCAGGAATTGCAATTGCGATGGGTTGTATGCAAATTGTTCTTGATAAAGGGGAACAATTCAATTGGTTTGATACCCCTTGGATTTGCTGGTTGACCGGAATTTCGATATTCTCATTCATATTTTTCTATGTTTGGGAATTGGAATATAAGTACCCGATTATTGATATCAGAGTGTTTAAGGACAAAAACTTTTTGTACGGAACTTCGATAAGCTCAATTATAAATATTCTTTTGTACAGCACATTGCTTTTGGTACCATTATTCTCGCAAAGTTTAATCGGTTATAGTCCGTCAGCGTCAGGTTTGTTGATGTTGCCAAGAGCTATGGTTTGTTTGTTTGGGTTGTTGATTATGGGCGAAATTGCAAAAGTCGTTGAAAACAGGCTTTTGACCGCAATCGGATTTGTTATAATGGCTGTTGCTTGTTTTATGTTGTCTTGTCTGAATACGACAGCGTCAATGCACAGTATTATTACTCCAAACTTGATTTTGTGTTTTGGTGTTTCTGTTGCGTTTGTTCCGATTTCGGCGTTGTCATTTTTGACTTTGCCTGCAAGCAAAACGGCAGATGCCGCAGGTCTTCACGCACTTTTCAAAAACATTGTAACAGCGATTTCAACGTCAGCGGCTTCAACATTTATTGCAAGAGGCGGACAGGTTTATCAAAACAATCTTGTAGAACATCTGGCATGGCACAATCCTATGTACAGAATGCATTTGAACGCTTTACAACATAAATTTATGATGATGTACCCGTCAGTTGTTGCTCAGAAAAAAGCTATGGGAACTCTCTATAAACAGTTAATTTTGCAATCAAAACTTGGTGCATTTTATGATGCGTTTTTGCTGCTTGCTCTTTTGGCAATTGTTGCAATCCCGTTTTTGTTGCTTTTGAAAACCAAAACTCGCCGTGTAAAAAGTACTACATAATTATAAATACCATTTTACTTTAATATTTTTTTAAGTATAATATCTATATGAAAAAGATATCCGTTTTAATATTTTCAGCTTTATTATTAACTAGTATCTGCCCAGTTCAGGCAGGAATTGTTGCGACACAAAAAGCTAAAATCGAGCAAAACAGAATATACAAGATTAATTATAACGACATAAAAGCTGTTATTAATCAGCAAACTGTGTACACAAACAAATACGACCTCGACGGCTTGTCTAGTTTGTACGCTAAAGATTTTACAAATTCTGACGGCTTTAACAAAGAAGTTTATTTTAAACTAATAAAAGAAACTTGGGAAACTTATCCAGATATCATTTATAAAACTCATATCAACAATATTGAATTCAGCGATAATTACGCAACAGTCGTTGTGGACGAGACGGCCATTGCTACTTCTAAAGAAACTGTCGGAGAATTGTCAGTAATCGGAGAACTTTATTCAACCTCTAAATGTGTATACTTTCTAGAAAAACAAGGAACAAAATGGGTTATAAGCTCCGAAAAAATTTTAGATGAAACTTCAACTCTAAAATATGGAAATGCAAGATACTCAAAAATAGAATTGTCTGCACCAAAACAAATTGGCGCAAATCAAGATTATACAGCTACTTTAAAAGTTACTGCACCAAAAGACAGTGCGGTAATAGCATCAATCAGCAAAGAAAACATTGTTTATCCACAAACTAAAGCAGAAGACGCATTTAGAAGACTTACCGGAGATAATATTTTGGAAAGAGTATTCCATTCGAACTCAGAAAATGTAAACGAATACACTGTTGCTTCAGTTGGAATTACAAGAGCAGAACCTACCTATACACCTGATGAGGTTAGAGTATATATGGGTGGTTTAGCATTTATTATGACAAGAGTAAATGTTGTACCTAAAAATAAATTCGTAAAAATAGAAGATGAAAGTAAAAAATAATGAGCAAAGAAGTTGAAAAAACAGGAAAATTAATATATTTTATAGTGTGTTATGTATTTTTTATATTCGCAAACCTATATATGTCAAATATTTTGGTAGACAAGTTGGTTCATGGATATAAGTTATCAAATGCTATTTTTTCTTTAAATTACATAAAAAATACTGGCGCAGCTTTTAGTATTTTACAGAATTCTAGAGAGTTATTAATAATTCTTTCTGTTATTGCATTAGTTTTGCTGGCTCTTCATGTTTTGCATCATTTAAAATCTGTTTCTTTGAAAACTTGTTTCTTTATTGCCCTGCTATCAGCAGGTATTGCTGGAAATTTACATGAAAGAATTATCTATGGCTTTGTAAGAGATTATTTCCAATTAAATTTTGTACATTTCCCGATTTTCAATATTTCAGATATCTTTATCAATGTAGGCGTAATCGCTTTGATAATAATGATTTTGATTAAAAGGAAGTAAATATCTTTACCATTTATCTATTACAACCATTATTCCGGCAAAATATAATTACAGTCTAGAATTCTTCTTGGGAAATCAAAACCTGTTATTTCAAATTTTGACTCTGGCGGTAAAATAAAAGTTGAATTTACACCTCTATCAGAATCAATTTGGCTTAAACGACGGCAATCCAAACCTTTTGTTCCTTTTGGTAAGCGTATTCTCATTATAAAACCACTATTTCTATATGGATCAGCCAATAATAGAGGGTCTGCTGACGCCAAATCTGTATCATACGTTCTTGAAGCAGACACAAAACCTTTGTCAATTAACGTATCACCAACTTGAAAATCACCTTCAACGAAATCAAGTTGCTCTCTATTGCCAAAAAGTTTTTGTGTCCTTACTCCTTGATAAACAAAAGCTTCATCTTCTAATGGTTTTGCTTCTTCTATCAAGCGCCTCAAACAATTTATATTTGCATTACCGGACACATCTTTTTCTCTATTCAAAATATCATTATATTCAGCTTTTTCATTCAAAAAGTCAACAACTGCACTTACATCATCAATATCAAGATCACGAGTATCTGCAGGAATAGGCTTTTTCTGATTTTGTAAAAACATTACATTCTTAATTCTAAAATCAAGATATTGTTTAAATTTTTCCCAATCACCTTCACGATATAAACTGATATTACTTTCAAAAGCTTCTTCCGGTTTACCTTTTTTATCTCTAAATGCTTTAAAATACACAGAAACCTTATCATGTAGCTGTTCTTCTGTTTCCTGAACCAGTTCATCCAAATAATGCATTCTAACCTTTGGCGGAGTCTGGTTTTTAGGTGTTTTTGGAACAAAAGGATTTATTGAAGGAGTTCCTGTATTCTTAGGTGCTTCAGGAGTTGCAGGATGAGTTGAAGGAATAGAAGTATTATTTTTTAGCTCTGCAACATTAGATTTTTTCCCTCTTCCTCTAGCAATCAAAATTCCAGCAACAGCAATACTTGCAAGAGCGACAGCACCAACTAAAACTTTATGTTGTGCAATAATATTTTTGTTCTCTGCAGTAGAAAGCGCATCAGATCTTTTCTCCTGCTTATTTTGTGGAGTCGTCACAGGCGCCTGCGCATAGGCTTGCGGTTTATTCAATATCCCTACATTTTGCATGCTCATATTGCATACAAAAACACTGAAAAAATTTTTTTGCGCTTTTTATACAAATTCCATGTTATTTAATGAAAAATCTGCAATCAATTTATTTATATCGGCAGAATTGTTTTTGAAACGAAGTTTGCCAGTCGGGAATTTTTGAAAATGGTAAGCAGAGGATAATACCGCAAACTTTAATGCATCAAAGGCATTTAGCATCGAAATATCAACCGTAACAAATTTACAGTTATTCTGATTTATAAAAATTTTAAAGCATTCAATTCCGCAATTCTGTGCATCAAACTCGTAGTAATTCTGTTTCTTCATACTGGAAAAAACGGAAAATTTTTTACAAAAATTAAATATTTTTTATCAATTTAATACATTTATATGATATTTATTATATAATTTTATGGGGGATTAAGGAAATGGAAACAGTAACAATGGATAGAAGTTCTATTAATAAATTAGCAAAAGATGTTCTTGATATCGAAGCGAAGTCAATTCTTCGCCTAAAAGATTGTATTGGAGAAGATTTTGACAAAGCAATAGATATTTTATTTGAATGCAAAGGACGTGTAATCATTACAGGAATGGGGAAATCTGGTCTTATTGGCCGTAAAATTGCTGCTACACTAACATCTACGGGAACTCCATCATACTTTTTGCATCCGGCAGAAAGTACTCACGGAGATTCCGGAATTATCACAAGAAATGATGTCGTTATTGCTATTTCTAATAGTGGCGAAACTCAAGAACTTTTAAACCTTCTTCCATTGATTAAAAGATTTGGTGTAACGATGATTGGGATGACCGGGAATATGAATTCCACTCTTGCGCATTCATCAGATGTTACTCTAGATATTTCAGTAGAAAAAGAAGCTTGTCCGTTGAATAAAGCCCCGACAGCAAGTACAACCGCAACTCTTGCAATGGGAGATGCTTTGGCGGTTTGCCTGCTTGAAAAACGAGGGTTTACAAAAGAAGATTTCTTGATTTTCCACCCGTCAGGAGCCTTGGGCAAAGGTTTTACTTACAAAGTTGCAGATTTGATGCTTACAGAAAAAGAAAAACTTCCTATAGCAAAAGAAACAGATAGTTTTGCTGATGTTATCGAATTGATTTCTGAGAAAAAACTGGGTATGGCAATGATAGTCAATAATGACGGGATTTTATCCGGCGTATTGACAGATGGTGACATCAGAAGAACATTGATTAAGTACCAAAATATCAGACCTCTTCTAGCAAAAGATGTAATGTCTGTTAATCCTAAACATATTTCTAAAAAAGATTACGGAGCAAGTGCTTTAAACCTTATGGAAAAATTTTCAATCACAGCCCTTGCTGTAGTTGATGAAGAGAACAAACCAATAGGGGTAATTCATATCCATGACTTATTAAGAGCGGGAGTTGCGTAAGATGAAAATTAAACTTGTTGCTTTTGATGTTGATGGAGTAATGACAGACGGTAGTATTACCTATGACGAAAACGGTGTTGAATACAAAACATTTAACGCCAAAGACGGTCAAGGAATAACTAATCTCAACAAAGCCGGAATAATTACTGCAATTATCACTGGACGAAAAAACGGTACTGTTGAACATCGTGCTAAAAACCTAAAAATTAAGGAGCTTTATCAAGGTTCAAAAAACAAAATTGCAGATTTAGAAGAAATTATGCAGAAATACAATATTAGCTTTGATGAAGTTGCTTATATGGGCGACGATACACCTGATATTTGTATTTTGGAGAAAGTTGCACTTAAAGGCTGTCCTGCCGATGCAGTTGATGAAGTAAAAACAATTGCAAATTTTATTTCTACAAAAAACGGTGGACGAGGCGCAGTACGAGAATTTTGTGATTACATATTAAAAAAGGGGATATAATAAATGTTTGAAATAAAAACACAAGCTTTTTTCGCAGCAGCACATCATTTGCTAAACTATGACGGCGAATGCGAAAATCAACACGGTCATAACTGGATGGTTGAAGTTTTTGTAAAAGGAGATACCTTAGACAAAAGCAATATTTTAATGGATTACAAAGTATTGAAAAAAGAATTAAAAGCTGTTCTTGACCTTTTAGATCATAAAGATTTGAATGCATTACCTGAATTCAAAGGCGAAAGCCCGTCAAGCGAAATGATTTCAATGTTTATTTACAACAAGTTGAAAGAAAGAGTTGTTCAATTGAGCAAAGTAACTGTATGGGAAACACAAACTTCTTGTTGTAGTTATTTTGAAGAAGAGTAACTAAGCAGCTGGGCGGCTAAGAAGATAGGCAGCTAAGTTTTTGAAGTCTATAAGACGATAAGACAATGGGACGATAAGTTCGAAACATAAAAAGTTGTTTTGGTTGACAAGTGGTAGGTTGGGTTTTCTAGCCCAACAACGTAAATAAATAGAGTAAGTTAAATCGGAGAAAAGGGAAAAATGAATTTTATACAAGCAATATTAATGGGGATAGTACAGGGATTAAGCGAGTTTTTGCCAATATCAAGCTCGGCTCACTTAGTTTTTACATCAAATTTTTACAAGGTAATAAAAAATATTCCAATTGTACAAAGTTCTAATGAAGAAGTTTTCTTTGACATCATGGTTCACTTGGGAACTCTTATTGCTGTATTAATTTTCTTCCGCAAAGATATTATGAATATTTTGAAAGCAATGTGGCATGCTCTAAAAAATAAAGACTGGTCAGATAAGGAAGCAAAACTTGGCTTATATATATGCGTAGGTACTATAATCACCATTGTTTTAGCTCTTCCTATTAATGAAATTGCAGAAAAACTGGTTTATAAACCTGCAATCGTAGGAGGATTGTTGTTTATTACCGGCTTTACACTTTTATACAGTGAATATAAGTCTAAAAAACTTGAGAAAAAAACAGATAATGTCGATTTAAAAACATCAATTCTAATCGGTTTGGCTCAAGGGTTGGCTGCCCTTCCTGGTTTTTCTCGCTCTGGCTGGACAATTGCTACTGGTTTGTTCTGCGGCTTAGATAGAATTACATCTGCGAGATATTCTTTCTTATTGAGTATTCCTATTATCCTTGGTGCATCAATGGTTTACCCATTAGTAAAAATTGATGTGCATGAAGCTGTTGGCTACAATTGGTCTGCAATTATTGCAGGAACTATTGTTTCCGGAATAACAGGATATTTATGTATCAAATATTTTATGAAATTTATATCAAAATTTTCACTTGCAATATTCGGTTATTACTGCATTATAGCAGGAATTGCAACTGCTGTATTCTTTAGCATTTTCAGCTAATCGGGTAAGTGATAATTATTGTTAAAAAATGTAAAATTGGGGTTAAATAAATAACAAAAAATATTATTTACAGTCGTTGTAATAACGACATCTATGTGTGTGGAGTAGTAATGATTTTACCGATTAATAACGTAGAAAATAAAATAAACTTTTCTGCAGACGGCAAAGACCAAAAACCAAAAGCTCTTGAATATAATCACGATACGCTTTTGAGAGATAATCTTGCCACTCGCACACATATAGGCATTGATAAATTATCAAACGCCTTTACCGTTTATCCTGCAAAAGGACTTAAAGGCAGTAAAAACGCTAATTTCTACGAGTTTTTGACAATGGGAACTGTTCCATATCTCGTAGGCAGTGCAATGTTAATGGGTGTTTTCAACTTTGCAAACAAACATTTTTCAAATTTTGCTAAAACTAAAGCTTCCGCTTTAGGTAAAAAAATGGCACTCGGGGTATTATTCTATGGCTTAGCCAAAAACATATCAAAATCATTCATTAGTAAACCAGTACAAGTGTTTACCGGTATTGACACTGAAAGACCTTATGCCAAGGTAATTTATGAGCTTCCTGAAGATGTAAACGACACAGATATCATTAGTATTGAACACCACAAAGTTTTTGAGAGTGTAGAATTCCCTCGCTGGGATTTACTTTATGGAGATGAGACAAAGGGACAAAAAAGAAATTATCGCTATGACAGAATTGCAAAAAAACTTGGCATGGGCACAAATTTGAACGATTCTGATCAGGAAGTAAAACCCAGAATTAAAGAAATTATTATAAAAGAGAATTTAGCTAAAACAATGTCATCATACCTTTGGGCTGCGACTGGTGTTGCATTCGCATTCCAAAAACCGTGGGAAGATTTCTTTAACGTTATGACTTTCAAGTTTTGGAAGGGTAAAGAATTTGTAAAAAGTGCAAAATCATTTGGTCGAAATTTTGTAAAAAGTGCAAAAGAATTGTATAAAGGTGAAGGTCACGGAATCGAGAAGCATGCCGGCAAAATTTTAATTGGAGCATCAGCTCTTTCGTCTGTTGTCGGAGTTTTAAATACGCTATCTAGTACTCACAGACCTTCTAGAGTCAGTGCATCTGATGTAATTAAAAAGGATGAAAAATACGTGGTGAACTAGCATGACAACAAACTTAATCCAAAATTACATAAGTGCATCAAAAACTTTGCCGCAACAACCTAAAATGCAAGGACAAAATGTTCAGTCTGCTCAAAAACCAAAACCCGATTTTGATATTGAACGAGAACTTAACAACAGAACTTTTATTAAACCGCTTCCAAGCAAAGGAAGATTGTTAAATGGAAATATTTTCAATGCTCCGGCAATTATGGTAAAAGATGCGGTATACGACGTAAAAGCTTTTAAACATGCAATGCAAGGAAACGCAAATGACCACGAATTAGGGAAATTGAATGATGTTGGTCTAAAACTTGGAGGTCTTGCAATTGCAGGATATTTGTTTACAAAAAAACAAACGCCTGTTACAAAAGGAATGGAATTTGTAGGGCTTGGATCTTTCTTGGCATCAATGGCAATTTGGCCAAAGCTTGCAATCCAACTTCCTGCATACTTAATCCATGGCGTAAATGTTCAAAAACAATACGAAGACAGTTTCGGCAGAAAGAAATCTTTCTACCAAGATCCGCAATTTATTCCTTGGGATTTGTATTCTGATAAAGAAATTGACAAAATGGGGAACAGATTAAGAGTTCCAAAAGATATTCCAAACAGACGAGATGCAATTCAGGAAAAAATGAAAAAAATTGCTATCCAAAACAACACATTGTGGATGCTTACAGCCGGTTTTGCAACCCCTGTAATGAGTGCACTTATCTGTAACCAAACAGAACCTTATTTAGCTAAATGGCTAAATAACAGAAAAAATAAAAAAGCTGACCTAATTTTAACAAACCTTGACGAGCATTCTAAAAAATATGACACCCACAATGCTACTAATAATATTGAAAATCAAATCAAACTACATGCCGGCAAGCCAATAACAGAAGAGGTTATCAATAGTGTTGCAGACGCTTTTGCTGGCATGGATTCTGTAACAGCAGAAAGTTTTAAGGCTGATTTGAGAGAATTAATGACATCTAATACACATACAATCAGTAAAGATTCAACAAAAGCTATTTCTAAAAACTTGAAAGACATATTCAAAGGCAAGCCAATTAGCAAAGACGCCGTTGATGCAATAATTCCAAACGAAAATAATATGTTCAATATTTTCAAAGAAAACAATTTCATTAAAACAGATGCGGATGATAAAGCGTTAAAAGCAATCAGCGATAAGATTTTGCTTGCAGTTAAGAAAAACGTTGAAACTTATAATCAAAACCGTCCGGAAGCAGAGCAACTTGATTTTGAATATATCAAAAAACTAATCAGAAGTCACAAAGTAAACGAACACCCAATTAAAAGCGTTTTAAACAACTCTACTTCTGCAACATTTAGTCAAGAAATCCAAGCTAACTTGCGCAATATTGCAAAAGCATTTGATGCATTTAATGCAAAAACTAACGCATTGAATGAATACGCCGTTACAAAAGTTGGCTCTGCACCTGTAATTGCGAACTATTGGAACAATATTTCAAAAGACTTGTTAACAACATTAGGTATTAGTCCTAAAGAGATTGAAAAAGTTAGATTTGACAGAAATTTAACAGGTGAATTGCTAAGAAATAAAATTGAATCAATTGTATCTGATGACGCTACATATAAAAAAGTTATGAAAGACTTGGTTGCCAAAGTTGCTTCTCTTGACAGTGAAATAAAACCAAGTGACATAACAACTTACAACGAAAAAGTTGATACATTGTTTAACGAATTTGGTGAATTTTTAAAAGACAAACAATTCTCAAACACAGCAAAAGCTATCGCCGGCGTAAATAATAACGACAATGTTGGAACTTTGAAAAACATACAAAAATCTTTCGTTTCAGAAAGGCTTTCAGGGGTAAAAAGTTCATTCTACAGACTTATTAATACATTAGACTTCTACAGAAGAATTGCCAAAAATGTAAACAGTATAGACATATTGAAACAATATCCAAGAGAAGTACGTGAAGAACTTATTGAATTATGTAAAATAATAACTTTGCAAGGGCACTCTTCTGATAACGCAACAAAATTCTACATGTTGAGAAATCCTCATCCATCAGATGATATGAGTGACATCGTTGTTAAAAACGGAAAAATTGAAAACAAATTGTACAGTCATAAGATTTCATTCGCCCCGAACACCTCCTCTCATGAGAGATTCTACATCATTTCAAGCGTAATTCAAGTTCGGAAACCGAAACTTTTGCATAAAATCAGGCGGAACCGGATGTCCCCGGCAGAAATGGAACAGGGCTGGGGAATGTTTCTCAGGATAAGCAATCTTGAATCTTTCCTGTCCTTGAAGTTCCTGCCGCAGTCTTTCCGATACAAAAAAAACGGAGAACCCGGCACTGCCGGATTCTCCGCGAATTGATTTTGCCCTGGCTGTTACCGGATTGCGTGAGGCATGAGCTTCACAAAATCTTTGAGGGCGGCCGTCAGAGGATTGAAGTTCTCCGGCCCGAAGCCCAGCGGATTGTGCTGGACCCAGCCCTCGGCAAACTCAAACTCGCCGGACTGTCTGCCGAAGATCGCGGCGCGGTTTTCCATATCCTTGATGTAGGCGTCCATGCCCTGGCTGACATCAAGCCATTCCTTCTGGCTCTTGTGGCAGGCAAGCGCCTGACGCTTGATCTCCATTTTGGAGGCGATATTCACATAGAAATCCGCCTCCACCGGCCGGCGCAGTTGATCTGTGATGCTGTGCGGCATGCAGTGGTAAACCGCGACATTCTGCAGCGTCGGTTTTGCGGTCGGCGCGCATTTCATATTCACCATGCCGCGGCAGAATGCCGCAGTGACCGCGAGACGACCGGCGTTGATGTGGTCTTCCATATAATCGTAGGGACCCTGCGTCAGAATGATTTCGGGTTCGACTTCACGGACGACCGGCACCAGTTTCGCCAGATTCTCGTAGTTGTAGAATACTTCGATGTCGTCGCAGATACTCTCGTGGAAGACCGCTCCGACCAGTTTTGCGGAGTTCAGCGCTTCTTCGCGGCGCATCCGGACAATCGTCTGGTAGTCGTGATGATCCGTTCCGAGGGAACCGTTGGAGACGTTCATGTAATGAACTTCGTAACCGGCATCCTTCAACAGCATCATCGTGCCCATCATGCCGAACTCAAGATCGTCCGGATGGCAGGCGAT
>ENA-ORPK01001083-ORPK01001083.1-human-gut-metagenome-genome-assembly--contig:-NODE-1083-length-23034-cov-3.668654_pt1 | contig 23034 bp, 18 predicted proteins | sample MGYA00242139_ERZ509068 | MGnify/ENA primary metagenome ERZ509068 (study PRJEB26280, sample SAMEA2338687) | human gut metagenome | biome: human gut; feature: human-associated habitat; material: faeces... | reverse complement strand
AAATTTAAACAAATTATTAATCAGAATTCTGTTGCATTTGCAAGTTGAATTCAGCAAAGTTAAAAATTATAGTGTTGCGGAATTAAGGGATAGAAAGAATATGGATAGATATACTCGCATTCATGCAATAAACAAAGTATTGAAGGAATACTTTGAAGACAAACCAAATCAAGGACCCATTCCAGCGAAAGAGTTAATGGAACTATTTGTAGAGAAAGGTATCTTCAACCAAGATAGCAAAGGTGGTTTGCCTATTAGGAAACTTCTTAGAGAACTCGATAGTGAGAATAGGCTTTCAGATATTCCCTATGCTATCGGAGAAATGAAGAGGGAAAACAAAAATTGGTTCTTTGCCAAACCACAGACAAACAGACAAGTTCGTATAGAACCAATTGATAATAGCAAGCCCACAACTCATATCACAGATGACACAACTAGTAAGAAGAGAGTTGGTCGCATGGACTCAGATGAGTATTATGTAATTGAGCTATGCAACGAGGTTCTTAGCCTAAAAGCGTCTCAGCAGCATCGTTTTGATTTTCTTGTTGGAGATAGCGGTACAAAACTGCCAGTTGATGCTTACTACGAAGATTTGAATTTGGTAGTTGAATACCAGGAAAGTCAGCATACACTATCTACTCCTTTCTTTGACAAGAAGAAAACAGTAAGTGGTGTTTCAAGAGGCGAACAAAGACGTTTGTATGACGAACGACGAAGAGTAGAGTTGCCGAAACATGGTATCAACCTTGTGTCGATTAGCTATAACGACTTCGGTACGACAAAACGATTAAAAAGAAATCATAATCTTGACATCGAAGTGGTTCGGACAAAATTAAGTGACTATATCAAAAAGAAGAAATCATAGTATGAATTTGTACCAAGTAGACATCAATACAGAGATAGATGCCATTAGCGTCTTGGTGAATGCTTATGACGAGAACGAGGCTTTAGCCATTGCACAGACTATGTTTGAACAAGGTCTAACAGAATCAATAGGAACGACAATCATTAATGTAGCTGCGTTTCCTGCTTGTTAGCAAGCATGTGCTTCACTTTTGCCCGATTTTTATCTCTTAGTTATGGCATATACCAATATAAGAATGTTAAAAATAAGAGTGTTGTAGCAAAAGTATTAAAAACAGTTGTCCCCAAGAACTGTTAGAGTTCTTTGCTGTGCATACAATAGGAACTGCAAGAGGTATTATGTTTTGTAAGACGGAAAGTACGCAATTCAATAATATGATAATCCCACCCATAAATGTTTCGGATATAATCCGTAACGATATGGTTATAGAATAAAAAAAAGGAGTGGTGCCGTACAGCATTGCTCCTTAATTATTAGGCATAAACATCTGCCTGCAAAATCCTTATACTTAAATCATTTAATTATCTTCTCCACCACTTCCTCATCCGCCGGCAACCACTTAACACATCCCAGTTCGTCGCGCGTGAGCCATTTGGCTGCTTCGTGCTCGAGTAGGGTGAGGCTGCCGCTTTTCACTTTGCAGAAGTAGCAATGCATGGTGAGGTGGAAGTTGGGGTAGTCGTAGCTGACTGTGGTGAGGAGTCTTTCCACGGCGATTTCTGTTGCCAGCTCCTCGCGTATTTCTCTTTGCAGGGCAGCTTCGGGCGTTTCGCCAGGCTCCATCTTTCCGCCCGGAAACTCCCACCAGTCTTTCCATTCGCCATATCCTCTTTGTGTGGCAAATATGCGGTTGCCGTCGCAGATTATGGCGGCAACCACTTCTATATGTTTTCTTTCTTCTGTATTCATAATTTATCCTATAGCTTTATATTGACTTGCAAAGGCGTATGTGGCTTCCGACATTGGGGTGTTCAGATGCAACACTATCTGCATTGGCTTTGAGCCCTCTATGCTCTTCATAGTGACCTGTCCGAGATATGTGAATCCCATACGGCAACCGTAGTCGGGATGTTCTACCTGCTGACGCACGAAGAGGAGCATGTTGTTCTCGCCATTACGATAAGCCTCGGCCTCACGACTGCCCTCGCGCACTCGGTTTTGCGTCTCCCAATGGAAGAACTCGCGACTTTGGGCGTAGTCCTTATATGCAGTCATCGAACCCTCCTCGCGTTTCTTGATAATGTCGACGTACATCGCCTCAAGTTTGATGCTCTTCAAACGCTCGACACCTTCGCGCGACGGAGATTTGCGATGTATGGTGGAGAGTCCAAGCGCAGCCTGTATCTGGGCCTTAGAGTAGACACCATGCAGACGAAGCGGATTCCATTCCTTGTAGACCGAATTGTCGGCTTTCTCAGGTGCTGAACATCTGTCTCGCAGATAATCGACAACCTCATGCAACTCCTGTATGAACAGTTGGTCGGAGGCTAAATCGCGGAACATATCCTCGATGCTGGCGTAGGTGCCAGCCTTGTCGTAAAGGTCGTAATAGAGCATCACGGCACAACGCTTCTGTTGCTCGGAGAAAGTAAGGGTGTCGCAACGGAAACCGCTCTCCACGAACCGTAGCAGTTGGGTGAAGTAAGAGAATGAGTCGGTAGCGAGCCATTTCTTTGTGACTGCAAACTTTATTTGTGCCGAATGTGCCGAAACTTCGCTTCGGACGCCTGCCATCTGGCACATCTCGCCCCATGTCAGGCTGCCATAGATTTTGTAGAATGGGATGTGACTGTAAGCCAGAAATCCCTTCAGCGAGAACTGGCCGTTGCAGACTTTGTGGTAGGCAGCTATCTCTTTTAATATTCGACTTCGGTTGATGCTGCGCAGATAACCGTCGATGTTGGCAAGGATTTCCTCTTTGGCCTTTTCTTCCAAAACTATCTTGCAGCCGAAGGGCGCATTGGTGAAGCCCCCCTCAATCTCTTCCTTGATGTTGCGTGAATGTCGGCCTATAAGAGCCTCAAAGCGGTCTTTATAACTGAACTCGGCACGCGAATGGCCTACAAAGTCGAGTACTGTAAGATGGTCCTTGCCCTTGTGCAGACGTAGTCCTCGACCAAACTGCTGTAGGAAGACCGTGGCACTCTCGGTAGGTCGAAGGAAGAGAATGGTGTCGACCTCAGGAATGTCCACACCCTCGTTGAAAAGGTCTACTACGAAGAGATAATTGATTTTGCCAGCCTGAAGCTGCTTCTTGACAAGGGCGCGATGATGGTTGTCGTCATCGCTTGTCAGTACATTCGTTCGCAATCCTGCAAGTGTGAACTTGGCATTCATGAATCGTGCGTGCTCTTTGTCAACGCAGAAGCAAAGCGCACAAACCTTGTTTAGTTTGCTGTTTCCGATGTACTCCTGCATCTTCTTAAGAATTAGACCGGTACGTAAATCGTTCTGTGTGTAGACACGTGACAACTCGGAGATGTCGTAGCCGTGCACACTCCATTTTACTTCTGTCAAATCCACGTTATCAGGGATACCATAATAATGGAACGGGGCAAGCAATCCTGCATTTAAAGCTGCAGGAAGGCGTATTTCGGCAGAGATATGTCCGTCGAAGAAAACCGTGATGTCCTCCTGCTCGTTTGTGCGTTCAGGTGTTGCTGTTAGGCCAAGCAGTATGTGGGGCTTAAAATAGGTCATCAGCTTGACGTAGGTCGGAGCCACAATATGATGAACCTCATCCACAACCATATAATCGTAGAAATCCTCAGTAAGTTGCAGGCTGTCCAAACGGTTGCGCAACGTATCCTTGCTTGCAAAGACATGCTGATAGCTGGACGGTTCGTTGTTGCCGTCCCAAATGTTACCAAAGTTGGGGTCTTCAAGCACTATGCGGAATGTGAGCATGGCCTGACGAAGAATTTCCTGACGATGGGCGATGAAGAGAAAACGACAGTCGGGATGAGCCTCACGGTAGCGTTTGAAGTCGAATGCTGCAATTACAGTCTTTCCTGTTCCTGTAGCAGCCACCACAAGGTTGCGGAAATGGCCATGCACGTTTCGCTCTACATCCAGTTTTTCCAATATCTCCTGCTGGTAGTCCTTCGCACGCATAAGATCGAGAGCAGAGAAATCCAGCAATGGTGTTTCCCAATCTGCCCCCAAAGCCTTCTTAAGTCGTTCGTCGCTAACGCCAGGAATGAAATCCTCAAATGTAGGGTCGCACCAATATGCCTCAAATGAATTGCGTACCTCATCGATAACTTGTGGCAGCTCAAACTGAGTGGCCTTGAAGTTCCATTCCTTTCCATCCTTTAAAGCATAAAGCGAGAGGTTGCTTGAACCTATATAGGCCGTGTGGAAACCTGAGTTGCGAAGGAAAATGTAGGATTTAGCATGCAGGCGGTCTTGCGTTCCGTCATATGAAATTTTTATCTCAGTACTTGGCAATGATGCCAGTTTGGCAATGGCATCGTAATCCGTAGCGCCTGTATATGTGGTTGTAATGACGCGCAACTTCTTTCCTACGCTTGTGAACTTCCGCAAGCTGTTCCAGAGCAGATTAAGTCCGCTTGTCTTGATAAATGACACCACCCAGCAAATCTCATCGGCACATAGAATCTCTCGGTTAAGTTCGCTCTGCATATCGGCAGGACCCCTGCCACCGAAGAATAATGCGCTATGGCTGAGTGATGTTATCGGAGTGATGGACTTCAGATGTTGTTCTATATCAGGGTATTCGCAGTTTGTGCGGTCGACAACAGCTGTCAGAATGCTTTTTTGCGCATCAATAAGATCGAGCTCCGTGTCCTCTATGTTGAATTCTCTGCCCAAGGTCTTGATAACAGAATTTACAAAGTCTGTATATTTATTAGCATTCAGATCTGTTGGTGTACTGGCAAATGCAGCTTCAATAAGATGTTGCAGATATTTGGTGAGAATATTTATGGCATCATCCTTGGAAATCAGTTTTTTGCCTATATAGAAACGTTCTGTGTCCACCCCGTCCAATTTCAGTTTGAAGAGGTGGTTGATTATCTGTTCGTAAACACCAGTATGAATTTTAGGGTCTTGCATAACTACCTTAAAAAATTATTCGCTGTGTGATAATGTAAGTAATTTGAATTTCAAAGGTACTATTTTTTATTAGAACGCAAAATATAAAAGCTGCTTTTATCTATATTATTTTGTTTGAAAAAGTTCTACCGAACAGCAATAATAAATAACAATCTCGGTGATAGTCCGATGAACCAAACCTGCCACCATTACCCTTCATAATTGGCTTCAATACGATACCAACCAATATGATAACAACGATTGCAGTGAAATTATTCATTGTGCTTCTATATTTAGAGTTGGCACAAGGCTTATTTATTACTGCAATGATAACGTTTTTTCTCAAATGTCCAAATATAAATAATTAAATTCCAATATGTAAATGTCAAATGGTTTCAGTTGTGATTCAGCATTAACAACAACCCAAATACTCCGTTGTTAGAGGTGTACGAGCATTGCAGAGTATGAATTCTTATATATAGTTTCCCGATCTTATTCGTCTTCTCTTTCTTTTCGATAGCTCTCGAATACGCAGGCCATCTCATATGCACAACAATCCTCTGCCATCTGGTCAAACATCACACGCTGTTTATGTGAACCGCGAGCCATAGTACCAACTACGATGAGATCAGAAGTATAGTGACTCGATGAGAATGGCACACTGATACCATTAGTCATAGCAGACAACTCCTTGTACCAAGGCAAAGGGTTGATGGTGACTGTATCAATCTTGATTCGCTTATTGGCCGCTTTCTTTGCTTCATGTTTCCAGTCAATCTGGTTCTTGACAACATAATCCTCGTAGGTATAACCTAACTCGTGAGGCTCTGCATCAGAAATGAGTAGAATGCTGCGTGTAGAACCTTCACGCCAATCGGTCTCTTCTACGATTTTCTTGATGACCAACTCGTAGAACTCATAGCCGAAAGTGCATACGGTAATGAAGTATCATGTCGGTGTGCCAATGTTGTTGCAACTCACCTCAGCTGCAAAACACGACCATTACCTGCTCAAAGAGGTGCATCTACCTAAAGATTCCACTTTGGCGATGGATCGTGGCTATGTCGATATCGCACAATTCCAACGTCTTACAGAAGAGGGCGTTTGCTACGTGACCAAAATGAAGAAAAACCTTAAGTATGAGGTACTTAAATCTGTTACGTATGTCAATGCAGAGGGACTCGTAACGCATATTGACAAGAAAGTGCTTTTTCTATGGTGACAGTGTCAATGCCATACAAATACAGACATGGGTGGTTCTGATAGCCAATCTGCTGATAACGGTTCTGTCAAGAAGCATCAAGAGACATTGCGCATTCTCACAAGTTGTTACCATGGTACAACTTATGCTTATGTACTACGTTGATTTTATCGCATTCATGGAAAATCCCGAAAAAACTTGGAATGATTTCCTTGCAAAGGAGATGCAAAAAGCGCCACCTGAACCAAGTCTTTTCGATTAGGGGGGGGCACTTTTGAAAAAATAAACCCGAAGTCCAATTTCACAGGGCTTCGGGCAGGGGTTTTATGCTCTTTGGAGTTTTACCAGATAGCAATAATTTAGTATATGTGAATTTTTTTTACATGCAAAAACCTATTTTTTTTGTCCCTTTGGTTTCAAGTCTTTCGCTGTCACAATAAACGATCAACTCTTCTACTATGTGCTTGGGCTCACCATGAAGGATGTTTCCAATCGTATAATGTCTGGCAATATTTTCTATCTGACCGCCACTGACATCATACCTTGTGGCTAAAAATCGTACTTCCTCTTCCTTCAGAACTGGTATCATTTCACGCCACATACTCATACGAGCCTCTGTGGTAGGTTTCTCGAATTTGATTTTATAGAGGAATCGCCGTTCAAAAGCCTTGTCCATGTTTTGTGCCAGATTGGTTGTGGCAATGAGAATACCGTCAAGTGTTTCCATTTCCTGAAGAATGATATTTTGGATAGAGTTCTCCATCTTGTCAACTGCCCTCTCGACTCCCTCTTGACGTTTACCAATGATTGCATCAGCCTCGTTGAATAAGAGAATTGGGGTAATACGACACTCTTTTGCTTTGGCCCGATAATTGTCGAATACTTGCTTTATGTTCTTCTCGCTTTCGCCTACCCACATGCTCTTAATTTGGGAAATATTGACTTGCATAATGTCACGACCCGTTTGTCTTGCAAGTTGTAACACAGTTTCGGTCTTGCCAGTTCCGGCAGAACCATAGAAGAGGCAAGTAAAGCCACAACGGAAACCCGAATCTTTCATGCGTGTTCGGATTTGTTTGTATTGCACGTCATTCAGTAGTCCGCCTAATTCTTCAATCTGGGAGCTTAATTTGTCGCCATAGAACAAACTCTTTGGCACTATTTCCTCGGACTTAATCATATCGCCACGTGCCTTGCTTTGATTCAAGGAGGAAAGGTTGAGTTCTGCAAACAATTGACGCTTGGCTTCTACTGTCATACGGAAAGATTCCCTGTCAACAAATCCATCGTTGTTGTTGTACTCTATCATCTTTTCTTTAAGAAGTTTATGTTCTCCATCATTAAGATATGACCTCACTCTGTTCCAGCAGCGTTTCTCATAAAGGAAATCGAGATTGTAATACCTGATATTGTCATCATTGTTGTTCACAAAAAGATGAGAGAAGAGAATCAGCATCATTGTATCAACCTCAGACATGTTGTAGCTCCGTACCTTCTGAACATAGAGCAGCTGGCTGTTACAATTGAAAAGATGCCTTATCTTTTCAACAGTAGCGTCATAAGTCAATTCGCCATCTTCCCGCAAATCAAACACATCCTTTATCTCTCCGAACAGCTCCTGACATGAAAGGCCAGAGCAGTCTTTAGGAATGTACTTCTCATTGTTCTTAAAAGCCTCTACAACCTCCAAGGGAACCCTATAAGTGAAACGTTTACCATTACGACGGCATGTGATTAGTTCTCTTTTTTCCAGAACATCAATCTCCTGCATATACCTAATTATTCTAGTTGTTCGACAATCTAGGAACTGGCTGAAGTTACTTATAGTTATACTGGTATCATCACTGTTGTCTACAAACAGTGCCATCATCACACTCTGCTCCTTGGTGAGTTCCATCTTTTCAGCCACATATTTAATATATTTGTCTGCCTTACGATAAAAGTCACTACTAAGCCCCGTACCCTTTGCTTTTCCACAATATGTTCAACTGCTGTGAGCAAATCAAGTTTCTTTCTTGCTGCCATTTTCTTATACATTTTTGGTTTATATGAAGTTTTATGGTGCAAAGAAAACAAAGACCTCTGCCAGTTAATGGCAGAGGTTGAGAAAAAATGGTTTATTCATGGAAAAATTCTGATTCTGCGTTAAGGATAGCAATAACCCTGTCTGCAAGATCTTCAGTAATACCATCATTAGGATTGGTAAGGATGAAGTGGGGTACCTGAGATTCAAGGCAGACATACTCATCATCGATTATGACATAGTTCACGTCATTCTTTGTTTTATCAGATAACCACGATGCAATCTCCATCCCCTTACAATGCCCCATAGCAGGGTCTATGTCATTAAGATTTGCGGTAAGCAGCCAATTATCGCTGACAGACGAATCCGTGATTCCGATTACTTTGCCAGGCAATTCTCTTTCCTTCCACATTTCCTGCATCGCTGCCAGACCGAGATATTTCCAAGATGATTCAATCACAATGTTGGCCTTGGTGATGTCCACGATTCTTTTCAGTTGCCGCACAGCCTCTGGGTCAAAGAGCGCACCATGCTTATCTTGCCAGGGTTTCCTCTCATATTTAAGGTAGTTCTGATAGTGTTCGGTATTCAGAACGCCGTCAAAGTCAAGAAAGATTATCTTCTCCATGAATGTCATTCCTTTTGCAATATGCTGTCTATGATAGGATATATGTCATCTTCATCTTCGTAAGGACGTTTGTTATAGAAACCATTTCCAGCCAGCATTGCCGAGAGGTTTGTTCCTTTCTTGTTGTCGAAGATATGGCAGGGCTTCTGACAACGCTCAACGTATGCCTGTTCATAGCCAACACCCAAAGACGGACAAGTACATTCTGCTATTAGAACGTCGCTTTCATGCAGCCAAGCTGTGTCTTGGTTGTATATATCTACTACTGTCTGGCCTTCTTCTGACAAATTGAGGTCGCCGACGTGTTCTGTCAGAACCACATCTGTCTTCTGAATGTATTTTATCAGACGTTCATACAATGCGGCATCGATTCGTCCTCCTCTGATTGATCCTGCAAAATATACTTTCATAATGATGAATGGTATTTATGTCTTATATCTTATGGGGTATTTTCATACTATCGGGTCTATACAGAACTCTCTTCGCTTGCAGGTCTTGCAGAATTTACCCATCCATACTTCATCGAATTGATTCATGGCTTGCTCAACGATTTCGGGGGCATCAGTTAGGATGCCTGCCTCGAAGTTTCTCTTGTCTTCTCCTTTCATTCCAATGCCGGCACCTGTCAGGTTTGCGCTACCGACATAGATCTCTTTGCTGTCAAAGACAAGCATCTTGAAATGAACACGAGGACATAGAACTCGCTCCAAGCGGTCGTATAGAACGGGGTAGTGGTCAAAGTCCTCCCGAAAGTTTGGGCCAGGTTCTTTGGCATGTATAAGTCTTACCTCCACGCCACGCTGAATAAGTTGGGCAATGAGTGCAAGAAACGGCTTCTTCTCTTTGCCCACATCTACATACAGGTCTTTTATATCGGCGGTGCCAATCCAAAGCATGTGCTTCACGGATTGTACACGTGAAAGCACTTCTTTGTAGTGGTCAGTGTTTGCAATGAAGGATAACATAATAGTGCCCTCGGTCTGCTAAATATTTAATATAACATCTCTATGTGCTAATATGACTTCCATACATTTTAAATGCGTTCTTATCTGCTCCTTTCCCCATCCCACATTACGGGTAATACCGTAGATGATTTGACGTGTTGGCGGTAAATCTGTTTTATCGGAATATAGGGCTGCTTTATCAAGAGGATTCTTGTCTGATAATCTGGAGTTCGCTGATTTGCTGATTAAAATTAAATTCCCCAGACAGTTCAAATCAAAGTCTGTTACACCTTCGCTATCTAATTCTTCATGCCTTTTTTGTGGGTAATGGTGTTCTATTGAATTTCGATTTAAAAAACGAAATTCGTTTTTACGGATCAAATCCAATTCTTTTTGTACATTGATTATCAAGTTTGGATCAGGGACTTCCCAATTTATTGGCTCGTTATAGTATTTCATCCACCAATATAAATAATCTGCAAAATTAAATAGATAATGAGGAACGGAAGTACCCTGACGTTTTTCGTCGTATTCCGTCAATCCAATATAATCAGTAGATGTTCTGTTAAACTCGTCAAGCATCAGACGGTGAAGCTTCTCCAGATATGAGTTCTCAACAGATGCGACATCTTCATGTACAAACCAATCTAGTATTGTTTGGAGATAATTCTTATAAGGTTTGGCACGAAATGACACCTGTAGGCATGAGAGAGAACGAATAACTGCATTTTGTTGATTGTCAAAAGTAGGCTTGAAACGCAATGTTCTCGTATTACGTTTGGTATCTTCATAAATATATGGCTTTAGCAACACCCATTCACGTTTTTCATCATCGTCTGTCACATTTGACTTCACCACATACTTGTCAAATACTACTCTACAGAATAGCAAGCGCAAGAAAAAGTCTAAAGGCTTTACTTCGTGCTTAATCGTATTATAAACCTTTAATAGATATTTCTCGCTAAGTGGAATATCCTTAGCCTCTTCTGTTTTTTGGAAACTAAGTCTATATGATTGATTATAATATAGCCTAAAGATGTGCATCAAAAAGTTTGGGAAGTCAATAATTGATTCTTCTGTGGAATTATCATCATTGTCCTCTGTGACCTCTGCCAAATCATCAGTATTTAGACGGCTATTCACAATCTCTTCCAGGGCCAAAGCACCAACATCTTTTGATTGGACTTTTAATAAATCTAGAACAGGAATGTTTTGATTACCAAAACTAATATCTTCCGATCTTCCTTTCAATTCTATTGTTGTATAATCCTCTCCAAATAGAATTTTCCTGATGCTTGGGGCAAATGATTTCTGGATTCGGGTTTCCATCTGCGAGCAAGCATCCCAGATTTTTGAACAAACCGGAGAATAACAGTCATGCTCTTCTTCGTGAAGTTTTCCGAGTAATAGACCTTTTATTATTTCGTGTTCTTGAAGTTGCTCGCCTCTATTATTCATTATTTCAAAATAAGCTGCTACGTCTGTATCTGAAGGCATGATTTCTCGAACAACACATACATGATGCTTGATATAGTCAGCCATCTTAACCTTCACGGATTCTGTTTTTAGGGTAATAGGTTCTGTCCTTTCAACGTCTAATTGTGTTGACCATGCCAAATCAATAGCTTCAAAGAAGTGTGATATTGAAGTTTCTTTTCTGTTTTGAGGCATAGAACCACTATGCAGAACTCTAAAGAAATCTTCTACCTCTGGGCGAGAATCATAACGGAGGCTTAGACGCATTCCCATGTTCAATATGCCTGAAAGTATTGAAAGCATTGTAAGTCTCTGCTGCCCATCAATTACTTCCAATTCTCCATTACCTCTCTGGAGAACAATAAGACTTCCAACATAAAAATGTTCGTCACCAGAACACATACTTTCATAAATGTCCTGAAGGAGTCTTGATATTTGTTCCTCTCCCCATGCAAAATTCCTTTGGTAAAGAGGGATGATATATTTGTCCTTGAAAAGATTTTCAACACTGAGGACATCAGCATCTTTAATAATATTCATATCCGTTTTATTTTATGGATTTTAGAACGTCATCGTATGGCGGAAAGTCTCTTCCATTATCTATCGTACAGTATTCCGGCTGTGCTATGATAGACTCTAGTTTTCTTAATGCAGATATGTCTTTTGCATTTTCTATTAATGAAAAGAACTGAGAAGGATATTTTGCTACAGTTGAGTAATACACACGGGACTGTTTTCGACGTAAATAGTATGCTATTACATATAAATGACGATGATAATCATTAACACCATTTTCGCCAAACTTATCAAATAAGAGCATTATAAGCGACTTATACGTTTCTCTAATATAGTTATCTCCAGTTCGCCAATGACCATCATAAGATAAGCAGTTCTTTTTATAAAAGACCTTAAAGTCGTACATCTGATATGAGTCCAACTCCAAAAACAATTTCTTGTAAATTTCAGCGTAAGATCGTATGTACTCAAAGAAGTTCTTTCCATTTACAATGGGCTGGGTCATGGTTACAAATGGATTTATCTCCAGGCCATCACCATCATTGAACCTGGAACATGTTGGCATTGTCTCTTTTAGAAAAGTCTGATAGAATTTCTCTGTCATAAACAAAAGAAGCTGTTTGTTCTGAAATGGGAAATCAACATTATGCAACTTGTCTATCTGCATACCTTTAAACTCCTTTATACGTTTCTTTGTAAAAGACCACGCTTCGGTATTTCTGCACCAAATACGAGTTCGATATAATTGCTCGTCAAACAGATGCTTCAAAATGTCATAAGATGAAATGCTGTCATTACGGCTTCTTCCATAGCGTGTATTTTTCTCCCATTCGCGGTCCCATGAGATTTTTATATTTTCATCAGAAGCGGACATGGCTCTCAAATGGTATGCTTTGAGAAGGTTATATGCTTCCAACGGCTTACCACGACCATTTTGTGAATCAAAGAGTTTGAAGGCTAAAGACAAACTTTCTTGACCAGTAATACGGACAACAACAAATTCACAACATTTCTCCAAATAGGAGGCGAACTCCATACGCCTACTTTCAGGAAGAGCATTGAACCATTTATTAATATAGTCATAATTCTCCTGAATGTGCTTAAATGACAGTTCATGTGCATATTTTAACACACACATAGTATCTTTTTCTTTGTCAACATTGACCATCTTTGCCCAAACTAGTTTAATTAGGCAGATAGTCGTAATTCTTTGTTGCCCATCAACTAAATCGTTATTGTGAAGGATGATACTTCCTATACGATACTTACGTTTACCTTGCTCCATACTGTTCTTTATATCGGACAACATCTGTTCAATATTGGCGATATTCCATACATACGGACGCTGATAATCAGGTATTGCAAGTGGCATTTTCAGCACTTCTGAGGTGGCAAATATGTCTGCGCTGATGGACAAAGGCTCTTCATCTGTTGTGGTATCGATTTGGGGGATAGCCGATTTCTTTAAGTTACCCAATAAATCAGGCAACCTCCATGCGTATGTGCCTCTCTCTATGTCATCAACATCGGGGTAGCTGTTTTTAAGAAACGATTGAATATAGTGGCTTTTTTGTATCGGGTCGCCTCCATATCCTTCTGGTAAATCTACGCCAGCATTTTTCATGCTATTATAGATTTTATCAAGATAGTACCAAGTAACTGTCGTACTCAACTGTGACGGTTGAAATGCTGAAAGAAACCTCAGCGAAGCAGCTGGTCTGTTAGCTTTTGTATGCTTTTTAATTATTCGGGTTATTTCATAGCATTGTTCAATGCAAAAAATATCAGGGTTATCAACAATGACACCTAATGGTTCTATAAGTTCGTCCCAATGTTCTTGAATTATCTCCCTCTCGTTAAGATAGAAATTGCCTTGTCTCAAAGAGGAAATACAATTAACGGAACGAAACAACTGGTCTCGAACATCAGATTTCCATTCCTTGACATGGGTTCTTTCTTTTGCAGAAGCAATGAACTTGGGGACATATCGCCTATAATCCTTTCCCCATTTATCATTTACGCTTATCTTAGGTAAAATATCCTGTAGTTTCATAAGTGGTTTCTCTATAGATTATAAAAACATTGCTATTTGAGTTAAAGCATCTTCTGCACTGCAATGATATTCTCGCAAACTGTTTATTGCTATCTGTAGTCCAAAGAGTTGCTTCTTACATTTCTCACGAGTATCTTTGCACATTTTCTTAATATCATCCATCGGCAACATGAAACCAGACAATGCTAGTTGTGCAAAAGCTCTTCCTGTTATCGCTTCATCGCTTTCATCTGAACTTATGCCAAGGAGTATGGTTCCCATTAGGCTAACGCTTTGAGGATCTTCGTTGTCAAGTCCAATGGCAGTTAATGCGCTTTTGGATATTTCATATAGAACAACATTGTATTCGTCAGCATCTTCTTCACCATCGTCAGAATAATCCAAGCCTAACTGGTCTCGTATGGTATTGATTAAAGCATCAGCTTGGATGAATTGATCTCCAATTTGGTCCAAAAGCTTTTCTGATGCTTCATCAGGATCTCCCTCGTCATATATCCGACGGCTTAAATCATCAAATTCTTCATCCAACTTAGGTCTTATCTCATTCTCGAAGTCATCTAACTGTTTCCTAACGACATCAATATCAGGTTCACTTAGATCCTGGATCTCCTCTAATTGTCCGATTATAGAGTTTAACTTATTCACTAGTTCCATAATCCTATGTTTTTAATTCGTTATTGTAATTCCTTTCTCAAATAATCATAGATGATGATAATGTAGCGTTAACACATTCATAACTACAATATCTCTCTTGCAATCCAAGCACAAGCTTCCGCATCAGCAAGTGCATGGTGATGGTCTTCTAGTTCATAACCACAGACAGCGGCAACGGTTTGGAGTTGGTGGTTTTCTAAATCAGGGAGTACTCGCCGCGAAACACAAAGGGTATCGTAAAACTCATAATCAGGATAATCCATCTGATAAACACGGAACACGGCCTTCAGACAACCTTCATCAAAAGGCTTGTTGTGAGCAACAAGTGGTAAACCATCTATCACAGGTTCTATTTGCGCCCAGACTTTTGGGAATACAGGAGCTTCGTCTGTGTCTTCATGTCCCAATCCATGAACCTGTGAACACCAGTAATTATAATAGTTTGGCTTAGGCTGGATGAGAGAATAGAACGTATCTACAATCTCACCATTTCGTACAATGACGATACCAACAGAACAAACAGAGCTGCGCTCATTGTTAGCCGTTTCAAAATCTATAGCTGCAAAATCTTTCATTTTTGGTTATCTTTGTATTTGTTCCACATTCTCTTAATCTTACCGGCTATCACTTTGCGGAGCCAGTAGGGTTCAAGTACCTCCATGTCTTCACCATTCCAAAGCAGTTCCTGCTGGAAATCGAACTCGGGACGGAGATTGAAGGTAAAGATGCTATACTCTTCATTACGCTCTATCTCTTCCTGCGACTCGTGCATCTTCAGGTCACGAATGTAGTTGGCCTGTCCTGCTGATATTTTTAACTTAACAGGTTGGATTTTGACAGACTGTTCAGCAATGATTCCAAAGCTGCCATCAAAGAAGTCCTTTGCCGTCCAGTTCTTTGGCATTTCAAAAGTCTCGTCTATTGCATGAAGACATTTGATTCGATCAAGGGAATAGATACGTGGCCCTTTCTCATAATAATAGGAATAGGTGCTTCGAGCAACTAAATACCACCGCTGACGAAATAGTTTAACACAATATGGCTGCACATCGAAGTTGTTCTCCTCATCCTTCCAATAGCTATGGTAGGTCATGTTGAGTACACGGTTCTCCTTCATTGCCTCTATGATGGGCTTAAGATAGTCCTGACCAGATGGCACATATTCGAGAATTATGCGGTCTTTAATGCTCTGGCTGTTTGCCAAGGCATTGCTCACACAGAAAGTGTTGTAAAGCCAGGAACGGAGTCCGTTCTTGCTAATATCCTCTTCATTATCGATGTAGTAACGGTATTCGCCACATCCTTCATTGGCTATGTTGATACCGAACATATCCCATATAACAGACCTCCAGTTGTCAAAGGTGCGTTTAGGTATGTCAACGCCCCTGCTAATATCATCGCAGAGCCATAGCTCGTTCAGTTTCTTGAACGAGATCTTACGTCTACGATAGATGGTTTCTATCACCCAGACGTATTTGGTTATCAGACTTTGTCCTCTGTCGTTGTCCATATTTCTATGTTTTTTCTGCAAAAGTATGACAAGGGTGTGCCAAACTGTGGCAGAGGTAGAAAACAGTTCTAATATATTTAATTATAGCAATTTTGCATTTAATTTAAATTTTCCGGGTGGAATTTAAAAGTGCTTCAATTTTAACACCTATGTTTTGGCGTTTAGCATAAAGCAGATATGAGGCGAGAGACCATGTAGGAAATAACCAAGGCAGACTTCTGAAAATCAGATGTCCGCCTTGGTTATTTGTCAGTGTATGAGGATTACTCCTCTATAGCAGCTTGAGCCGCTGCGAGACGAGCAATAGGCACACGGAAAGGAGAGCACGAAGCATAGTTCATACCAACCTTTGCGCAGAATTTGACAGAACTTGGCTCTCCGCCATGTTCGCCACAGATGCCTGTACGAAGATTTGGTCTTACTGCGCGGCCATTTTCTACTGCCATTTTGATTAGCTGACCCACACCATTTTGGTCAAGAACTTGGAATGGATCAACATTCAAAATCTTCTTTTCTAGATAGGCAGGGAGGAATGAAGCAATGTCATCGCGTGAATACCCGAATGTCATCTGTGTAAGGTCGTTGGTTCCAAACGAGAAGTATTCGGCTTCAGTGGCAATTTTTCCTGCAGTAAGTGCAGCACGTGGCGTTTCTATCATCGTTCCAATCTCAAAGTCTATGCGAACGCCTTCTTCTGCGAAGACTTCTTCTGCCACTTTCTTAATGATTTCTTTTTGTTGTTTAAGTTCATAGAGAATACCAATCAAAGGAACCATTATTTCTGGGTGAGGATCATACCCTTCTTTCTTCAGTTGGCAGGCTGCTCCAAGAATGGCACGTGTCTGCATTGCTGTGATTTCGGGGAATGTAATGCCCAGACGGCAACCACGATGTCCAAGCATTGGGTTGTTCTCGGCAAGTGAATTGACACGCTTCTGAATTTCCTCAATGCTGATTCCCATTTCTTTTGCCATAGCTTGTTGGCCGGCAAGGTCATGTGGTACAAATTCGTGGAGTGGCGGATCAAGCAGACGTATATTCACATGAAGTCCGTCCATAACTTTGAGTATGCCGTAGAAATCGTTTTTCTGATATGGAAGAAGTTTTGCCAAGGCTTTTTCGCGTCCTTCAACAGAGTCAGCGAGGATCATCTCGCGCATGGCAAGAATTTTCTGACCATCAAAGAACATGTGTTCAGTACGAGTAAGGCCTATACCTTTAGCACCAAAGTCGCGTGCCACTTGTGCGTCATGTGGAGTGTCGGCGTTTGTGCGAACCTCCATCTTTGTATATTTATCGCAAAGGTCCATGAGTTCCTTGAAGTCACCGCTTAGTTCGGCGGCTTTGGTCGGAATCTCTCCAGCGAAAACCTGACCTGTAGAACCGTTCAGTGAGATGAAGTCACCTTCTTTGTAGGTGACGCCGTCAATTTCAACGGTTTTATTTTTGTAGTTAACATTAATGGCTCCTGCACCAGAAACACAGCATTTTCCCATGCCACGAGCGACTACGGCCGCATGTGAAGTCATGCCTCCGCGGGCTGTAAGTATGCCTTCTGCAGCAGACATACCAGCAAGATCTTCGGGCGAGGTTTCGATACGAACCATAATTACCTTGTAGCCATCGTTGTGCCATGTTTCTGCGTCATCAGCATGGAACACAATCTGGCCGCATGCGGCGCCTGGAGAAGCAGGGAGACCTTGTGTTATAGGCTTAGCCTTTGACAAGGCCAATTTGTCGAAAACGGGATGAAGCAATTCGTCGAGTTTTTGAGGTTCACATCTTAATATAGCAGTTTTTTCATCAATGAGACCTTCTTTTATCAAGTCCATGGCAATTTTTACCATAGCGGTGCCTGTACGTTTGCCATTACGTGTCTGGAGGAACCAAAGTTTACCCTCTTGAACGGTAAACTCCATGTCTTGCATGTCATGGTAGTGCTGTTCGAGTTTGTTCTGAAGGGCATCAAGTTCTGCATAAAGCTCGGGCATTGCTTCTTCCATAGAAGGATACTTCTGTATGCGCTCTTCTTCTGGTATTCCTGCACGTTCTGCCCAATGTTGTGAGCCAACTTTCGTGATTTGCTGAGGAGTGCGAATTCCTGCCACAACATCCTCACCCTGAGCGTTGATAAGATATTCTCCATTGAATATGTTCTCACCGTTGCCTGCATCACGAGAGAAGCATACTCCTGTTGCGGAGGTGTCGCCCATGTTTCCAAAGACCATTGCCATTACGGAAACAGCAGTTCCCCATTCGTCAGGAATTCCTTCCATCTTGCGATAAAGGATTGCGCGCTCGTTCATCCAACTACGGAATACTGCGCATATTGCTCCCCAAAGTTGTTCCATCGGGTCGGTAGGGAAATCTGATCCCGTTTGCTTCTTTATGGCTTTTTTAAAGAGTTCTACAAGTTTTTTAAGTGAGTCTACCGACAAGTCTTTATCGAGGGTAACGCCCTGTTCTTCTTTTACTTGTTCAATGATAGCTTCGAAAGGGTCAATGTCTTCTTTGTTTACTGGTTTCATTCCAAGAACCACGTCTCCATACATCTGAACGAAGCGTCGATAGCTATCGTAAACGAAGTGCGGGTTGTTTGTTTTTTTGCACATGCCTTCTGCAACTTCGTCGTTCAAGCCGAGATTAAGAATCGTATCCATCATTCCCGGCATGGATGCACGGGCACCTGAACGTACGGAAACTAACAGTGGATTGTTTATATCGCCGAATTTGCAATTCATCAGACTCTCTACATGGGATACAGCGGCATTAACCTCGTCTTTTAGTAATTCAACGATTGTCTCTTGGCCTACTTCATAATATTCGTTACAAGTATCTGTAGTGATAGTGAAACCGGGAGGCACAGGTACTCCAATGAGGTTCATTTCTGCAAGGTTTGCACCCTTACCTCCAAGCACCTCGCGCATTTGCGCATTTCCTTCGGCTTTGCCATTACCGAAAGTATAAACTCGTTTAATTGCCATAAATAGTTTTGTATTAATAAAAGAATAAATATTTGCGCAAATTTAATCATTTAATTTAAAGTATGCGAAGTTTTCCTGTAAAATTTATGTGTGTTATGCGTATTTTTTTTGATAATATTTTAGTGCGAGAATTAACTTGGTTCTTTTGTGGTTGTCAGATGTCAGTTTCTCTGGTTTGTTGGAGGGTGAAGGACATGGTTCCTACAGCTTGTGCAACACCTTGGTCTGAATGGCATTGTTGACGGTACAAATGGGTGGCTAACTGTAGTCATATTAGTGTTTTTTTAAATTTTTAATTAGGTATCTATATACTTCGGTTACCCCCATTGCGTGGCTATGTCTTTAATTAAATCTGTTCTGCTATCAATGGTGGAATAAAAACGGCTGTGTTTTTCATCAAATCTGTTTCCTCTTTTGGCTGTTCAAGATAGTTTGTTTAATTTTGCTTTTACAATATTAATATTTTTATAAATGGCAAAACATAAGCAGTCCAGATATGTCCGCACCAACAAGAACGGTATAGACAATAAAATCATTACTGTTCCAGAGGGTTCTTGTGGTAATAGGAAAAAGTTCGACATTTTATTAAGAACACCGGTTTTTGTTATAGAATGGGTTTTGATATGGGCATTCCTTTATTTCTTTTATGGAGATGTGTTACTGGTTGCAGAACAACGGAGTTTCTTTGCATTTGACAGTACGGTAATGCAATCATATTTGTCGCAATCTTTGGGTTGGCTTTATGTTAGCGGGCGCTTTCTGCTGCTTTCGGGTGTTTGTCCCGCATTGGCCTCTTTTCTTCTGTCCACAATGCTTGTTGTGTCGGCTTGGCTCATTGACGGCGCCTTTAGGATAAAGGGATGGTGGCATGTTGTTTCAGTTTCGTTACCTTTCCTATATTTTATTTATTTATTCTATATGGGATTGAATCTTGTCTACTTGCGGGAGTCTAGCTGGCTTATGACAATTCCCCTTGGTTTTGTTGTTTGTTCAACGGTTGTGGCAATCTTGTCCAAACTTTTCTTTAAAACAGACTTTTCTTTTCGCTCATTCTTTAGGCCTTTTGAGACAGTGACACCGCGTTGCCTTTATACGGTTTTCGGGTTGATTATCTTGCTGACAGTTTCTTGTGTGTCGGTAGCTCTGACTTATGCTCAAAATGACCGCATTACATGTGCTATGGAAAGATACATGTATGATGAGGAATGGGACAAAATGGCTGACGTGGCCCAAAAAGCATCGCAGCCATCTCGTACTGTGATGGGCTTGTATGCTATTGCTTTAAACCAAAATGGTCGGATGGCAACGGAACTATTTAATATCCCGATGCAGTATGGAAATATACATCTTTCAACTAAAAATGGGACTTTTGATAGTGGTATAGACTATCTTGTTGTCTATGGTAATTTCTATGCAGGTCTGACCAGAGCCGCATACCATGAGGCGGTTGAGCAGACAGTGTTGGAAGGCCCCTCTGTTGCAAGATTGAAATACATGGTCAAATGTGCGCTGATTGATCACGAAAATGCATTGGCTGAGAAATACCTTGCTATTTTAAAAAAAGTCCCCTTTGAAACGGAGTTTGTTAGTAAATATAGCGAGATGCTACTTGACTATGACAAGGTAGCACAAGACAATGAGCTTGCGAGTGTCATAGAGTTGCAACCTGTTAAGGATTCGTTTGAACAAGCGTACCGCAAGCCAATGTTTCTAGGGTATAATGTCAAGCTTCTAGAAGCTAAGAGTATTCGTGGGTTGAATAACTGTCTATATGCCTGTCTCTATTCAAAGGACTTAAAATCGTTCGGGCAAAGGATTGTTACGATGATTCAAAACGGCGTAATGCTTCCAAAAGTTTTTGAAGAGGCAATTATTGTGGAAAACATAAAGAACTTGTCTGTTTTGAAGCAACTGAATCTTTCTCCATATACACTGCAGGAGATGAAAAATTTCATGGGTGACTGTTTCACTAGTGGTGAAAAACCAATGAAAGAAATGAGCGAAGAAGAAAAGCATGAATTATCAAAGAAGAAGGCTCGCAAATTTAAGGATAAGTATCTTGGTACGTATGAGTATTATTATTACTTCCAGAATGTGCCTGATGAAAATTATGTTATTAAAGACACAGATGAGAAAAGTGGTGTTAATTAGTTGAGTAATTGTTTGTTGATTATGATATATATATTAAAAAAGATGCTGGTTACCGGCAAGACGTTGCTTATGCTCGTCTGTTTTGGGCTGCTCTCATGTGCAAAGTCTTACGTTGTTCCAGACGATGCCCAGCCAAACAAGGAACAAGTTTCATTATATCCTGACTATACCAATGTCACGATACCTCCCAATATTGCCCCTATTAATTTTATAGTAAAGTCGGATGCATCGGAATTCGTCGTACATTTTAGAGGAGAGTCGGGTGACGAAATTGTTTCGGGAGCCGAAGATGATGGTGTGGTTCGTATAGATAGTGTGCAGTGGCGCAGGTTGCTAAGCAGAAACAAGGGTCAGAGTATTGATGTCACAGTTTATGAAAAGCAAGAAAGCCAATGGCGTTACTTCAACTCATTTAAGGTTTTTGTAGCAAAAGAAGATATTGACCAGTATTTGTCATACAGACTCATTGAACCTGGCTTTGAACTCTATCGGCAGTTAGGGCTCTACCAACGCAACCTCTCCAATTACGAACAAAGAGTCATTTATGAAAACAATCGTGATGAAGACCCCAAGCAAAACCATTGCATTAATTGTCATAACTATCAGAACTATGGTGGCAAGAATATGCTTTTCCACGTTCGTGCCAATATGGGTGGCACTATTATTGCTAAAGAGGGTAAAATAGAAAAAATAAACTTTAAGAACGACTCCATACTTGGTTCTGCCGTATATCCTTCCTGGCATCCAAGAAAAAACTATCTGGTTTTCTCATCTAATCTTACAGGACAGGCTTTTCATATGTTGAACAATGAAAAGATAGAGGTGCTTGATTATGGTAGTGATTTGATTTTCTACAATGCTAACACCCATGAAGTGAGTAACATTATAAAAGGGGAGGCATCAATGGAGACATTCCCTACATGGTCGCCTGATGGCAAAACAATATATTTCTGTCAAGCAGAAACGCCAGATATGGTAGGATTGACCGATTCTGTCAAGATGAATTATGTAATTGAAAACTATCGTAATTTACGATATAACATTATGAGTATCACGTTTGACGAACAGACCATGTCCTTTAGTTCTCCGCAAGTTGTGGTAGACTGCGTGTCTATGGGTAAAAGTGCTTCTGTACCACGCGTCAGTCCTGATGGAAGGTTTTTGTTGTTTACGTTGGGTGATTACGGGCAATTCCACATTTGGCACAAAAGCTCTGACCAATGGGTTAAGAACCTCTTGACCGGTGAGGTATATCCTCTTTCTGCTGCAAATTCAGATGATGTTGACTCTTATCATTCATGGAGTTCAAATGGACGCTGGATAGTTTTCAGTTCTCGACGCAATGACGGTTCGTATACACGTCCATACATAGCCTACTTTGATGAGAAGGGTCATTCACGCAAGGCATTTATGCTACCTCAGGAAGATCCGATGCAAAACCTTATGCTTCTTAAGAGTTATAATGTTCCGGAGTTGACCAAGCGTCCCGTATCCTATTCTCCTGCTTCGTTCAAGAATGCCATATATAATCAAAATCCAGGTATAAGTGTCATTTACAAGGAACTACGTAGCAGTGATGAGATTAAGGCGCAACGTCATAAAGACGAGCAGGCTTTCTATGCCAACTCACACCGAGGCCAAGGTATAGGAACGGACTCTGCCAAAACATCTATACATACAGATGCAACAAGCGGTGCCACTCGCAAATCACGATAAGACATACATGCAACACTACCTTTTTTTTGACAATAAATTATTACTTACCAACGATAATAAAATTCCGTTGTCATCCGAGAAAGTCTTGCTTGAAACAAGATTCTCGCTTGACAGTGACGAAGAATGCATTGCAGCCGTTGTTGATCATGTACCCCAAAATTACAGAACAGTTGGGCTGCGTGATAGCTATGACCTTTTGCCGTGGCAATACTATAAGCGTGCGGGCAAGGCTGCGGAACTTCTTTATTGGGAGCAAA
>ENA-ORPK01001082-ORPK01001082.1-human-gut-metagenome-genome-assembly--contig:-NODE-1082-length-23061-cov-2.921281_pt1 | contig 23061 bp, 21 predicted proteins | sample MGYA00242139_ERZ509068 | MGnify/ENA primary metagenome ERZ509068 (study PRJEB26280, sample SAMEA2338687) | human gut metagenome | biome: human gut; feature: human-associated habitat; material: faeces... | reverse complement strand
TGACTCATAGGAATGTCACACAACACCTTCCAACTGAAATGCGGGGTTATGTTATCTATACCGAGAGGATTCTTCAGATTCTCACAGCGAAGGTCTTCCAGAAGAATCGGACCGGCCAGAGAATACTGAAAACCCAATAGACAAAACAATAATAAAAAAAGAATTTTCTTCATAACGATTGAATTACTAAAAAACAGATACCCGCAGGAAAAAGAGTCTTCAAACAAATACATGCATTCTTTAATTCTCTTTTACTCCTCCGGGTATCTCTTTACCATATCATAATATTGCTCTTTTACCAACCCGGATTCTGTTCTAACTTTATGTCCTTATTAGTGTCAATCACACTTTGAGGAATCGGCCAAAGGTTGAAATTTTTATTAGCAAGTGAAGTACGAGCCACATCCCAGTAAGCATACTTTTTAATGCGGTCAATAGCTACGGTACCTCCCATACGGAGCAAAGTATTCCAACGATGCTCTTCATAAACCAATTCACGGGCACGTTCATCCAAAATCAGATCCAGATTCACATCTGAGGCCGTAACCATATAGCCACATTGTGCTCTTTCCCTCAATTTATTAATATCAGCAGCAGCACCGGCATTATCCCCTAAACGCCACTTCACCTCCGCGCGTAGCAAAATAGTTTCCGGTAAACGTGCCAAATAATCATCTCTATAAAGGAAAGAAAAGTTGCCATCAATACCTGCAATATAACCGGAATATCTATCCGTAGAAATCTTACAGGAAATAGGGAACAAAAATGTTTCAGCTTGCCTATCTTTTACCCCATTTGAAACCTTGTGCAACACATCCCATGGAACCACCTTACCATAATAGTTACCATTTTTTTGGTTCCCCACAAATGTCCTTCTGAATACAGCCTCGGAATTTCTCATATCTTCCGCCCATTTATCTTCATAAATGATGTCACGTGTATAATAGGTAGGCATTACAGCCGTAACCCCCTCACCACCTACATCTTCTAAACTTCCCATCAATTCTCCTTGCACGTCACGGGCTACCGGACTATAGTTACAAGAATGAGCCATACGGTTTGCTGTATATCCTTGCTGACAGAGATCCAAGCTCATCTGGGCTACCCAAATAGCTTCTGTATTACCATTCTTAGGCCAAGGTTTAAAATTTGCAACAGGTGGCAAGAACAACGGTAAAACTTTTTCATACAACATTTGCTGATACTCTTTACCTACGACAATAAAATTGATAATCCCTTTTATTATAAATGCATACATCAAAAACAAAACGGGCGGGAACAAAAATATCCTATAAATATTATCAAAGTCAATAATAACAAGTATTACAGCAAGAATTATTCCACACAAAAAGCAAAATAGCGACGACAAAACGACTCTTCTAATCATTTTACGTCGTTCTTTCTCAATCGGTTCCACTTGTTTCAATATTTTTTCTTCAAAATATTTTCTATAAATATATAATTTGTTGTTCATAAAATTTATTTTACCACAATTTAAAGAAATTTTTGTGGTAATATGTAAACAGACGCAGAAAAAAAGAGGTATAAAATATGTCAGGACACTCAAAATGGTCAACCATTAAACATAAAAAAGCAAAAGTAGATTCACAACGAGCAGTTGTATTCCAAAAATATTCTAGAGAATTAATTGTATCAGCAAGACTGGGTGGACCTGATCCTGCAGGCAATTTTAGGCTTAGAACAGCAATTGAAAAGGCAAAAGCAGCAGGATTACCTAATGACAACATTAAACGTGCCATCGAAAAAGGAGCTGGAGCTGGAGCTGCAGATAATTACGAAGAATTAATCTACGAAGGGTACGCAGCAGGCGGGGTTGCTGTTGTCGTAGAAGCAATGACTGACAACAGAAACAGAACTGCAGGCGACATTAGAAGTTTCTTCACTAAATTTAACGGAAGTTTAGGAGCAACAGGTTGTGTTGGCTGGATGTTCGACCAACGTGGCATTATTACGTTCAATGCTGATACCACTGATTTTGAAAAACTTTTTGAAGCTGCAATTTCTCTTGATGCACTAGATGTTACTGAAGAAGATGACGGCACTTACAAAGTTATCACATCTCCTGAGAACTTCCAAGCAGTGGTTGAAGGATTAGAAGCATCAGGATTTCAAAGCGAATCATCAGAACTTTCTAGAATTCCGCAAAATACGGTAGAAGTAACTGATGAACAAACAGCTAAATATATAATGCTATTGTTAGAAAAGTTAGAAGAACACGATGATGTTCAAAATGTTTACGCAAACTTTGATATCCCTGATGAAATTTTGCAAAAACTGGATATATAATGCAAACACTTAAAGAAATCGAACAATTATCAATAAAACTAAATGATGCACACAATTCCTCTGGAATAATTAATGTTCTAGAGGAGTTTTTGCCGTCTGTTAAAATATTTATTTATGATGCAACTTCTGAGACATTGAGAAATTTTTCAAAAAGCTGGATTTCTATTGATGAATTTTTGGAAAAAGAAAAGTCTAAAAAGCTATATTCAATCTTTGAAAAACTTAAAAATGAAAAATTCATTTCTGAAGAAGATAATTTATATTACCCGCTTTTCAGAGGGCAAAGACTTATTGGAATGCTTGAATTTACAGAAAAATTGAGCCAAAATGCAATCGAATTTTTAAACATTGCATCATTTTTAATTTCTTTAAAAATTCAAAACGTTATTCTTTCTGATAGGATGCAAAAAAACATTGATTTTCACGATGCGATGAAAAATATAGCAAAAATAATAGAAACTCAATACGAAACAAGCTATATAATCCCGATTATTGGCGAAATGATAGACAAATTTGTATCTGATCATTTGATTTATATTTTCTTGAGAAACAAACTTATTTGGCCATCAGCTTGCAACGATGAAAAAATTTTTGAACTTATTAAATGTTTGAACAACAAATCTGAATACATTCTAACTCCTGACAAAAAAATCGGGGTATTCCCATTGATAAGCGAGGGTAAACTTTTAGGAAGTATTGTTACTAAAAGTACCGATAATGTTTTGAGCGAAAAAGAAATAAATTATTTGGAACAACTCACGAACCAAGCAGCTACAACAATTAGCCGAGCCAATGTATATGCTGAAATATTAAAACATGCGACTTTAGACGCATTAACAGGTTTTAACAACAGACGCCAACTAGAAGAACGGATCAAACAAGAAGTTTCCAGCGCAAAACGCCAAAAACGGGATCTTTGCGCAATTATGACCGATATAGACTTTTTCAAAAGTGTAAATGACACTTATGGTCATGCTACAGGCGATTTGGTTTTAAAAACAGTTTCACGTGTAATAAAATTACAACTTCGTGATTATGATATAGCAGGACGTTATGGCGGAGAAGAATTTTCGATTATCTTACCTTATACCAGAATTCTTGAAGCTAAAATGGTTGCAGAAAGACTTCGCAAAGCAGTTGAAAATACAAAAATAGATATTTCCAAGGTAAATAATGAAACAAATGACAAAAATATTAGTGTTACAATTAGTCTTGGAATAGCTGAATATGAAAACGGCGATGATGAACATACAATTCTTCAAAAAGCCGACAAAGCATTGTACAAAGCCAAAGAAGGCGGAAGGAACAAAGCAGAGATTTATGAAAACATATAAACAAATTTGTTACAACCTTGATGACACAAAAAAACTTGCACAAAAGTTTGCAAAACTAATTACAGAGGGTTGTTTTATTAATTTATACGGAGAAATTGGTGCTGGGAAAACAGCATTCGTAAAACTCGTTGCAAATGCACTTGATGTAAAAGAAAAAGTTACGAGCCCTAGTTTCGTAATATTGAATGAGTATCACACAGGCTCAATTCCGATTTATCATTTTGACCTTTATAGATTAGAAAATGAAGGCATAAAAACGATCTATGACGAATTAAGAGAATATTCGGAAGGCAGACAAGTTACATTTGTAGAATGGGCTGAATTTAACCAGAACGAAGCACCTTTTAACCATGTAGAAGTTAACGTTACATATAATGATGACGATTCAAGAACTTACGAGTTCAAATCTATTGGAAAAGACGAAATTATAGAAGGACTAGAAAAATGATTACACTTGCATTTGATACATGTTTAGACAAAATGTACGTTGTTTTAAAACAGGATAACAGAATTTTGGCATCAAAAATTGTTGTAAACCAAGATAATAAGTACCATTCTGCATTTTTAATTTCAACTATCCAAGAAGTATTATCAACCAACAACATTAAACCGCAAGATATTAATCTTATCGCTGTAAATATTGGACCAGGAAGTTTTACCGGAATTCGTGCTTGTGTTACTGTAGCAAGAGTGATGGCTCAACAATTAGACTGCAAAGCTGTCGGAATTTCTTCTTTAGAAATTTTATCAAAAATTTCAACGAAAAACCCGCTTGTTGCACTTGATGCAAGAAAAAACAGTGCTTATTTATATTACGATGGAGAAATCAAAGGTGCAATCCAATTAGAAGAAATTAAAAAGATTATCGAAAGAGGAAATTACACTGTTATTACTGACGATAAACTTCAACCAATTTTAGGTGGAACATCTTACCAACAAGGAGAATATTCGTTAGGCGAAATCTTAGCTGAACTTGCTGAAAATTCAAATGCAGAAGGGAATTGGAGAAAATTGAAACCTCTTTATATTCAACCACCTCCTGGATTATAAAAATTTTTCTGCTTTAACTTTCTTGAAAACGGGAATAGTACTCATGACGAACAATTCAGGGCTGAGTATGGAGAAAAAAATTATAAAAACTGAAAAAACATCTTTTAAGGTTTCAGAAATCCCGCTAACACGTAAGGAGTTGAAAAACCTACTAAATTACCATATTCCATGCCTGTGCTGCGGAATGGAAATGCTCCACCCAGATGTTTACATGGAATTAATGCACGTAGAAGCACTTGGCAGCCGAGCAATAGACGCAGTTCCTATACTTGAGCCATTTGAAAAGATTATGCATCCTGTCGAACGCCAAGTTTTCAACATGTTCAAAAGCATGGCAATAAAATATCCGGATAAAAATTTCAAAGAACTTTTGCTTATGAAAAAGGATGTACACGAACTTGCACTGGTAAAAATCCAAAGTGTAATTTTTAACAAAATTAGTTTTTACAGGCGAATTTTACCCAAAAAGGCAGCACGAGATTTAAGAAAATTAATGATAAAAACCAATGATATAATCTTTGATCCTGCCCCGCACAAACCATTTTCACGTAGAATTTTCATTCACAAAATCAAAAACATTACTAAAAATATTGAAAATCAAAAGATTAAAAATGAAATAATAGAAATTGCAAGACGTTTGCCAAGATCTAGCGATGAAGTTTGTGCCTTTGTAGTAAAAAACACAAGAAAGCGCCCCGAAATCATTGCTCTTAACCTTATTCACCCATCAGTCGGAACATTTGAACATCTTTTACCAAAATGTATGAAGGGGATGAACAATTCTCTAAACTTTGCACTGGAATGCTCTTATTGCAACAATTCTCGACATCATTACCCAATAGCAGAACAAATTGAAGAAAATCCGTATATGCCTCAAAATGCCCAAATTCAAGCAGACAAACTCATAAGTTTATATAAAAAAGGTTTGTGCAAAAAAGAATACATACAAAATCTACAAAAAACTCTTCAAACATTATCTGATGACATAATTTGTCTTGACACAAACAAGTTAAAATCGTAACAGTTAGTTAACATATTAGCAAAATTTTTCATTTAGACGTATTGTGGTTGTATGAAAGTTTTGCCGATATCTTTTAGAACAAATTCATATAATAATAACAAGTTTAATAAAATTGAACCGCAAGGCATTGCAGACAAAGGCTTTCACATTACCCACTCTCCGTCCCCCAACTTCACCGGAATTGACAAAATTATTGTTACACCCAAATACATAAACTCTCTTGATGGTTTTAAAGCGCTTTCACAAAAAAGGCATTTAAGCTGTATTTGGTGCGGAAAGCCAATGTTACACACAGAAGAGATGGATTATTTTATTAAATTGTTAAACCAATATACACCTAAGGGTGACAATTTTACAAAAATAATGCAACGCTTACAAGACTACTTTCCCCCGAAATCAGAACTATCTAAATTTACAAAACGAATAGCTGCATACAATTCTGCATATCCAAATCAGAGCCTCAAACATTTGATATACAAAATGCAACCGGAAGCTGAAAAAAAATTGGTTAATAAGCAATCTTTCGTTTTCCAAAAATTAGAGAAATTAGCATGCAAATTACCACAAGAACAAAGAATGGCTTTTGAAAGCCTTATGGCTAACAGTAAGAAAAGAATTTACCATATTCCATATATCAGTGAATACAGTGCAAAAGAATTTGCATACCAACTTGATAACCTAACAAAAAGTTTAAAAGGCACTCCTGTATATAACAAAATTCAAGATATTAAAAACTACTTAACTTGCGAGACTTTAACTACACAAAACACAGAGAAATGTCCACAAAAATTTATAAATAGTCTTGCTCTTCAGCTTCCCCTGCAACAAAATACAAAAGAGCAAATAAAAAGAATGAATTATCCGGAGTGGCAAACTCAATTAAGATTGCTATTGCTAAACGAAATAGAAGGTACTGCTGAACAAATATTAAGACCAGATATAAAAAAACTTTGCCAAACAACACAAGATAAGGTATTAGGAGTACCAACTACTGTTCAATTTAGTAACAAAGCGTTCATCTACAAACTAAACGAAATACTTGATGGGATAAATAATGAACCTCTCAAAAATGAATTTAATAAAACAACAGAGCATCTTCCATCTTCTTTTGATAATATAGACGCATTCATTATTAAACACAAATATGCTTCAGAAGAAACTATTTTAAATAATATACTTAGATTAATACAAGGTACACTAGAGCATATCGTGCCTATTTTAAGACATACAAATTCTAAGGGGCTAAAAGCTCAAGTTGAAGGAATTAGACGCCAAAAAGGCAAAAACGAAATTGAGAACTGGGCACTTGCTCACAGTTGGTGTAACACTTTACATGGAAGCCGTGACATCAAAGGAGAAAATTTCCCTTTTGACAAAGAAGCCGGTGAAAAATATTTCCAAACTCTAATTCAAGAAGCAAATAACGGGCACTTTGCAGGCAAAACGATTATTCAAATGGCAAAGAATTATTTTACTGAAACCGGAATAAAAATAAACCTTAAAGGTCTAAAATATTCAGAAGAATATTAACAATTGTAAAATATATACAAAAAACATTAAACTTTTCTCTCAACATTGCCGATTAAGTATATGTATTACTTAATGAGGAATAGATAAATGTCGGATACAGGTGCTTCATTTAACAGACCATATAAACCTTTTGGGATGAATGTAAAAGTTCCGGAAATTGGAGAAAAAACTCTAAAACTAGCAGGTGGAACTTTAGAAAACATTGTTAAAAGCCCGACAGAACCATTGTTTAAGTTTTTGGAAGAAAATGAAGAGGTTTTTACAGGTGATATTAGTTATAAAATTAATAAAATGACAGCAGAAAGTTTTACTATCGGCTCTGCAATGCGTATGGAAGATGAAAAAATGAATGGATTACCGTCTACTTTTGATATGCATTTTTAGTTTGTGAAATTTTAATAGTTGGTTATGTGTAAATACGGAGAGTTTATATTGAAAAAAATAATTTTAAGATTTTTATGTACAATACTAATTTGTTTTTTAATAGTACCTGAGGCTTTTTCTGCAAGGTGGAGAGATACTAATCTTTCAGTGTGTATTGTTGGAAACAATCCTCGAAATCAGTTGATGAAAAAAGCATTCAATGAGTGGCAGACAAAAACAAACGGTGCTGTCAAATTTTATTATACTAATAATAGAAGTAATGCCAATATAATTGTTTCGTTTGTGCAGAAATTAAATAGAAATCAGGTTGGTGTCAATAGAATTGGGGTTACTCATAGCCGCTTTAGAGGAGATTCTATGGTGTTTGCGCAGATCGAAATGGCGGCTCAAGGACAGAATTTTAACAGAGTTTTGTCAGAAACAGAGGTGTATGCGACGATGCTTCATGAAATAGGACACGCACTTGGTTTAGAGCATAATCCAAATAAAAACAGTATAATGTATTACTCAACAACTGGGCGTTATGAACTTTCTGAAATAGACATTAAAAATTTTAAGACATTATATGGAATTGTTGATTAGTATTCAAAAAAAATTAAATCAGTAATGCCCGTCATCAAAAATTTTAAAATCTTTTGGCATTTTCTCTTCAAACCTATTAGTTATTGGAAAAAGTAATAATTTTTTATATTTTCCCCAAAATATTCTTGTTTACGGTATAATATTAGCGAACATTAGAAGTGTATAACTTATTAAACGCACTGGACGTGCGAGAAAGATGAAAGGTAATTATGGTACCGGAAACTAAAAAATTTGAGCTTGAAATCGGCGGTAAAACTGTTACTGTTGAAACCGGTAAATATGCTCAATCTGCAAATGGTTCTGTTACAGTAAGATGTGGCGATACAATGTTATTCGTTCATTGTTGTGTTTCTAAAGAACCTAGAGTGGGAATTGACTTTTTCCCTCTATTAATTGATTACGAAGAAAGAATGTCCTCAATTGGTCGTATCCCTGGCGGATACAATCGTTCAGAAGGCAAAGCCGGCGACAAGGCAATTCTTGTTTCAAGACTTATTGACCGCCCTATCAGACCGCTTTTCCCTAAAGGATACAGAAATGATATACAAATTGTAGCTCAATTATTCAGCTACGACCAACAAAATCAGCCTGATACATTGGCAATGTTAGGTGCTTCTTGCGCTTTAATGTTGTCTGGAGCTCCTTTTGAAGGACCTATCGGGGCTGTTAGAGTTGCCAAAGATGAAAACGGCAACTTAATCGCTAACCCAACACACCAACAAGCTGATAAATCAGATCTTGATATCGTTGTTGCAGGTACTCACGATTCAGTTATCATGGTTGAAGCTGGCTGTAAATTCGTTACAGAAGACGATATTATGAACGCTGTTGAATTCGCACAAGTTGAAATCAAAAAACAATGTGAAGCTCAGGTAGCATTTGCAAAAGAATGTGGTGTTGAAAAAGAAGAATTTGTAAACCCTTACGATACAACTGAAATCAAAAAGATTATTGAAGAAACAGCTCATGATATGATTTTTGATGCTTACCACAACTTTGACAGAGCTTACAGACAAGAAAAACTTGAAGAAGCTAAAAAACTTGTTAAAGAAAAAATCGACGCTCTTCCTGATGATGATTACAGCAAAAAAATCATGGAAGAAACCGGTATTGACTTCGTTGCAGAAGAATTCAAAAACGCTGAAAAACACATTATGCGTACAATGATTTTAGACGAAGGCGTTAGAGCTGACGGAAGAAAACCTCATGACGTTCGTCCTATCTGGTGCGAAGTTGGTGTATTGCCAAGAGCTCATGGTTCTGCTGTATTTACAAGAGGTCAAACTCAGGTATTGTCAGTTGCTACTCTTGCAGGTCCTGGAATGAAACAAGAACTTGATGGAGTTGATCCTCAAACTGAAAAAACATATATGCACAAATACATCTTCCCAGGATTTTCAGTAGGTGAAGTTAAACCTTTAAGAGGCCCTGGTAGACGTGAAGTTGGACATGGAAACTTGGCTGAACGTGCTAATATTCCGGCTCTTCCATCACAAGAAGAATTTGGTTATACAATCCGAGTAACATCAGACGTATTGGAATCAAACGGTTCTACATCAATGGCATCAACTTGCGGTTCTTCAATGGCTTTAATGAACGCAGGTGTTCCTGTAAAATGTATGATCGTTGGTGTTGCAATGGGTATGATTACAGAACCTGGTAAAGAACCTGTTGTATTGACTGATATTCAAGGTATTGAGGATTTCCTTGGTGATATGGACTTCAAAGTTACAGGTAATGACACTGGTATCACTGCTCTTCAAATGGATATGAAAGCAAAAGGAATTGCAAACGATACATTGCGTCGTGCTTTAGCTCAAGCAAAAGAAGGCAGATTGCACATTTTGGGAAAAATGAGAGAAGTTATCTCAGCTCCTGCTGACCACTTGTCACCATTTGCTCCAAGCATTTCTACAATGACGATTCCGACAGAAGATATCGGAACAGTAATCGGACCTGGTGGAAAACAAATCAGAGCAATTATTGATGCATCTGGTGCTGAAATCGATATTCAAGATTCAGGTGTGGTTACAATTACATCTAACGATCAAGAAGGTGCAGAAATCGCTAAGAAAATGATTAAGGAATTAACATTCAAGCCTGAACCGGGTATGGTTGTAAAAGGTAAAGTTGTAAGAATTATTCCTATCGGTGCATTTGTAGAACTTGCTCCTGGTAAAGACGGAATGGTTCACATTTCTCAAGTTTGCAACGAGAGAATTGAAACAATTGAGCCTCACCTTCAAGTAGGTCAAGAAGTAGTTGTTAAAGTTATCAAAATTGATGACAAAGGCAGAGTAAACTTAACTATTAAAGGTGTTTCAGAAGAAGAAAAAGCTCAATTTAATTAAAGACTAAAATAAACAAGAAGAAACAAAAATCACCTGTTATAATTTAACAGGTGATTTTTATAAAATTCAATTACTAAAGATTAAAAACGTAAACCTTTCATTATATCTATCGTCCTAATTGATTTTAACACCTTTTCTACTGACGTAAAAAACGGTTGCAGTCTTGTTTGATTTGCCACTATAAAATCTTCAAACATCAATTGAAGTTTAACACTTTTAGCTTCTTTTGTTATCCCCTTATCAAACAAAAATCTGGAAGAACCGCCATATATATTTATAAAATCAGAATATTTAATAACTTTTTCTAATTCTTTTTCCAATGAAGGCTTTATCTTTATTGCATCAGATATATTACCTAAAATAGTATTAACTTGTTCATCTCCTTTTAGAGAGCGAGGTCGCATTGCATCTAAATTAACAACATACTCTAATAACATTAAATTAACCTGTTTAATATCATCTTTAGAAGTCAATGGCGTCATATATTCATGATAATAGTTATTCAATTTAGCTTTTTGCTCTTGTGACCAGTGTTTAAAACCAACTTTGTCAAGCATTCCAACCAAATCATTAGTCGCTACAGTCAAAGTTCTTTCTGTATTTTCCCCAAAATCCAAATCAAAAATCATCCGAGATATCGCCTGGTTACTTGCAATTGTTTGATGAACAAACTTTGAATCAAACTCTTTATTTACTTTAGTAGAAATATTAGCTAATTCTTCCGGAGAATAAATCAGCTCCTTATGCTTATCCGGAACACTATGTCCTGCAACAAGTGATATTTTAAACTTATCATTAATTAACGGATGTTTCATAAAGAATGATGAATATTTTTTTGCATAACTATCTGGGAGCAGTTCCATCTCTTGTTGTAAAGCTTTTTGAAAATCACCGTTCAAATTTCCATTATATATAATTTCTTTTGAGGACGGCTTTATAAACAAAGATGGTTCTTTGTTTTCTACTGCATCTTTAACAATCTCTTCCATAGACTTTGGAGCTTCCGGAAGAGGTTCCGCAATTGGTTTAACATCTTCTTTAAAGTCATAGTTTGCAAACAAATCATCATACATCGCTTGTTTTTCCGCATGATTTGCTGGTAACATACGTTCTTGCTTTATACCATTATCTGCATAATTCAATAAGCGTTTAAAGTTTGCATTATTACCGTCTACTCCATACTCTTCAAAAAACAATTTTATTGTATCTTTCATAAGAGTTGATTGAAGTTCATTCAAACTAGGATTTTGCCAATATTTAGTAAATTTTTCTTGCTGTGTAGCTGACAAATTGTTTGCTTGATTGAAAAAACTTTTCATTTCATCTGAAACATGCATTCTATCTAAAACAATTGAATTAATCTGTTTCATATACCTTGCAACAAATGACAAAGACTCTTTGTCACGAATATTTTGCTTTTTCATTTGTTTTTTAGTTGCTTCAACATTGCCTTTCCCGCCAACCATGGCTTTAGCAAGTTTATCGATTTCCCAATCTTTTACATCTGCAAATTTTCCTTTTTCAACTTTTGTTTTTTTCGGTAGATTTTCTTGCGGAGTAGTTTTTTGCCCTCCTTGAATTCTTGTGGCAATAACTTTTCTTGGTTTATATTCGTAAGGAAAATCTTCTCTTGTTGCAGTAAATGATTTCCAAAAAGCACTATTTGGGAATTTTATTCCATAAGCAGAAAGTGTTTCATATTGAATAGGACTCAAACCTTTATAGTATACCGAAATGTCTTTTTCAAAATCTTTATTAATTTCTTTTAATGTTTTACCTTCAAGATAGACTTTTTTAAGCAAATACAAACCTAAATTATCATTACCGTTTTTGAATAAAGTCTTTCCTTCGGATTTCATCAAATCAATTTCTGCTAATACTCCTGTTTTAGCTCTTTTGTTTTTAGCATCCGTAAGATTTTTGAACAAAGGTTCTTCTGGATACAATTCTTTTACATCAGCCAATGAATCAGCCATTTCAATATCCTCATAAACCAATTTCATCATCTGTGATGGAGGCATATTTTTTCTATCTTCATAATCCGCATAAAGATAGTTTTTCATAGCATCAGGCATACCATTTTTATTAAACGGTTGTTCATAAAAATTCTCTGGAGTTCTAAATAATCTGGCTCCGAAATTTACATTATAATCTCTATATGCAATCGGGTTATATAAGTTATTTGGTGTTTTGTTATTGTTTTTTCTTTTATTATTAAGCGGTACTTTTTGATTTGAGTACAACATTGGGGTAATTCTATTTACTTTCATATACTAATCCTATAAATAAATGTACATTTTTACACTTATTTTAAGTCAAAACAAAATATTTTTTGCTAACAATTTATATAAATTAACAAAAAACATTTTTTGTGCTAAGCTGAAATCAACTGGAGGAAGAGAAAATGTGCGATGTTATAACTATTGGAAGTGCTACAATGGATGTATTCGTTGAAAGTGATGATGCAAACATTGTTTCTGTATATACAAAAAATAAAAAATCAGAATTTATGAGTTACCCCTACGGTGCAAAAGTTGAGATTTCAGATTTTGATTCGCAAGTTGGTGGAGGCGGAGTCAATACAGCAGTAAACTTTGCAAATCTTGGATTTAATACAAGTGCGATATTCAAAATCGGAGATGATATTTATTCAGAAGGAATTTTAGATTCTTTCAAAAATAAAAATGTTAATTTATCAAATATTGTTCAAGATAAATCGCTCAGTACAGGCTTTTCAATTATTTTAGTAAGTTTCCAAGGCGATAGGACAGTTCTTGCTCATCGTGGCGCTAATGCAAAAATCAAAAAAGCTGATATTAATTTTGACGCGATTAAAAATGCTAAACTTCTTTATATTGCGCCAATGAATGGTGACAGTACAAAGGTTTTAGATGATATTGCAAATTTTGCAAATGAAAACAATGTCTATGTCTGCTTTAATGCCGGTTCTTCAAGTATCAAAAAAGGCTTCAACTATATTAAAAAAATTCTTGCAAACGCTAATATTGTTGTGATGAACAAAGAAGAAGCATCTATGGCAACACAAATTCAAGTTCGTCCGGATACTCGAGATGAAAAATTTTCAGAAGCGCTTATTCACCCAGATGTAAAAGAAATGTTTAAAAAGCTCAAAATAAGAGATTATCAAATTATTGTAATTACAGATGGTGGGAAAGGCGCCTATGCATATGACGGAGAACATTATTACTTCTGTCCGGCATTTGAAGGTCCTGTCGTTTCAACACTTGGTGCAGGAGATGCATTTGCTTCTACTTTCTGTGGGGCTCTCGGGAGAACCGATAAAAATATCGGTAAAGCATTGATGTATGCTTCAGTTAATTCTGCCGGTGTGGTTTCTGAATTTGGTGCAACGCAAGGTCTTTTGACATTTGAACAAATCGAAGAAAAATTAAAAGCAACACCTAATTACAAATATGTAGTTGCAGATTAAGAAAAAATTATATATAATATCGTTATAAGAAGGAGAAAACTATGGGATACAAAATTTTAGCGAAACACGAACTTTGTCCCAACCAATACGAAATAACAGTTGAAGCTCCATACGTTGTAAGAAACGCAAGAGCAGGGCAATTTATAATATTCAGAGCAGACAAAGACAGTGAACGAGTACCACTGACAATCGCTGACGTAAACAAAGAAAAAGGAGAATTAACCCTTGTATTTATGGCAGTTGGTTATTCTACCAAACTTCTTGCGGCATTGAATGTCGGAGATGAAATTCACGATATAGTAGGTCCATTGGGACAACCTACACATATTAAAAAGTACGGAACGGTTGTTTGTTTGGCTGGTGGTTATGGTGCTGCACCATGCTACTTGATTGCAAAAGCTTTCAAAGAAGCTGGCAATAAGGTCTATATGATTATGGGAGCAAGGAACAAAGACTTAATCTTCTGGCAAGACAAAATGAAAAATGCTTGCACTGAGCTATTCATTACGACAGACGACGGAACTTTAGGTGAAAAGGGATTTGTCACACAAGTTCTTGACCGAATTATCAAAAAAGAAAAAGTTGATTATGCCATAGCTGTAGGTCCTATGCCAATGATGAGAGCAGTGGCGGATTTAACTAGAGATAAAGGAATTTATACTGAAGCTAGCATGAACCCAATTATGGTTGATGGAACAGGCATGTGCGGTGCTTGTAGAGTTACAGTAGGTGGAGAAACAAAATTTGCTTGCGTTGACGGACCTGACTTTGATGCTCATAAAATAGACTTTGACGAAGTAATTAACAGAACTAGAATATATAAAGACCAGGAAAGAAAACGTTGCGAGAATTGCAATCTTTTGAAACAAACTGTAAAGTAAGGAGAAATTAAATTTATGGCAAAAGACATTCCATACTGCCCATTAATCTCGGCAGGTTCAGATATAGATAAAGTATGCACTCAAGAAAATTGCGCTTGGTATCTTCCGAGTGTAAAAAAGTGTTCTATGTACATGATGGCTTACAATGCATTGTTAGAAACTAATGCAAGACAAAAAGCGCAACGCAAATAAGGTATAAATGAAAATAATTGTTTGTATAAAACAAGTCCCAGATACAACAGATATCAAATGGACAGAAAATAATACAATTCAAAGGGAAGGTGTAGAAAGTGTCACCAACCCTTTTGATGTTTATGCGATAGAAAAAGCCCTTCAACTAAAAAAAGAGCTTAAAGATGTTGAAATAACTGTCTTAACAATGGGCCCGGCTCAAGCTGAAACAATTTTAAGAAAAGCAATTGCAGTTGGCTGTGACAAGGGTATTTTAATTTCTGATAAAAAATTTGCAGGTGCTGATACATACGCTACAGCCAAAACCCTTGCATCTGCAATTAAATCAAAAATACCAGAATTTGACTTAATTCTTTGCGGGCAATTTGCAGTTGACGGCGACACAGCACAAACAGCCCCTGAACTCGCAGAACAATTAAATATTCCACAAGTCACATACACAAAAGAAATAAATCGCTGTGACGGCAGATTCGCCTATTGTGTTAGAGAATTAGAAAATGGATTAGAAACAGTAAGAGTAGAATTTCCGGCACTAATTTGTTCCCTCAAAAGCAGTAACAACGTAACTCGTCCTAACATAAACGGTTGTATTAACGCTCAGAAAGCAAATATTGAAACTTTTTCGATGGAAGATATTGGCCTAACTCCAGAAGATACTGGTATTAAAGGTTCTCCAACATTTGTAAGTAAAGCGTTTAGACCATTAAAAAACAGGGAAGCATGCAAATTTGAAAACAGTATTGAAGCTATAGCAGACAAAATAAAAGAATTTGGAGAAATATAAAATGGCTGAAATAATGCTTTATGCACAAGTAAATAGAGATTATTACCTGCACACCGTGCTTTTTGAACTCGCAAACAAAGCACAAGAATTAGCTAAAAAATTAGATAATGCAACTATTTCAGCTCTTTTGATTTGTAAAAATGATTTGGCTGTAAATTATAGCGAAGCTTTCCAAAATTCAGGGTTTGATAAGGTTTATATCGCCGAAAACAATCGTTTTACGCATTATTCAAACGAACTTTATTCTAAAGTTGCAATTGATATTATAAAAGAAATAAAACCAGAAATAATTCTTATCGGGGCAACAACACAAGGACGAGATTTAGCACCAAGAATTGCCGCTTCATTGCATACAGGACTAACTGCAGACTGTACAGACTTAGACATAAATGATAACGGCAAACTGGCTGCAACACGTCCAACATTTGGCGGGAAATTAATGGCTAAAATTCTTTGTAAAACTTTACCACAAATGGCTACTGTTAGACCAAAAGTTTTCAAACCAATGCAAGAAAATATCCGCAAGAATACTGAATTCATATACAAAAAACCTGAAATTGAAAATATTAGCAAAAAAGTTGAGTTTATTGAATTTGAGCAAAACGTAAAATCAACAATTAACGAACTTGATAGTGCTAAAATTATTGTTGCAGGCGGGAAAGGGCTAAAAAACGAAGTAGGTTTTGCTCTTCTGAAGAATTTTGCAAAAGAAATTGGTGCATGCGTTGGAGCAACAAGAGGCGCAGTAGACATTGGACTTGCTCCAGTTGACATCCAAATCGGTCAAACAGGAAAAACAGTTACTCCAAAGCTATACATAGCTTGCGGAATCTCTGGAGCTATTCAACATCTAGTCGGCATGCAAGACAGTGATAAAATTATCGCAATCAATACTGATAAAAACGCTCCAATATTTGAACATGCAGATTATGGATTTGTTGGCGATGTTTTTGAAGTACTGCCAAGACTTTCTCAAATCTTATCAAAAAACTTATAGATTACGGCTCAATTTCACTAACAAGGGCTTCTAAAGTAATATTTAATGCTTGCGCAATTCTATATAAAGTTATTATTGTAGGAGACTTTTCAGCACGTTCAATACAACCAATAAAATTACGTGCTGAATCAATTCGGAATGCCAACTCTTCTTGCGACAAATTTTGCTCTTGACGGTATTTTCGAATTTTGTTGCCAAGATTTATTAAAAGTTCTTTGTTATTTTCATTTGCTTGACTCATACCACCTATTGTGGTACACTTCGGATATACTAACTACCACCTATTGGTGTCATGGAGAAAATATGGGATTTATTATATATATGCCAAAGAAGCAAAATTTTATTAAAATCAAACACACTGGATTCACTCTTGCAGAAGTTTTAATTACTCTCGGGATAATCGGTGTTGTTGCAAGTTTAACACTACCCTCATTAATAAAAAACTATCAAGAAAAAGTTCTTGTCAATCTTGCTAAAAAAAATTATTCAGTAGTCACAAATGCTTTAAATATGTACAATGCAGACAATGATTCCAGTGGAAACTACACAGCACTCATGAATGCTGATAAAAGCGATTTTGAAATTGCTCAAGACTTTGCAAAGTATTTTAATGGAGCCAAATTATGTGTTCAAAATAACAAACAAACATGTAATGTTTCGTACAAAATAAAATATCCTAAAGCTCTTAACGATGGACGAGGAGAAAACAGATTTGCGGTAATGTTATCAGGAAATGGAACTTTTGTATTGTCTGATGGAACTTACATTTCAATCAGACGAGAAACAACCAAATCTGGGACATGTTTATTTGATTGGACATCAAAAGAAACAGATGAAAACGGCAACTGGCTAAAAAATGAAGATGGAAGTTATAAAGAAGTACAACATACATCTAGCAGATGTGGACGAATTATGGTTGATACCAATGGTTTAAAAGGTCCAAACAGAATGGGCTCTGACGTATTCAATTACCAAATTGATGAAAATAAAGTTTTCTTTTATGAGTCAGAAGGAGATTTAGCTTATATTCTAAAAAACAACAAAATTCAGCCTTACCAAGATTACAAAGAAGGAGAATTTGGGAAATAGGCTGAAAATTTTTCTTTTTGTGCTAAAATAAATCAGTAATTGACTAAATTTTTGAAAGGATAGGGATATGAACAGAGTTGTTGTTGGTGCACAATGGGGTGACGAAGGAAAAGCAAAGATTACTGACTTGTTAGCAAGTAACGCTGATTTAATTATCAGATATCAAGGAGGTTGTAATGCAGGACATACGGTTGTTGCTCACAACAAAACATTCAAATTTCACCTTATTCCATCCGGGATTTTATACAAAGGTAAAACTTGCTTCATCGGCGCAGGTACTGTAATTCTGCCTGAATATTTTGAAGAAGAAGTTCAAGGACTTATTAAAGAAGGTATTGACATTTCCGGATTAAAAATCAATCCTTTAGCGTCAATTACAATGCCTTATCACACAGAAGTTGATGGCTACAGTGAAGATACAGCAAAAAAAGGAAAAATCGGAACAACTAAAAAGGGAATTGGACCGACTTATACCGACAAAATGGCTCGTATCGGGTTAAAAGTCCAAGATTTATATTCCACAGAACTTTCAGAAAAATTAGATATTATTTTGCCTATTAAAAATAAAACACTTAAAGAAGTTTATGGATTAAAAACATACACTAAAGATGAAGTTTTGGCATTATGCAAAAAATATGCAGAAATTTTCAGACCTTATGTGTGTTTTGATTGGCAAAAAGTTTTGGAAGATGCAAAACGAGCTAAAAAAACGGTTCTTTTTGAAGGCGCTCAAGGCGTAATGCTTGACATTGATTACGGGACATATCCTTTTGTAACCTCTTCGAACCCAATCGGCGGAGGAGCATCTACCGGTTCAGGTTATGGACCGACAATGATTGATGAGGTTATTGGTGTTGCCAAAGCTTATGTAACAAGGGTTGGAGAAGGACCTTTTGTTTCTGAATTAACTGACGAAACAGGTGTAAAAATCAGGGAAATTGGTCACGAATTTGGCGTAACAACAGGACGACCTCGTCGTTGCGGCTGGTTTGACGCTGTAACAATGAAATACGCCGTATTGGTTGGCGGTTTAACATCGATTGCACTTACTAAAATTGACGTATTTGACACATTTAGCGAAATCAAAGTTTGTACAGCTTACAAAGATACTCGTGATGGAAAAATTTATACAAGCTATCCAACAGATGTGTTTATTCACAAATATTTAGAACCTATTTACGAAACTCATAAAGGTTGGAATCAAGATATTACAGGTATTAAAGAGTATGAAAAGCTTCCTGAAAATGCAAAAAAATACCTTGCAAGACTGGAAGAATTACTAGAAATTCCAATTTCTATTGTAAGTGTAGGACCAGATAGAGATCAAACAATTTTTAAATAATATTAAATTAATACGAAAAAATATAGCAATTTTTTCTATATTCATGTTTTTATATACATGTGTATAGAATTGGTTCAATCAATAGTGTTAATAATTATGTAAAAATACAAAAACCTGTTTTTAAAGGATCTGAAACAAATCAGACCAATCCACAGGTAAAAGAATTATCGAATATTCGTCCAGATTATTCGGTAAAAACACCTATGACTTATACCAAGACAGGTGAAATAGATTTTCCATATAACACAAAAGCGTACTGTTACAAACTTGCAAACGGTCAAAAAATAATTATTGTACCTCAGGAGGGGGAAACTGTACTTAGAACTTATGTAAATACCGGTTCTATGAATGAACCGGATCAAATTAGAGGTATTAGCCACTATATTGAACATAATTTGTTTAATGGTTCAGAAGGACTTGAACAAGGCGATTTCTTCAGAAATGTCGACAAAATGGGAGCTTCTACAAATGCATCAACAGGCTTTGCAGAAACAAATTATTACATCAGCTCAAACCTTTTAAATTCTAGCGATTTCGAAAATAAAATAAAACTTCATGCTTCAATGCTTGAAACCCCACTATTTGCAACAGATAAACTTGAAAAAGAAAAAGGAATCGTCAATTCAGAAATCAATATGATTACGTCTAATCCCGAAAATTTAGCCGTAAACAAAATGCTAAAAAACCTTTACGGAATAAAAACGACCTCAACGGACATTATTGGCGGGACAACAAACAACATTACCGCCTTGACTCGAGATGATGTTGTTAATTACTATAACAATAACTATTATCCTGCCAATATGGTTACAGTAATCTCAGGCGATGTTAAACCAGATGAGACAATCCAGCTTATCTCAAAATATTTTTCATCTAAAAAACAAGCTCCAGCTCAAAGATATTTGGAAAAATTCACACCAATTCAAAACACCATAAGGGAAGATATTATCTCAGATAAAGCTACTGCATCAACTGTTGTAGTTGGGTTTAATGCTCCTGCCTCCAACGACACAAAAGGAAGAATTTACGCAGAAGCTTTGAGTGAACTGCTTTCAATGTCATCTACTTCAAGAATTAATAAGAAACTAAAACCACTAAACACGTCAAGCAGTGTTCAAGATGAAAAAATCAGTACAAATTCGCAAGATGGCAGAGCATTCATAGTTACTTCCGAATGTTCAGATGAAAACTCTGAAAAAGTCTTAAAGACAATTTTTAACGAAATCGGTAACATTGCAAACAATCCGCCAACTGATGATGAAATGCAGATTATAAAGAAACACATGCTTAACAATTTTTCAAAGCTATTCGAACGTTCTTTTGCTACAAACGACTTAATCGGGACAAGTATACTTGAAAACAACACCGAATTTCTAAGCACTTTTGAAGAAACTGTAAAGTCAATGAGCGCTAAAGATTTAGTTGAAACTGCGAAAAAATATCTTGACGTAAACAAAGCATCAGTTACAGTAGTCCACCCATCAACTGCAACTCCGGAAAGCATTACAAAAAGGCACAAAAGCGTATCTTTTACGGGGACAGAGAAAAAAGAAGCACTAAATATGTCATCTGTGAAAGAATATAATCTTGCAAACAATTTGCGAGTTGCAACAATAAATTCAAAAACGAATAATATTAATATAAAAATGAACATATTCACAGATGACACTTACAAAGGAAAACCTTCTGCGTCACTTATTCTTAATGCACTATTAGATGAAGGTTCTGCATTAAGGAATCAAGAAACTTTTGAAACAGATATGGCAAAAAGTGGGATAACAACAAACTGCGGAGCCGGTATTGATTCCATAGGCGCAACAGTAAACTGTGCAAGTGAAGATATGAGTAAAGCTCTTAGAGGAATTAAAGAAGTTCTTGAAAACCCTCGCTTTACTCCAGAAGAATTTGAACATGCGAAAAATCTGATAAAAGAATCTATCACAACTTCTGAAAAATCTGCATTCGACAAACTTGACACCGAACTATACAAAGGTTTGCCGGACGGATATTCTAAAGAGGAAATTCTTAGTGATTTGAATAATTTAACTATTGATGATGTAAAAGCTCTGTATAACCACATCATCCGCAACGGCAAAGGCGAAGTCGCAATTTCTGCCCCATTTGATAAAAAACCTGAATTAAAAGACTCACTATTTGCAGAATTAGGCAGGTTTAAATCATTTAATGAATTTACACCAGCATTAATTGAAGATGTTTACACTCCAATAGAAAAAACCAAAGTACTAACCGATACAGATTTCAAAAACCAAGCTGAGATTGTAGAAGCTTTCAAATTCAGAGTAAACCAAAACGCAAAAGATCGAGTAACAATGGCTCTTTTAAATACTATCTTGGGCGGAAATCCATCATCCAGATTGTTTATGGACTTGCGAGAAAAAGAAAAACTTGCTTACCACGTAAAATCGAACTATGACACAAACAACAATATCGGAGTTTTCACACTAAAAATAGGAACAACAACTGACAACAAAGAAACAGGAGAACAAAGCTTCGATAACATCAAAAAATCGATTGAAGGCTTTAACCGTCACATAGATTTAATTAAATCTGAAAAAGTTTCTAATGAAGAACTAAACAACGCAAAATTAAGTCTAAAAAACAATATTCTTAACTCAAACCACACTCCGGAAGGCAGAACAACCAGCCTATTGAGCGGCTTAGAATCTGCTTACGGAGTAAATAAAATGAACACTTTGTTTGCGGAAATAGACAAAATTAGCGTGGACGATATCTATAACGCTTCAAACTACATTTTTGCAGGTAAACCAATATATTCAATTGTTGCAACAGAAGATTCTCTCAACGCAAACAAAGAATTTTTAGATGGACTTGAAAAATAAACTGTATTTTATTTGGCTTTAACATCATTTACTAAGTATCTTGTTCCACTTCTTTGAAGTTCAAAGTCAATAGGAGCAACATATTTTACTCCACACGCATCAACAGTCCATTCTTCTTGCCATTTCCCGGAAATTTGTTTACCATATTTGTTATAAAGAACATTTACAGGCTTCTTAGAAACTTTTGTATCAACTAGCTGAAGTTTTCTACATCCCTTGTTTGCTTTAGCAACTTTTAAATAAACAAAACTTAGTACAGACCCCTGAACTCTTTTATCAGAAATTGTTCCGCCTAAAACAGGTATCTTAGTTCCTAAATATGTAGCAGAAAAGCAGGATAGACCTGATAACAAAATAATTAAAATTATAATATATTTTTTCATTTTTAAACCTCTACCAAAATACTAGCATTTTTTTCATAAAAAAACAAGCCTGAAATAAATCAGACTTGTTTTTCGATTATTGTTAAAATTATAAAATCAATTATAATTTTTCAGCAACCATCAATGTAGTTTCAGCCAATCTTGTAGAATAACCACATTCGTTATCGTACCAAGAAATAACTTTAACCATGTTGTCACCCATAACTCTTGTTAACAATGAGTCAACAGTTGAAGATTGGTGAGAACCGATATAGTCAGTTGAAACTAATGGTTCATCTGAATAGCACAATACGTGTCCATCAGCAGCTTCTTTCAAAGCAGCGTTTACTTCTTCAACAGTAACTTTCTTTTCAGTTTCGAATACAACGTCAACCAAAGATACGTCTGGAGTAGGAACTCTCATTGCGAAACCATCCAATTTACCTTTCAATTCAGGCAATACAAGAGCAACAGCTTTAGCAGCACCTGTTTTTGTAGGAACGATGTTCAAAGCACCTGCTCTTGCTCTTCTGGGGTCTTTGT
>ENA-ORPK01001072-ORPK01001072.1-human-gut-metagenome-genome-assembly--contig:-NODE-1072-length-23179-cov-3.933359_pt1 | contig 23179 bp, 17 predicted proteins | sample MGYA00242139_ERZ509068 | MGnify/ENA primary metagenome ERZ509068 (study PRJEB26280, sample SAMEA2338687) | human gut metagenome | biome: human gut; feature: human-associated habitat; material: faeces... | reverse complement strand
AAATAAAACAAAAAAAAGACTTCTAATATTATTTTTCCTTTTTTTTTGTTTTTACAAACTTTTAGCTAACAACATGCACTTACATAATTTTAAATTATACTTAAACCTTTTAAACCCAAATAGGTCATTAGGTCGTAAATGGCGTCTTTTTATAACATCTTATTGCCTTTTGTTTTTATAAGGCATCTGTTGCCTGTTTTAGCTCAAAAAAGCCCATTATTATTCCCTAAAACAACAAACAACATCTGCTCTTCTAAAAAATCAAAATACAATAAGTCCTAACGACCAAATTGGCTTGAAATATGCTTTGCATAATATCTAAACAAAAATATATAACTTAACATAGAAAGGAAAATATTATTATTTCACTATTCTTTTTATGCACAGATAGACATAAAGACAAGCTACAGTATAGACTATCTGAAAAATTAGACTTATAATATTGGTACCGTCAATAAAATAAAATAGTATTGTGTAGAATAAACGATACCATGATAACAAGTATAAAAATATTCCCAAATATTTCAATGCTCCCTCATAGGTTTCAATAAGTCTGCGAGAAAAAATAAAAGTCAATACAATATAAATAATATAAATCATGTAGTCTGTATTCTTCAAAATGTTGAAAATAGTCACAAAAAGTGAACTAAAATTACTCTTTGAGTATACACCTATCATGATTGTAAATATTATCATAGCATTGCATAGACAGCAGAAAAATATGCATGCGTTTATCAATGAAGTCATTGGAGTTTCGGTTATAATCATAACCTTTTTGAGACAATAGAACATGTATACCATTCCCGTCCAACTGAAAATATACGATGATAAAGCTATTACAGTATTTACACTGTATTTACCCAAATTATCACAGTTAAATAAAAATATATCATTGTAAGGAATAATATTTGATACAACTTTGAGAGCAAAACCTGTGATGGCTATTAATATGAATAATGAAATATATGGAACATTGACACCCTCTATTTTATCAACACGTTTTTTAGATTCGAGAATGCCTTTTTTTACCAGTTCCTTACTTATAGAATTGTCAGCTGAAACATAATTATCTATAGGCGCACCACAATGTGAACATATTGCTATGTTATCATGGTAAGTCTTACCACAAACTTTGCATTTTACCATATAATATATAATGAATTATTTAAAGTTTCTCTAATCAACAGTGCAAAAATATACAAAAAAATATAATTGGCAAAAAATCAAGTTAATTTAATTTGGTTTTAATTATAAATTTAATGTTATTGTATCTGATATTTATTATAAAATAAAAGCATACCATCTTATATTCAGGATAATATCAATTAATGATTATATATCATTATGGGTTTTCAACAACCTATAATAACATTATATTTTGATTATTATCTATTCTTTATTTTTAAATATTACTTCTGTTCTTATTAATAAGTCTGTTGAAAATGTTGATAGTTGTAGTGTCATTAATACAATCATATTTAAGTCCACTTTCTGTTAGTTATTATCAACAGGTTATTAACATACATAATTTCATTTAACTTGTTGATTTATATGTGTTACAACTCTGCCAGTATTATTTTTCAACACAGTAGAAATAATTATCCAATACAATTGTAAATGCAATCATTAACTGTTAAAAACTGTTGATAAACACATGCAAAAACCATAGAATTACGTGAATTATTGTGGATAATTGTAAACAGCTATTAATATATTTAAATAAACATCTTTTTAACACGTAAATAACATGTTTTTCCACAGGTAAGGCACAACGTAGACCAATATCACGATACAGTAAAAATTTTTACAAAAAAAGCCCGAAGTCCTATTTAATGGGCTTCGAGCAGAATCATTTTTAGAGTTTTACCAGATCTCAATAATGTTTCAAACGTTTTTAAAGCGTTATGCTGAAACAATGTAGGTATTCAGTGTTAAAAAATTATTTATAGTCGTAGGCATGCTTAGCATAGTCAAGTGTATAATGCAGTCCGCGACTTTCTTTTCTTTCTATGGCCTGACGTGTAACGAGATAACCTACGTTAATTGCATTTCTCAGTTCGCATATATCGCGGGTAGCTTTAACTCGTTTGAAAAGTTCTTCCGTTTCTTCATATAGAAGGTCAAGTCGTACCCATGCGCGGTGAAGTCGGAGGTTGCTTCTGACAATACCCACATAGTTAGACATAGTTTGACCTACTTCGCGCATATCTTGTGCAATCAACACCTTTTCTTCGTTGGTCATTGTACCCTCATCGTTCCATTCAGGTACTTTATCGTTGAACGAACATTTATCAATAATGCTGAGTACGTGTTTTGCTGCAGCATCGGCGTATACAACAGCTTCAATGAGCGAATTGCTTGCCAAACGGTTTCCACCGTGAAGTCCAGTGCATGAGCATTCACCGACGGCATATAGTCTTTTGATGCTACTCTGTGCATTGAGGTCTACCTTTATGCCGCCGCACAGGTAATGTGCACACGGTGTTACAGGTATATATTCTTTTGTTATGTCAATTCCTATAGACAAGCACTTTGCATAGATGTTTGGAAAGTGCATCTTAGTTTGTTCTGGGTCTTTGTGTGTTACGTCAAGGCATACATGGTCAATGCCGTGTATTTTCATTTCTTTGTCAATGGCGCGTGCTACAATATCGCGCGGGGCGAGAGACAGTCTTTTGTCATATTTCTGCATGAATTCCTCGCCGTTGGGCAGGCGCAGAATGCCTCCATATCCACGCATGGCTTCAGTGATAAGATAGGCAGGGTGTGTTTCGCCAGGATGATAGAGTGCTGTGGGGTGGAACTGCACAAATTCCATATCCTTTACTGTTGCTTTGGCTCTGTATGCCATTGCTATTCCATCGCCTGTAGCGATATTCGGATTGGTTGTAGTAGCATATACGGCTCCTATGCCTCCTGTGGCAAGAAGTGTAATTTTAGAGAGAAAGGTATCGACTTTGCCTGTGTCAGGGTCAAGAATATATGCACCGTAGCACTCTATGTCGGGTGTATGGCGATTTACTTCTATGCCAAGATGGTGTTGTGTTATTATTTCTACTGCAAAGTGATTTTCAAGTATTGTGATGTTGTGATTTTTTCGTACAGCTTCTATCAGTCCGCGCTGTATTTCAAAGCCAGAGTCGTCAGCATGATGAAGTATTCTGAATTCAGAGTGGCCTCCTTCGCGATGAAGGTCAAACGAACCGTCTTCCTTCCTATCAAAGTTTACTCCCCACTGTACAAGCCGTTCAATGCCGGCAGGAGCATTTCTGACTACCTGTTCCACTGCCGCAGGGTCGCTTATATAGTCGCCTGCAATCATGGTGTCTTTTATGTGTTTTTCAAAGTTATCCACTTCAAGGTTAGTCACAGAGGCTATTCCTCCTTGCGCCTTAGCAGTATTGGCCTCGTCTATTGTGGTTTTGCAAATCAGTGCCACTTTTCCTTTTTTTGCTTTGGCCACTTGAAGTGCAAATGACATTCCGGCTACACCCGAGCCTATTACAAGAAAATCAAATTTGCGTATCATTTACAGTAGTATTTAATAATACATTATTAATTAAAGCTAATAAGTGTATGCAAAGATAGGCTTATTTTTAAACAAAGAGTATTTGTTTAACATAAAATTAGTATTTTTGCCTGTATTATGAAGAAGATTATTGCAAACTTAAAGACTATATCACTTTTTGTTTTATTTCTGTCAACGGTTCAAGCCAAATCGTTTGGCTTGAATAATGTGGTTATGCGTGATACCAATTATTTGGCTTGCGCTGAAGACACTGTTGATGCAGAGGCAGCAGACAGTACCGAGACCGAGGTTTTGAAGTGGCCGCAGTCGATGACAGTTGGCATTGATAAACTGTTAGAAGACCCTATGTTCGAGCGTTCACAAGTTGCGGTTGTGGTTTATAACCTTGATGCCGATACAGTGATGTACAACTACATGGGGCGCCAGTTGATGCGTCCGGCATCGGTAATGAAGCTTTTCACTGCCAGCACCGCCCTTGACAATCTCGGTGGTGACCATTTGTTTGAAACGAGGCTGTACTACAGAGGTGTAATAAATGACTCTGTGCTTCATGGCGACATATATATCAAGGGAGGTTTTGACCCAATGTTCGGCTATGATGATATGTACTCATTTGTGGATAACATCAAGTTGCGTGGTATCAACAGAATAGATGGAAAAATATATACTGATGTGTCGTTTAAGGATACGCTCAAATGGGGTGAAGGCTGGTGTTGGGATGACAAGGAAACCACATTGACTCCTTTGCTTTATGATGGCAAGGACATCTTTGTCACCAAATTCATGCAGCGGCTTACTCATGATGGCATAGCACATCCTAATACGTATGTGTCAGGTCGTGCAGAGGGCGACAGCCTTGTGTTGCTTGACATAAGGTCTCACACAGTTGACCAGATGCTGACCCACACCATGAAGAATTCTGACAACCTTTACGCCGAGTCGTTGTTCTATCAACTGGGAGCCAAAAGCAGTGCACCATATGCCAGCACGCGTCGTTCGGTGGAAAAAGTAAACGCACTGATAAGGAAACTTGGGTTTGACCCATCTGAATACACAGTGGCAGACGGAAGTGGCCTTTCGCTCTACAACTATGTAACGCCAAACTTGGTGGTAGGTCTCTTGAAGTATGTCTGGAACAACAACAACATATTAAATCACCTCTATCCCACCTTGCCAGTGTCGGGTGTTGACGGCACACTGCGAAACCGCATGATAAACACTCCGGCAGAATATGTTATACACGCCAAGACTGGCACACTGCGCAAGGTGAGCACTCTGGCTGGTTATGCCAAGGCATACAACGGTGTCAATCTTGCGTTTTGCATATTCAATCAGGGCATTCTTAATGCCGCAGAAGGCAAGAGATTTCAAGACAAGGTGTGCAGTCTGATGGTAGAGTAGGGGTATATGTAGTTGTTGCTGTAAGTATTGATATAAAGGTAGAGTGAAGTGAAAAGAATAACGTTGATTTTTTTTGTGGCACTGTGCTCATTTACGGCTGTAAAGGCAGTGCTGAAAGAAAAAGACCTTAACCAGACCATATCTGTATTGATGGCAGAGCTTGAGAATTCTTTCAATGAGCAGAAAGAAACTATGGCTCGCTATCGAGACAGGGTAGACAGGCAGCACAGAAATATGGTTGCAATAATGGAGCGAAGCTATCAGATTTCCCTTATGCTCTATTCACAGAAGGAAGACTATACCTTTGATCTAAGCTATGCATGTCACGAAGCTACCGAGCAATACCGTGAGTTCAAGCTCAACCGAATGCCTTTTGACAAGATAACAGCAAGGCTTGACAACGAGATACGACGCTATGATTCGCTCATAGAGACATTGTCTAACCTTCCACCAGCTAAGAAGTCAAATGTACATAACGCTGATAGTGTGAAGGCAGGCAAAAAGTCCAGACAACATCCTTTTGTACTCAACGCACAGAGCCAACATTGCCGTGACGTTTGCATTGATATTGCTACCAAAATGCGCGACAACTTAAAAGAGGCAAAGTATGGTATTGAGAAAGACAAACAGTATTATTCTCGTATTGAAAAACGGTTGAAACGCATCAACGACTATGCCGAAAAGAGATATGCTGACATACAGAAGAGTATATTCATAAATGGTGGAAGCAGTTATTTTGAGGTGCTCGGCAGCATAGGCAAATACTTTGACGTTGCCCGAAGTGATGCAAAGGAAAAATATCAGTCGGAGAGCATCAACACCAAGGATGGTGCACAAATAGAAGTTAAGTCGCAGTGGCGTGGCCCTATTGTGTTGTTTCTGGCAGTGTTTATATTGTTCTATCTGTCTGTAGCCTCTGTGCTTGGCGGAGCTATAGTGAAATGGGTTGTTCCGAGGAGATTTCGCACGGAAGGCTTCATGAAGAAGAAGGTGTGCATTATGCTTGTTGCCGCAGTGGTGATATTTGCATTGGTGCTGTCAGTGGTCAGGCTGTTTATGGGCCACCACAACTTCATACTTATGGCAAGCAGTCTGCTCATAGAGCTGGCTTGGCTCATAGGCGTGATACTGATGTCGCTTCTAATACGCCTTGACGGCAATCAGATCAGAAGTGGGTTCAAAATCTATGCACCTATAATGCTGATGGGGTTCATCATCATCACTTTCCGCATTATTTTTATTCCAAACAATCTGGTCAACCTTATCTTTCCACCGATATTGCTGCTTGTAACAGTGTGGAACTGGTTTGTAGTGATGCGCAACAATAACAACATTCCGCGCAGCGACGTTTTCTATACCTGGGTTTCAATCATCATAATGGTGATTTCTACAGTTGCGTCATGGACTGGCTACACCCTTATGGCGGTTCAGATACTTATATGGTGGCTGTTCCAACTTACTTGTATTCAGACTATCACTTGTCTGTTTTATCTACTCGGCATTTATGAACTGCGCTATCTCACCAAAAAAATTAAGGGACTCATATATGCTGGTGCGGGCATGGATGGGAAGGCTGTTGCCAGCGGTGGTGAAATAAAGGCCAAAGCCCTTGAGAGGCTTAAGAAAAACAAAGGCGACTATATTGACAAGACGTGGTTCTTTGACCTTGTCTATATGGTTATAGTGCCTGTAATGGGTGTGGTGTCTGTAATGTTGTCTATTTGGTGGTCTGCAGACGTGTTTGACCTCACCGGTTCCATCTACAAGGTTTTCTTCATCAACTTTCTCAACATTACCGGAGTAATATCGCTATCGCTTCAGAAGATGGTGATGGCCATGTCGCTGTGGTTTATGTTCAGATACATCGCCTATCTGCTCAAAGCACTGTATAGAAAATATAAAAAGCCAGGCAAGTCCTCAGGCAACAAACCGAATCTTACGCTGGCAAACAATATCATAAGCATTATGGTGTGGGGCGGCTACATCATAATCTGCATGATTATGCTTCATATCCCAGCCGGAGCCATAGAGACGGTTTCCGCAGGTTTGGCAGCTGGTCTTGGATTTGCCATGAAGGATTTGCTCGAAAACTTCTTCTATGGCATATCATTGATGAGCGGACGTGTCAGAGTGGGCGACTATATAGAATGTGACGGTATCAGGGGCAAGGTGGAGAGCATCACATATCAGAGTACGCAGATTATCACGTCTGACGGGTCGGTAATGGCATTTCTAAACTCTGCACTGTTCAACAAGAATTTCAAGAACCTGACACGCAACAATAGTTACGAGTTCGTAAAGCTACCGGTGGGGGTGGCTTATGGCACCGATATCAAGGAAGTGCGCCAGATACTCATAAAAGCCATATCTGAACTGCATGCCAAAGGCAAAGACGGCCGCGAGGTTATCAGTTCCGACAAAGCTATGAGTGTGGTGATTGATGAATTTGCCGACAACAGTGTCAACCTCTATTTCACCTGCTGGGTAATGGTAGAGGAGAAATTCGCTGTTGTAAGCCGAATAAAAGAGACCATCTACAATGTTCTCAATGAACACAACATTGAAATACCATTTCCGCAACGAGACATCTATATTAAAAACTACAATAACGAACAAACAACAGAAAAATCATAACACTATGCAACCACTATTGATTTACAACACCCTCAGTCGCAACAAGGAGATATTTCGTCCTGTAAACGAAGGGTGCGTTGGAATGTATGTATGCGGGCCAACAGTATATGGTGACGCACATCTGGGCCATGCACGTCCTGCAATAACGTTCGACATACTTTTCCGTTATCTGCAACACATAGGCTACAAGGTACGCTATGTGCGCAACATCACCGATGTGGGCCATCTGGAGCACGATGCCGATGAAGGAGAAGACAAAATAGCCAAAAAAGCTCGCCTCGAGCAGCTTGAACCGATGGAGGTGGCACAATATTTCACCAACCGTTTCCATGAGGCAATGGAAGCGCTCAACGTTCTTCCGCCGAGCATAGAACCACACGCATCGGGACACATCATCGAGCAGGAAAAACTTGTGCAGGAAATTCTTGACAACGGCTATGCCTACATAAGCAACGGCAGCGTATATTTTGATGTAGAGAAATACAACAAAGACTACCACTATGGAGTGTTGTCAAACCGAAACCTTACCGACGTAATCAACCACAGCCGTACACTCGACGGACAAGAAGAAAAACATAATCAAGTGGATTTCGCCCTATGGAAAAAGGCACAACCGCTTCATATCATGCGCTGGCCCTCACCATGGAGCGAGGGTTTTCCCGGATGGCATTGCGAGTGTACCGCCATGGGCCGCAAGTATCTTGGCAAGCATTTTGATATTCATGGGGGAGGCATGGATCTCGTGTTCCCTCACCATGAGTGTGAGATTGCTCAGGCGGTGGCATCACAGGGCAGCCAGATGGTGAAGTACTGGATGCACAACAACATGATTACCATCGAGGGAAAGAAAATGGGTAAGTCATACAACAACTTTATAACTTTGCAGCAGTTCTTTGACGGTTCTCACGAGAAGTTGCAAGAGGCCTACAGCCCAATGACCATACGCTTCTTTATTTTGCAGGCGCATTACCGCTCTACCGTAGACTTCTCAAATGAAGCCCTCCAGGCAGCACGCAAGGGTATGCAGCGTCTGTTTGACGCCATCAGACAACTTGACCGTCTCACTGCCACTGACAACGGTAACGTTACCGTTGCCAATGTTGACGAACTAAGGCAAAAGTGCTATGATGCCATGAATGATGACCTCAACACACCGATTGTCATAAGCCATCTATTTGATGCCTGCCGTGTAATAAACCAGATTGCTGATGGTCAGCAGTCCATCACTGCTGATGCTCTCAGTGCTCTTAAGGAAGTGTTTGCCGTCTTCACGGGCGACATACTTGGCCTAAAGTCAGAGGCTGACGGCAGCAGCAGCCGTGAAGAGGCCTACTCGGCTGCAGTGGACCTTTTGCTCGAGACACGCGCCAAAGCCAAGGCAAACAAAGATTGGGCTACAAGCGACCTTATTCGCGACCGGCTTGCAGCTCTCGGATTTGAAATAAAAGACACCAAAGACGGTGCTACTTGGAAACTTAACAAGTAGACATCATACCGATATACAGGCTGTGCCATAAAAAAACTGACCTCTGAAAGTTAGACAAAAGACTTTCAGGGGTCAGTTTTTTTATGGCACAGCCTGTTTTTTTGCACGGTATAATAACCCCAAAACGGTAATTAGGTCGTAAATGACATCTTTGTTAGTTACTTCTTGTTGCCTTTTGTTTTTTATAAGGCACCTGATGCTTGTTTTTTAGCTCAAAATTGTCCGCTATTATTCCCTAAAAAGACAAGCAACATCTACTCTTCTAAAAAACAAAATACAATAAGTCCTAACTACCGAATTGGGATAATCCATTTCGTGTACTCCTGACAACAAAACTCTACGACGGCAGTTTTGTGCGGTCTTGGAGTGTCGTGACCTTTACAAATCTCATTCCGCTAACTAGTGGACTATTGTCTGCTAACTTAGTAGACATTTGTCAGCTAGCCTAGCGGACACGAGTCCACTAGTTAGCGGAATGTGGAAATATCACCTCTTGAGCGTTTCAAGTTTTGTTGCAACGTCTTTTAGTGTTGGCCTATTCTGTCATGCCGATGAGGCCAAATGGATGCGGTATTCTCAATCAGCCATGCATTTCACGCTGGGCTTTGCCATTGCTGTAATTACAACAGTAGGGCAACGTCTACATACCAAACCCGCGGTTCTGCAATGTGCTGAATGCGGAACTGCGGGTACGAAAAGAGGCTGTGTCATAAGATTGACACAGCCTCCTGTTAATATGTTTCACTCATATTTCTTTTGGATTAGTATGATTTTAGTTCAAAACGGCCTCCAAATAGCAGTGTTTGTTGTTACACGGTTTGTTGACCAATGTAGTTTTAGTGACGTTGGCGTCTGGCAGAGAAGCGTGGCGTAGCGTTGCCGTTTGACTTTTCGCGTTTAAGTTGTGAGCGGCTTGAGGTTGATTCTTCTTCTGTTTTGCTTGCTTTTCTGGCGCGCGGCGTAGTGCGTGCGGCTGGTTTGGCGGCTTCTATAGAGTCTTTGGCGGCTTGCAGTTCTTTGGCTTTCTGTTGTGCAGCCTTTATCTTTACGGAATCTTTACCCCAGACATGATCTTGCAGTGTGTTGATTTCCTTTTCTATGCGTTTTTGCTCTTTTTGAAGGGCGGAGTCTGTCTCGCAGTAGTTTGCCAGGACTTTGCCCTGCAGGTTGACGGTCTTGTATATCTTGCCGTCATACTGGTTGAGAGTGAAATAATCGTTGGCAGAAATCTGGGCTGCGTTGTTGTAGTTGGAGTTCATCAGTGTTATCTTGGCAAGATAAGGACTCACTTCGGCATAGTTAATCCAGAAAAGCGGTGTCGGTGCTTCTTCCTCAAGAAATTCGCCTATTGTTTTGCGCACGGGGCATATTGCAGTTACTTGGGTGTGGAACTGGGCTGTGTGCTGGTCGTAGTAGGTAGATTCCTTGATATAGTAGCTTTTTACTTGTGATGAAGGAATATCTGAATCCTCTATGCGTATTTTGTCACCGTTGGTTTCGTGTGGTATTTCAAAGCGTGTGAGTATGTCGAGTGGCTTCATTGCGTTTTTGTCGTTGAAGTTCTCGTTGCCGTCAATGGTATATTCGTAGGCTTTGATCTGTTTGCGCATCACGAGTTTGAAAATATAGGTAAACAGATTCATTCTGTCGCCTTGCGGTTCTTCTGGATAATAGAGCACTGCATTGTTGTCGTTTGTAAGGTCGAGCACTTTATACACATCCCTGCGCCAGGCTGCATCTTTTGGCATTTCGCCTTGTGTTGGAAATTCAAGGGCGGCTCTCTCGCTGATTTTTACTGGCGAGGAGGCAGACCTTGTTTCTTTGTTTTGTGTGGATTGTTGGCGTAGACGGGCAGGTGGTTGTGCCACAGTGCTAATAGCCATGAGTGTTATTGAAAGCAGAATGATGGTGCGTTTCATATTGTGTAGGTGTTGTTATGTTCTGTTTAGTATCCCCGGAATTATGCTGCAGGGGTGTTTATCTTACTATTACTTCGAGTGCTTGTGGCAGATTGCGCTGTATACCGTCAGGTCCTACGGCTTTCACTCTGTTTATGTAGAAGCGTTTGCCTGGCGAGAGTCGGCGGAACATGTTGCGTTGGCGTTCGGAGAATTTGGAGCCGGCAGATTTCTCTGGTATGGCGTTGCCCATATTGTCGAAGAATGTTGTCTCAAAGCTTAACACTTGGAATGATATGTTGAGCAATCCGTCGTCAATGGCCGCACCTATTCCTTCGGTGTTGAGCAGTGTGGCCTTTGGGAATGTGCGTCCGCCCATAAAGTGGTTTTCTATGCCTTTGTCGTCTTTATACGGAATGAATGCTGTTGGGTCAGGTAGTTTACGAACTTTGAAAGAGAATGACCCCATCTGTTGTTTGGTGCCGTTGACTACTCCTGTAACACTGAAGGTTACATCTTGTCCCACTGTTGAGGGGCGGGCTATGTAGTGGCCGTTGCCGCCGTGGGCGGTGAGAGTGCCTCCTGTCATGGTGAGGGTGATTTTGTCGGGTGAGATGCCGCTTGCCGACACTGAAACAGGGTTGTTGTAGCCTGCATAGAGCACGTTCATCATGTCGGCTGCAACGGTGGCGCCTGATGGTGGTGCTATGACGTTATATTTCTGTATGAAATCGCGTCTAATGATTTCTCCTGCAGCGTTAGGCATGGTGATGTATCCCTTGAAAGAGTATTCGCCTGGGCCTCCGACGCGGAAGTTGTATGTTCCGTTAGGGTTTATTTTGTTACCGTTGATATATATTTCCGGACGTTGTGTTGTGTCGATGGCTGCCATGAATATCCGGCTGCGGAATTCATCACCGGGGAATAGTGTGGTAGCCTCTGGCAGACAGTAGGCTGCAAGTTCGTTGACACGTATATCCTTGATGTCGATGTTGGCAATGAGTTCGTGCAGCACTTCCTTTTCGGCTTGCCTGACGTCGGTCTGCAGTTTTGTGAGCATTGTAGTGGCTGCGATGGCAGGCATAGTCTCAAACATGTACTGTTGCCAGTTTTTTCCCAGATTGTTAGGGCTCTTAGGCACTGCGGTAGAAAGGTTAGACGAGATGATGGCCATCTGTCGTTTGTCTGGTGTCAGCTTTATGATGAAGTCACGGTAGCTGTTTATCATGTTGTAGAGTCTTTTGCCTTTGCCTGACCCTGGTGCGAGCATAATCTGCTGTGCAGCTTCAAGGTCTTCCTTGTGAATGAGATTGTCAGGATTGGCATCGGCACCGTCTGCTTCGCGAGCTATGGCCAGCTTCAGCTGTTGGGCAAAGTCAAAAAGTTCGTTGGTTTTCAGGCGTATCTCTTGTGCTTTATCATACCAGGGCTTTACTTTTGAAGGGTTCTTCTGCATCAGCTCTTCCAAGCTCTTGTAGATAGCCTTTATTTCGGTTTGTGTGTTGTCAGACGAACGCAACAGGCTGTCGCTGACCAGTTGCAGGCCTTTGAGAACGTCGTTCGACACGTTGAGCGCCAGCATAGCCATCAACACCACATACATGAGGTTGATCATCTTCTGGCGGGGTGATATTTGTTTTTTCTTTATAGCCATCTGTAGTAGTTGTGATGTCAGTCGCCCATTGTATTGGCGGCGTTTTTCATATTGACCGTAAGGGCTTTGATCATTCGTGAATAGACACCGTTAAGTTCTTCAATCTGTGCAGCCATGTGGCGTGTTTGCTCGTTGATGGAGTCTATGGTGCCTATTTGTTGGCTTACGCTCTTTAGCTGCAGTTCGTAGACGGTGTTGATACCTGTGAGCGTGCGGTTGAGGTTTGTCATTTCTTCGCTGTCTGTAGTGAGTCGTGCAGATTGTTTCTCTACTCGGTCAAGGGTTTCGGTGAGCAGTTGCAGTTTCTCAACATATTGTTTTGAAGCCTCTTCCATTTCGGGTGTAAGTGATGACTGTGCGCGTTGAAGCAGCTCTTCGTTGGCAAGACGAATGATGTCAAGCAGACTGTTGCCAGGGAGACCCTGTGCGCTTGCTGCGGCTTGCAGTCCCTCTGACGGCACGAACGGACCTGTTGCAGGTTCGGTGCTGCCTTGTTCGGTTGATGCAGTGGCAGAACTGTTTCCGCCGGCAATGACGATGGTGCCTCCAATCGCCGCAGGACCACTGACAGTGGAGGTGGTGGTTTGGGTTTCTTCAGAGTTGTCATTGTTGCTATCAGGGGTCTCTGCTACCAAGTCATCATTTATTTCGATGCTTCCCTTTTCAAACGGGCGGTCGAAGGCGGAGAGGAAGAACACCACAACCTCGGTACCCATACCGATGAAGAGCATCAAGTTGGCTCCGGGTATGTGGGTAAGTTTGAATAAGGTGCCGAGGATAACGATTGAAGCACCCCAGCTATAAGCGTAATTCAAGAATGTTTGTCCGATTTTGCTGTCCATCCAGCGTTGCAGCATTGCTACTATATTCATAATTGTGTGTTTTTATCGAGAAGATTAGTAAGGGGATAATTTATAGACAAGCAGTGTGTGGTATTATCGTCTTGTCTTGCGTACTGAAAGTCGGCTGGTTGAGGCACCTCCGCCGCCGCCACTGCTTTTACCGTTGGCCATCTTGGTGGCACGCGAGTTGCTTGTAGAGGCCAGCGAGCGGACACAGCGGAAGCCTATGAACGAACGCGGTTGGTTTTGGTATTCCTTTTGTCTCCATGCCGAACGAATCATTGATTCGGGGTCTTTCCATGAGCCGCCCCTTACTACTTTCTGTTTAAGGAAGTAGGGGTCTTCAATGGCTGCCTTGTAGGTCAGTTCTGGGTTGAGGTCGCTCATCATCTGTACACCAGATTGTGTGTATACGGTGGATGTCCATTCAGCTACATTGCCTGCCATGTCGTAGAGGCCGTTTGAGTTAGCTCCGTATATGCCGCATCTTGATGTGATGAGGTTGCCGTCTTGTGTGTAGTTGCCTTTGTCTGGTTTGAAGTTGGCATAGTAACACCCTTTGCCGTTGACCATTGTGGAGTCAGTCCAAGGGAAAGTATTTCCGTTTTTGCCTCTGGCGGCAAACTCCCATTCCACTTCGGTCGGCAAGCGGTAGCGTTGCAGTTGGCGTGCTTCTTTGCCCAGTCCTTTGAGCAGATATTCTGTGCGCCATGCGCAGAATGCAGTGGCTTGCTCCCATGTTACTCCGACAACGGGATAGTCATTGTAGTCGCTTGACGAGAAGTAGAGTTTTGTGTATTTCTCGTTGTTGGCATTCTTGAAGTCATTTATCCAGCAAGTGGTGTCTGGGTAGATATTGACTATGTAGGTGTTGAGGAAGTCGTAGTATGACGAAAGAGGACGAGTGATGGTTTCTCTTACTATTTGCCCGTCATCGTTGATGTATGCAGTGTCTTTTGAAATCATGACCACTTCAGAGGGGTCTGCCTTGATGTCGGTGTTCAGATTGCGTTCTGCCGGATTGAGTCGGTATTTTCTCATTGAGGCCTTTTGGTAGTCATAGATTTCGTAGCGATAGTTCATCTGTGAGGCATCAAGCATTTTTTCACCTGTCACAGGGTTAGTGATGTAGACCGAGTTGAGAGCCATCTCTTCGCTTTCCGTGGGGTTTTTATATGGAATGCGCCGTCTCCAGTCGAGGTATGGTTTTTCAAGAGGATTGCCTTCTTCGTCCTCTGTTATCTTATATGCTTCGATGCCTCCGTAGTTAGGGTCGGCAAGTCGTTCGCGTATAATAGAGTCGCGTACCCACGCCACAAACTGTCGGTATTGTGAATTGGTGATTTCTTTCTGATCCATCCAGAAGCCGTCAACAGAAATTTCTTTGCTTGGCACGTCAGCGCCCCATAGCGTATCGTTTTCTGACAGACCGACTTTAAGAAATCCTTTTTCCACTTTTACCATTCCGTATGGAGTAGGTTCTACGAAAGGTCTGCCTGAAACGCCTGTCACCTCGCCGCCTTGTTGCAGCCCGCCACCGCTAAAACATGAGCTTGCAAGAACAATACAGATGAAAGCGGTTGCTAAATTGCTGAGTTTTTTCATATGGTAGATATGTGTATGTTTTTGTTTAGTTGTCTGTGTGTATAGAGGGTATGGTTGCATTTGTGTTCTTTATCAGAGCAGTCGAACGCTTTTGTGCCGGTTACGCCCTTTTTTGTAGATGTTTAGTGGGGTCTGGTATGACAGTACAATCTCGTGGTTGCCGTTGCCAAAGCCCACACCCGATGTAAACGCCTCATAGGAGTAGCTGATAACTACTCCATGAAATTTTCCGCCAATAGCCAAAGCCACCGAAGTGGAAGGGCTGTAGCTCAATCCTCCAAACAGCATTTTCCCGTCGTTGTCATATTGCAGACGGGCGTGAATATAGCCTTTATGGTCAACCCCATCGTATGTCCAGAAGACATCGGGGTGTATGCTGAATAACGGATTATTTAATTTAATATTGTATCCGGCAGTGAAATAATATGCCCGCTTGATGCTTATTTCGTTTTTGTCGCCAAGCAGTATGGTTGGGGCTGTAAGGTGTTTGACCGATGCGGCCACCTTGAGGTCTCTCCATCTGAAGGATAGTCCTGCAGAACCGTCAATCTTGGAACCGTTGATGCTTGATGTGGCTAAAGCGGGGTCGTTGCCGTCCTCTGTGTCTATTTTTGATCCGTCAAAGGTTTCGTTGAGCAGGTCAATCTGCAGTCCGATGCTTAGTGTTCCGCCAAATATTTTGCGGTGGTACGCATATTGCAGAGCTACGTTTTTCATTGAGAACGCACCAGCTTCATCATTCATGAAATAGGCACCCACGCCATGTTGGGGTCCTACGAAGAACAGCGGCATGTCAACGGCGGCCACCATGGTGTTTGGCGAGTTCTCGTAGCCAGAGAGTTGTGCGCTGTAAACACCCGTGGCTCTTAGTTCACCAGTGTTTCCTACCGCCGAAGGGTTGTATTGCGGCTCTATCATCCAAAAGTGGGTGAATGCGGGGTCGTATTGTGCTCTTGTGGTGTGTTGAAAAGCTAACAGTATGGTTGCGACAACAAGAAATCTTAATATGTTGTATGATGCGTTTTTCATAAAAAGTCTATATCTCATAACTCTGCTTAGGATTATTTATTGTGTCGGAGAGGCGTTTTTTTGTTGCGTGGGTAAAAAGCCAGGCCAAAAAGACGCTTCCGGCAAGATATATCAATATAGAGAGGTATACATAGGTATCGTCGTTGTTTTTTGCCATCTTTATTGCATAGGTTCTGACAATGGGATGAATGGCAAATAGCCATGCTGAAATTTTTCCGAAAAACACAAGGGTGTGATGAGGGGTTATGTAGCGAATGTGTGATGAGTGCAGCCTGACTTTGAAGTTTGTGGCAAAAGTTACGACAATCATTATTATTCCAACTGAACTGATACACCAGATGCCGGCGTTAAATGCTCCCACAATGATGAGCGACAGGCCAACCAGCGGTGACCACCATTGTCTGAGCCAGTCAAGGTTGTATCGGGCATGTGCCACGCCCAGGCCGAAAGCAAGCATGGAGCATGGGAAGTTGTAGTGAAGATAGTTGGTCAGTGTGGAATCTGACGCCAGATTGCCACGCTCTATCCATGCTGCGGCTATTTGGGTCAGCAGACATATGGCTATCGTGATGTAGAGGGTTAGTTTGCCGCTTCGGTATATGAGCAGGCGCCAGATAACATAGAATTGCATCATAAGCCCGAACCACCACCATGGCCCTAATATCAAGTCGCGTTCTGGTTGCAGGTTGCTGTAGAAACCCAGCAGTGGCAGTAGGCGTGACCAAGGCCTGTTCCATGTGCCGAGATACATTTCTATGGCAACAAACAAGAGAACGGCTGGTACCATGAGTTTCCACAGTTTCAAGGCATGGTTCCCAATGAATCTGAAGAGGGCTATTTGTTTCGGTTCTCCGGTCTGTATGGTTTTTGTATCAGTAGTTTGAAGTGGCGTCTCGTATTTGCGTGTCAAGCCGTAACCGCTGAGAAACAGGAAGATGGCCACTCCGTAGTGCCCAAAGTGACTAAGAAAATTCAGGATGATATGGGGTCCGCCGTTTGCAAGATAGTCTGCCAGCTGGTTGATGCGCTCGAGATTGAAAGTGTATTCGTTCTCAGCCACACAATCTGGCAGCCAGTGCATGTAGTTATGGGTTATAATGAGCAGTATGCCCACCCCCTTGAGCAGTGTGACGATTTGTCTGGACATTATGGCGTGGGATTACTTTTGCTTGATGATGTCATCATATGTGATTGACAAGTCCTTTATGTATCGCTTCCGTTCTTTGAACAGTGGTGACAGGATATCGCGTTGCGGATTGTAATACGGACATTTTATTCCGGCCAGATTGATGAATGTATGCGAGAGGTCGTCAATGGAGCACGGCTTGTGTTGTGCAGCCATGGCGGCTTTGACGAGTTGTGGTCGCTTTTTAGCAAGTGTGGGTGTGAAGAATATCTCAAAGGGAACCTCAAATTCCGCCCACATTATCTGTGGAGATGGTTTGGCACTGTGGTTACGTCCGAACATGCCTATGTTTCCGTCGTAGACCTCCTCTCCGTGGTCGGCAACATATATTATTATGGCTTCTTTGTCTGCAAAGCGGTTGTAGGTTTTTTCAATTACCTGGTCGTTCATTAGTGTTGCATTGTCATAGTCTGCCACAATTTGCCTTTCGTCATCATTCAGGTCGGGGCGTTTTATGTCTTCGATTTTAAATTGGCCTTTGCCTTTTGGTATGCGGTCAGCGTATGGCTGATGCTGGCCCAGCAGGTGCAGGATGATAAACTGTTTTTGGGGCAGAGGGTCTTTTGGCAGGGAGTTGGTGAGGCCTATGTCATAAAGATAGTGTTTGTAGTTGCGGTTGTCGAAGCAAAGGCTGTCAAACGGTTGGCTGTTAAGAAAGAAAGAACCGTTGAAGTCGGCAGTGGTCTGACGGTTGGACTTGTAGAACTGGTTGCTAAGGAATGACACTGTATATCCACCCTTACGCATTATGGCAGGAAAAAGTACTCCGTCTGTCCATTTGTTTTTCTTGTCGCTCGGGCTTGTGGAGAGCATTTGCTTGAACACCATCGAGGTTACATTCCATGGGGTTACTGCATCTTGCATGGCTATCATGGTGCCGTCTTCATGAGCCGCACTTTGAAAGGGAGTTGTAGGCAGTTGGTATCCGTATACGGCAGAGTGATGCTTGTTGTAGCTCTCACCGATAACGAATATAATATATGGTATGCCGTTGCTGTGCCCCTCAACGTTGATATGGTGCATGTTGTTGGCCAGAGTTTTTAGTTCCTGTCGTGTGAGGCTTTCAAACTTCAGAGAGTAGACAATTCGCCAGAATGTGGAGTGGAATACCGAGAAGTTTGTGCGCTCGGCCAGTTCCGTTTGGTTAAGGTTCAGAAAGTGGGCAATTTCATTGCAGGTTGGAATCCACCATATCATGCTCATCGCTACAATGCCGATAAGAGCTTTTTTCAGCCATATAGCAACTTGGGCCTTGCGTCCCCAGACGGCAATAGCAACATGCAGGGCAATGACCGCACCCCACCAGGCCAGTGTGGACCATAGCTTCGATGAATTAAGGCATATGTCAAGAAAACCGCTCGTTTCTTCGGGTGTCGTCTCGCGTATCATGGCGAGAGTCTGGGGCGTGAAGTGCGTAAAGTAGCGCTGATAAATGAAACTTTCGGCAAAAAACAATGAATACATTGCCACATAGATGGTAGCAAAAATCCACTTGCGCCATCTTTTCGGAAAAAGGCATACTATGAGTGCCGTTAAATAAAGGTCTGCAACCAAGACAGGCAACCAGAACCACCACGGGTCGCTCGTCCAGTTTGTGAGGTGAAACAGCCCCAGCCACGCCACTGTACCCATCAGCATGAACTGCCAGCAACTGGTGACAGGCATCATGAGCCAGTTCGTGAACCGTGACCTTAGCGTGTTAGCCATTGTCTTCGTGATAGTTTTAATTCAGTAATTAGAATTTTGAAATTTACAAAGGAATGAAAAAAAACTGACAAATCCAAATTTTTGTTATCAAATTGCTCTTTGCTTATAATGTATTATCGGTTTGTCACTTTTTGTATAGTGAAATGAACATGTTGGAGGTCATGCTGTTGCATTTTGGTTAAGTATTCGTGAAAAAGAGTTGACAGCGTGAATAATATTCGTCATATCTGGTCTGAAGAAGGTCTGTTTTTTGCTAACTTTGTAAACGGAATTTGCGCAGAGGGCTTTTCTGTAGAATAATGGGTGATACGGAGTGGTAAAGCGTGACTGCGTTGGCGAAAAACGGAAAGATTAACCAATAATATACAATTAAATTTTATTATAATGACATTAGCAATAATTATTACATTCTTGTTGGGGTATCTCTTCATTACATTGGAGGGTAGCCTCAAGGTCAACAAAACAGCTGTTGCGCTTCTTTTGAGTGTGACGATGTGGTCACTTTACGCATTCAATGTAGATGCCTATCTACCAGTGGGCGAAAAGTTTGACAGCATGTTTCTTAAGCATGTGGGCGACACGAGTGAGATTATCTTTTTCCTTCTTGGGGCCATGACTATTGTTGAGGTGGTAGACATCAACGGCGGCTTCAACTTTGTACGCAACAAACTGGCTTCGCACACCAAACACTCGTTGCTGTGGAAGATAATCTTCATCACCTTTTTCCTTTCGGCTATACTTGACAACCTGACAACGTCTATAGTAATGGTAATGGTGTTGCGTAAACTGGTGAAACAAAAGCCTACGCGCATGCTCTACTGTGCGATGATAATTATTGCCGCCAATGCAGGCGGAGCCTTCTCACCCATTGGCGATGTTACTACCATTATGTTGTGGATAAAGGGCAACATCACCTCTCTCGGTGTCATCAAGGAGTTGATTGCGCCGTCTTTGGCAACGGTACTCATTCCGGGCTTGGTGCTTCATTTCAGGATGAGGGGCAAACTTGAGCCTGCCGATAGTCAAGACAACTCTACGGAAACTTATGATTTTTCGCTAACCCAACGCAATGTGGTGTTTTATGTAGGTGTGGGCGGACTGATGTTCGTTCCTGTGTTTCGTGGCCTCACGGGCCTGCCTCCGTTTATGGGCGTGATACTGATTCTAAGTATTCTGTGGGTAATCACGGAGTGCTTCTATAATTCGCGCAAGATAGAAAGCAACCGTGCCCAGCGCGTAAGCCGAGTGCTCAAGAACATTGATATGTCGACCATACTATTCTTCTTGGGTATCCTGATGGCAGTTGCAGCTCTTGAGGAGACTGGGTCTCTTCATAAGTTCGGTGTAATGCTCGACTCGTTAACCAACGGCAACCACTATCTGGTTACAGGTATCATTGGTGTCGCTTCATCGGTGGTCGACAACGTACCTCTGGTAGCCAGTTGCATGGGCATGTATGAGTGTTCCGTGGCCAACCCTGATTTTTGTCAGGACGGCATTTTCTGGCAACTGCTTGCTTACTGTGCAGGCACCGGCGGCAGTATTCTTATCATCGGTTCGGCAGCCGGAGTGGTTGTGATGGGACTGGAGAAGATAACTTTCGGTTGGTATCTGAAGCATTTCAGTGCGTTGGCGTTCATAGGTATGCTTAGCGGCATGGTGATTTACTATATTCAGCGTGTGTTGTTCTTTTAGTTAGTCTGTTACAGGCTTCATTAGAACAAAAAAATCCTCATCGGGGAAAAATGATGCCCGGTGAGGATTTTTTTCTAAATTTAGCGTAACTTTTTCCCATGTCAATCGTTTTTATACTTAGAGAGACCTGAGCAATGATAGATTTCAACAAAGACGTTATGCCACTGAAGAACAGGTTCTACAGACTTGCATTGCGAGTGTTGCAGGACGGTGTCGAGGCGCAGGACGTTACACAAGAAACTCTTATCAGGCTTTGGAGGCGCATAGACACCATTCAGAGCGCCGCAGAGGCGGAGGCTTTAGGTGTGGCGATATGCCGGAATCTTTCGCTCGATTCCTTGAGGCGTGCAGGCAGAGACCATGAGCAGATTGACGGTCGTACAGATTTGCCGTCTGAGGTAGGTAGTGTTGAATCACCATATGACGACCTCATGCGCCAAGAACGATGCCAGATTTTGCGAGATAGGATAAACGCTCTGCCAGAGCGACAACGGACAACGCTCCAACTGCGCGATATAGAGGGCTACAGCTACAAGGAGATAGCCGCAATGATGCAGGTGAGCGAAGAGCAAGTCAAAGTTACCTTATTTCGTGCGCGGCAGGCTCTCAAACAATTATTTGCAAAACAAAATGACTATGGACTATAAATACATTGAAAATCTGATTGAGCGCTATTTCAGCTGCCAGACCAATGTTCAGGAAGAGAAGATATTAAAAGATTTCTTCATGCAGCAGAATATTCCTGCGTCGCTTGAACAATACAGACCACTCTTTGTCACACTTGCCAGTGAAGAGAGAGTAGAGTTGCCGTCAGACTTCGATGACAGGCTGATGAAACGCATCAAGCGGACGGAGAATGCAGGCAAAAAGGTAATTGGGCTGCAGTGGTTCGACCGCATGAACCATACGCTGAGCCCTTTCTATAAGGCCGTTGCTTCTGTTGCACTGGTAATCACCGTAGGCGTTGCTTCTTCAACCTATTGGAATTCGCAAGACCCCGAGCCAGTAAACTATAACTACTCCAGATATCACGACACATATTCTGATCCTCAGGTAGCATACCAGCAGGTTAGCGGAGCACTCAGAGACCTTAGCGAAGTATTCAAAAACGATTCTACCGTAAGGGTTGATACTTTGACGAAATAACAGCATTCCGTAGGCCCTGAGCGTAATGAAACAGATACTTAAGTGACGAAGAAACAATGAGAAATATCATCCAGACACTTGTGATTTGCATCGGAGTGCTGATGCCAGCTTCGGCAATGGGGGCAGTTACTGACAACGACTTCGTGGCGCGCTTGATGAAGCAAGTCAATGCACACCCTTCTGCTTATCCTGCTTCTGACTACAAGCAGATAACAGTAAGCCCCACCATGATGCAAAGTGTCATCGAAATGCTGACATCGACTAAAATGACTGAGACGGTCGGAAACAACGGGGATATGGAGATTGTCAGCAAACTGTTGCAAAACGTTAGGAGTCTTCGCATATTTATTGCTTCCGACAATATCAACTCCTATCAGTTGTTAGCAGACAAGGTTATACGCGAAAACAGAAAAATATACACTAAATTCAAGTTGCATGAGAAAGCGGGCGACCCTAAAACAAAGGCTCGCGTGTGGACGAGACAGGCAGGTGACAGAGTGGTGGAAATCATAGCCATACTCGATAGCGATGACAAAACCCCCGAATTGCGCATTCTGAATCTTACGGGCGAGTTCAGCAACGATTTCATCAACTTGTTGGTAAAAATGCCAAGTTGACACCAAGTTTTGCGTGTGTCGCACAGAAAAACGAAACGAATTATTAAAACCAAAATACAAACGACATAGGTTTCATTCTCTCAAACCTGATGGCTCTTAACAATGTTAAGAGAGCAAATAAAACAAACGTGATGATATGGACAAGCCCTGGCCGCAAGGCCGGGGCTTGCCGTTTATCCCAATTCGGTCATTAGGACTTATTGCCTTTTTTTACAAGGCATCTGTAGCTTGTTTTGAGCTTAAAATAGCCCGCTATTATTCCCTAAAACGACAAGCACATCTGTTCTGCTGAAAAATAAAAATACAATAAGTCCTAACGACCGAATCGAGTTCAAAGTCCGATGTGAATACAAAACATAACGGTGAAAATGAAACGAAGTATAGAAAAATATTATTTCTTTAATTAAAATAAGGTAAGAGTTGAATATTTTTGCTTACTTTTGCGGACGCAAATTTTCCCTCTTATATATAAGGTAGGAAAATAAGGCCAAGAACAAAACAGAGAAATATTATTGTAATGAAGAATCTTGTTATAGTTGAGTCGCCTGCCAAGGCCAAGACGGTAGGCAAATTTCTTGGGGCAGACTATACGGTCATGTCAAGTCATGGCCACATACGCGACCTCAAGCCGCGCTCGTTCAGCATCGACACAAAGACGCTGATGCCGGAATATGTCATTCCGGAAGACAAGCAGAGCCTTGTCAAGAGCCTTCGTGAGGAGGCAGGGAAGGTGGACAAGGTGTGGCTCCC
>ENA-ORPK01001068-ORPK01001068.1-human-gut-metagenome-genome-assembly--contig:-NODE-1068-length-23212-cov-4.508140_pt1 | contig 23212 bp, 19 predicted proteins | sample MGYA00242139_ERZ509068 | MGnify/ENA primary metagenome ERZ509068 (study PRJEB26280, sample SAMEA2338687) | human gut metagenome | biome: human gut; feature: human-associated habitat; material: faeces... | reverse complement strand
CTTTGTCGGTGTCATGGCCTCTCCTATGGTTGCTTGGTGGCTGCCATTAAGATGTCCATGACCCCGATTTATTCAACTGCGCCGTCAAGTTATGGGACGGCTGTGAAACTGATTTTTCTATAAGATTTAGTTGTCACGGTTGTAATGCATCCTTTTAAATCAAGGGCGATATAACACACATCATTCAAAAATACGAGGTAGCAATGATGAAAACGAGAATTCTTGCTACTGCATTATGCTTGCTGGCCATTGTGGCGGCTGTGCCTTGCGTGGCGGTGGACAATTCCGACGCGAAAGTCTCAGTCTGCACGAAAGGAGCCTGCCTTGCGGAGGAGGACGAACTTGGATTAATTGGCGGGCGGCATTTCATCCGCATTCTTAACAGGCTCGTCGATGACAAGGCGTTTGGCATGGCGGAGATGTGCTTCGTGAAAAGCGACTATCGTGTGCTCTACGTTGACGAACATATCGCAAGCTACCGCCTCGAAGAGGAAAGCTACGTCGGCGGTGCGCACGGCTCGACAACCGTCCGTGTCGGCACCCTGGTGGCCGGGCGCAGGGACGACACCCCCCTGGGGCTTTCCGACATCATGAAGGAGGAGCAGCGTCCGCAGATGACTGCGCAGATTCGGGAGGCGCTCTGCAGGCACTTTGGCTTGAAAAACGATGCGGAGTTGGAGTCCCGACTCGTTGACGAACCACGACCGACGGAAAACTTCTACTACGACAAGGACGGGCTGCACTTCGTCTACAACGCCTATGAGATCGCCTGCCATGCAGATGGCGTCATAGACATTTGCATCCAGTGGCCGCGGCCGAATGTTGATTAGCGGGGGCATGATGTATTGAACCACGAAATACAGGAGTGGAACCACGAAAAACACGAAAACCACGAAAAGAGAAAGAAGGGGGAGAGTAGGAACCACGAATGGACACGAAAGGCAGGGGCTAACCACGAAAAACACGAAATACACGAAAAAGAGAAGGGGGAGAGAGTAAGAACCACTAATGGACACGAATGGACACGAATGGCAAAAGAAATATCAAACCACGAAAAGCACGAAAGGCACGAAAAGAGAGGAGGGGGAGAAAGTAGGAACCACGAATGGACACGAATGGACACGAATGACCAAAGGCAGGGGTTAACCACGAAATACACGAAATACACGAAATCCCGTGGTTCGGGCATATTTTGAACCACTAATGGACACGAATGGCAAAAGAAATATTTAACCACGAAAAACACGAAATACACGAAACGGTGTAGCCTGGGTAGTATTTGAACCACGAATGGGCACGAAAGGACACGAAAGGCAGGGGTAACCACGAAAGACATGAAATGGCATAGCCAGGCGTTTTTGGGGAATCAGTGATGTTGTTTTGTGGGGCATGGTCCGCCTGGATCATCCTTTCCGAGAGTTGTCACGGGTTATATTCTGTGCATGAAGCTGATAGTTCTTGCGACATATTCGAAGTCGTTGATGACCTTTCGTCTGCCCATGATGCGTTCCTTTGTGGCCCGTGGGTGGGAGGTTGTCGCCGTGGGGCCTGACTCCGAGGAGGAGTGGGGGGGGCGTTTTGGCGTCTTTGGGATTCGTTACAGGTCGGTATTTCTCCAGCGCACTGGCTTGAATCCCTTTGCCGACATGCGGACTCGCCGTGAGTTGCGCAGGCTATTTCTTGAGGAGTCACCCGACAGGCTTTTTTGCAGCCAGGCGAAGGCGGTGGTCTATGGAGTTCCCGCAGCGAAGGATGCCGGCGTTGCGGGCGTCTACGCGCTGATTTCGGGCTTGGGGTCGGTATTCCGGGGGCATGGTCTCAAGAATGCGCTTGTCAGGATGGTATTGAAGCGTGGATACAGGCGTGCGCTGGCGTTGGCGGACGGAGTGTTCTTCCAGAATGACGACGACAGGGACGTCTTTGTCGGCCTGGGGCTTGTCAAGCCTGAAAAAGTGTCCATGATTCCCGGGAGTGGCGTTGACATAGTCAGGTTCACTCCGTCGCCGCTTCCGTCCGGGATGGTATTCCTCATGGTTGCCCGTCTTCTGCGTGACAAGGGCGTCCTGGAGTACCTTCAGGCCTGCCGTGGCCTTCGTGCCGCATATCCGTCGTGCAGATGTCTTCTTGTGGGGCCATACGACACCAATCCCTCGGCCATCAGGCCTGGTGACCTTGCGCCATACATCGAGGATGGTTCCGTCGAGTATTTTGGGGAGCGTGACGATGTTCGTCCATTCCTGGCGCGTTCGAGTGTCTTTGTTCTTCCGAGCTACCACGAGGGGACTCCGATGAGTGTCCTGGAGGCTCTTTCCTGCGGGCGTGCGGTCATTACCACGGACGCGCCCGGGTGTCGTGAGACGGTGGTTGACGGTCTCAACGGGTTCATGATTCCCACGCGGGACGCGGCGTCCCTCCGTGCTGCGATGGAGCGTTTTGTCCTGGCTCCCGGGCTTGCCCAGAAGATGGGCATTTCCAGCAGGAGGATTGCCGAGAGCCGTTTTGCCTCCGACATAGTGAACGAACTGGTCTACGACAAGCTCAAGTGAGCCGTCCTGGACGGCGTGAGTTTTTCTGTGAAACCTGTTGCCGCGCGATTGCAATCCTGTTGTGCGGGGTTACTTTAGGTGCCGTTTACACAAGTTTCGTGTTACAGACTTCCATGTACTACCTTTCATCCAACCCAGTTGATTTCTATTGGTGGTGGCGTAGCTCCGTCACGACCGGCGTTTGTGCGCAGTGATCACTGGAGAGGAAGCGAGTGATAGTCAGAGAATCGTGGCGGGTTGGATTAGCATCGTGCTAGGCGGCCCGCCTTTTTCATTGTCGCAGACAGAAAGCCGGAGTGACGGAGTAATTCAGCCGTCGGTCCGGCTTTTTTGCGTTTATGCATCCTGCGCTTCCTGAAGTCACAAAAAACAAAAGGCACACTTGCCGATTATCAGGAGAGAGAACAATGAAGAACGAGATTCCCTACAAGACCTTCTTGAGCGAGGACGAACTGCCGAGGGCGTGGTACAACGTGCGCGCCGTCATGCCGGAGAAATGTCCGCCGCTTTTGAACCCTGCGACCCGCCAGCCCGTGACCGTGGAGGAACTTTCGCAGGTCTTCTGCGAGGAGCTGGCCAGGCAGGAGCTTGACGACGTGAACGAGTTCATCCCGATTCCCGAGGAGGTCATGGACTTCTACAAGATGTTCCGCCCGTCCCCCCTTGTCCGCGCCTACTGTCTGGAGCAGGCGCTTGGGACCCCCGCCCACATCTACTACAAATTCGAGGGCAACAACACCTCCGGCAGCCACAAGCTGAACTCTGCGGTTCCGCAGGCCTACTATGCGAAGCGCCAGGGCCTCAAGGGCGTCACCACCGAGACTGGCGCGGGGCAGTGGGGGACTGCGCTTTCGATGGCGTGCGCCTTCTTCCACCTGGAATGCCACGTGTACATGGTCAAGTGCTCCTACGAGCAGAAACCACATCGGCGCGAAGTCATGCGGACATACGGGGCGGCCGTCACGCCGTCGCCATCCTCCACCACCGAGGTGGGCAGGAGGATTCTTGCGGAGAACCCCGGGACCAGCGGAAGCCTGGGGTGCGCGATCTCCGAGGCTGTGGAAGTGGCCGTCAAGACTCCCGGATACCGGTATGTGCTTGGCTCCGTCCTCAACCAGGTTCTTCTCCACCAGAGCATCATTGGGCTTGAGACCAAGACCGCCCTTGACAAATACGGAATCACTCCCGACGTCGTCATCGGCTGTGCGGGTGGCGGTTCGAACCTTGGCGGCCTGATTTCGCCCTTCGTGGCGGATCGGCTGCGGGGCAGGACGGGCACCCGTTTTGTCGCGGTCGAGCCGGCGGCCTGTCCGTCCCTCACCCGTGGCAAGTATGCCTACGACTTTTGCGACACGGGGAAGGTCTGTCCTCTTGCGAAGATGTACACCCTTGGCTCCGGGTACATGCCCGCGGCCATCCATGCGGGTGGCCTGCGCTACCACGGGATGAGCACCGTCCTCTCCGAGCTTCATGACCGGGGGATTCTGGAGGCGATTTCCGTGCCCCAGAGCACGGTCTTCAAGATGGCGGAGCTCTTTGCGCGTTCCGAGGGCATCCTGCCTGCGCCAGAGAGCGGCCACGCAATCTACGGGGCAATCCAGGAGGCCTTGCGCTGCAAGGAGGAGGGGAAGGCGGAGAACATCGTCTTCGGACTCAGCGGCACAGGCTACTTCGACATGGTCGCATACGGCAACTACAACGACGGCAAGATGCAGGACTACCTTCCCGGCGACGAGGAGATTGCCGCGTCGCTGGCAAAGCTCCCGTAGCCTCGCACGTGGGGTGGAGTGGATTCGCCGTGAGTTGAGTCATGCCTCGCGGCATTCGCTCCACCCTGCGGGGGCAACGGAACCACGAATGGCTCGGGAAAAGCCCGGCCTCGTGTATTTCGTCGTTAAGAAACCACCATGCGTGCGTTCCCTCTCGGTTCGGGGGATGGGGTGTCTTCCGATTGTGCGTGGCTTCGCCGTGTGGTGTGGTTCCCTTCGTCTGTTCATGGAAAGCGGTTTACATTACGCAAGTTGCGTTTTCACCGCATTGGGAGGAGGGCGCCATATCAAACATGTCAAATTCCAAGCAGAAGAGAATTTACACGGACTACTTGGTCATTGGGTCTGGTCTAGCGGGTCTGACGGCTGCGCTTGAGGCTGCCAGCCATGGCAAGGTCCTCGTCGTGACCAAGTCCAAGGCCGAGGAGTGCAACACCCGCTATGCCCAGGGAGGCATTGCGGCCGTCATGTCCGACAACGAGGCCGACTTTGAGGCGCATGTCCAGGACACCCTTGTGGCCGGCGCGGGGCTATGCAAGCCTGACGTCGTCCGTGCGATTGTGAAGGCCGCGCCTGAGCGCATCCGCAAGCTCCAGGAACTTGGGTGCCACTTCACCTTGAGGAAGGAGGTGATTCCCGACCTGCCGCCCTCCCAGGGCAACGAATTCCACCTCGGGCGCGAGGGCGGGCATTCCGCCCGGCGCATCCTCCATTCCGGGGACATCACCGGCGGCGAAATCTCCGACGTGCTTGTCGCAAGATGCCGTGAAAACCCGAACATCACCATTTGGGAGAACCACCTTGCGGTGGACCTGATTTCCACCAGGCACATCGAGTGGCAGGGGGACAATGTCTGCCTCGGGGCATACGTGATGGACACACAGACCCACGAGATTGCCACCGTCGTCGCCAAGTACACATTTTTGGCCACTGGCGGCGCGGGCAAGGTCTACCTCTGCACCTGCAATCCGGACGTGGCATGCGGCGACGGCGTCGCAATGGCATACCGTGCCTCGGCGGAAATCTCCAACATGGAATTCTACCAGTTCCATCCGACAATCCTCTTCCATCCCCACGCGAAGTCCTTCCTGATTTCGGAGGCGGTCCGTGGCGAGGGCGCCATCCTGAAGATACGCAAGGGCAGCGAATACGTCACCTTCATGGAGAAATACCACAAGCTCGCCAGCCTCGCCCCGAGAGACATCGTGGCCCGTGCGATTGACAACGAGCTTAAGAGGACTGGACAAGAATGTGCATGGCTGGACATTCGCGACAAGTCGGAGGAATTCCTCCGGGCGCGTTTCCCCAACATCTTCGCCAAGTGCCTCAAGTTTGGCATCAACATGGCGACGGACCTCATCCCCGTGGTTCCTGCGGCGCACTACTGCTGCGGCGGCGTCCGCACCGACGTCAACGGCGTCACCAGCGTCAAGAACCTTTATGCGATAGGCGAGTGTGGCTGCACCGGGCTTCACGGCGCGAACCGCCTTGCCTCCAACTCGTTGCTTGAGGCCGTGGTGGTTGCGAACTTTGCGGTGAGGCATGCCGTCGCCCAGAGCGAGGCTCCCCATTGCGGCATCACTCCCGACATGATTCCCGACTGGGAGAGCGGGAATGCGGTGGACTCCGACGAGATGATTGTCATCACCCACAACTGGGACGAGATTCGTCGTTTGATGTGGGACTACGTGGGGATTGTCCGCAGCAACAAGCGCCTTGAGCGTGCCAAGTCCCGCATTCGCATGATTCGCAAGGAGATTGAGAAGTACTACTGGAATTTCCTGTTGACTCCCGACCTTGTGGAGCTCCGCAATCTTGCGAGTGTCGCGGAGATGATCATCGACGCGGCCTCCGCCCGCCAGGAGTCCCGCGGCCTTCACTACAACCTCGACTATCTGCCGCCGGCGGACCCCTCGTCCCATGGCAAGGACTCCGTCCTGAGGATGCCTCAGAAATTCGAGCTCAAGTTCGAATAGCGGCGTAATGATTTACCGGAGACGAATCACCGTCAACAGCTGCCTTAATCCAGGCAAGGAGAACCAGAAGAAATGCTCAAATGCCCGAAATGTGGAACTGACAACTTGCTCAGCGCGGTCTTTTGCCGTGGCTGTGGCGAGCGCATGAACCTTGACGAGATCAAGCCCGACGACTTTGAGAACATTGGCACCAAGAAGGATTCCACGACGATGCAGAACATCATCGGCGGCATCATCATCGGCGTACTCATCGTCGGCTTCCTGGTTGGCTTCTGCTTCCCCAGCTGCGGTGCCCTTGGCACCACCGAGGAGGGCCAGAACGCCGTCATGGAGAAGTATCTCAGCAAGCCGTCGGACACCTATACCGACCAGGAGATCACCGACTTCTGCAACAAGATGCTTGCCCGCAGCGACGGGGAGTTCGATGGGCCTGTGATCAAGGGCTTTTCCGTCCGTTGCAACGAGGACGGCACTGTCAAGGTCTTTGTCAAGGCCACCTTCTTCGGCTTCCTGCCGGGCACGGTCTCCGTCACCTGCAACGTCAACAATTCGAATGGCCGCATTTCCCTTAGCGGCGACCAGGTCAAGATTGGCCTTTTCCCGTTGCCGGAGGGTCTTGAGGAGAATCTCTTCTACCCGCTGAAGCAGGCAGGGAGTTCCATCATGGACGATGCGAACACCAGGATCAAGTCCCTCAAGATAAGCGAGGGCCAGGCCGTCATTGGGCACGGCCGAATCGTCATCAAATAGGCGTTTTTGACCTGATGTCGTCTTATTCTCCCCGCCGCCGCATTTTCGTGCAGGGCGGGGATTCTTGATTATCGGGAGTGGTTTTTTGCCGCGTCGGGCAGGCGTCCTTTCCCCCCATTTTCTTATCCGATCCGATACATATCATTGCCATGGATCCCGTGCAAGTCATCCTGGAGCAGCATCCCGCCCCCCATGCGCACATTGTGCGCCATGCAGGTGACACCATCAGAATCACCCTGAAGCTGAGCCGCCCCATACGGGGCAGGGCGTTTGTGAGGACCAACCTCGGCAATGCCTCCATCCAGCGCATCGAGACCATCGACAAGGTCGAAATGGGCATCGAACCCCTTGGACGCGACTGGCAGGACATCCCGATGCGCCAGGTGGACGCAACCACCTTCGCGGCGCATCTGGCGCTGGTGGAAATCGGCGTCTTCGACTTCAAGTGCTTCTTCTACAACGAGACGACCGGGAAGGCGCTCTGGCCCCGCGGCGAAAATGGCAGAGTCAAGGTGATTTCGGCGGAGGGGGTTGTCCGCAACACCATCTACAACGCCTTTGTCAGGCAGTTTGGCGAGAACATTTCAGGGAAGGCGGCCTCTCCCGAGCTTGCCTCTGCCGCCGAATTCCTGGACAAGCGCAACTTCACCGTGATTCCGCCCTCGGGCACCTTCAGGGCAATCCAGTCCAAGCTGGACTTCATCCTCGGGGATTTGGGGTTCCGCATATTGCAGTTCCTGCCGGTGCATCCGATTCCGACCACCTTCGCCAGAATGGGACGCTACGGAAGCCCCTTTGCCCCACTTGACTTCATGGACGTGGACGCATCCATGGCTGAGTTCGACCAGCGCACGACGCCCCTGGAGCAATTCCTCCAGCTCGTGGACCAGGTGCACGCCCGGGGCGCACTCGTCTTCCTGGATATTCCCATTGACCACACTGGCTGGGCAAGCGTCCTGCAGTCGCATCATCCGGAGTGGTTTGCCCGCACTGCGGACGGGGCGTTCCAGTCTCCGGGTGCCTGGGGGGTTGTCTGGGCCGACCTCTGCAAGCTTGACTTTACGAAGACCGACCTTTGGAAGCGCATGGCCGAGGTGTTCATCCACTGGTGCCGCAACGGAGTCGACGGCTTCCGCTGTGACGCGGGCTACATGGTTCCCGCACCGGTATGGAAATACATTGTCGCCAAGGTGCGCCAGCAATTCCCCGACACGATTTTCTTCCTTGAGGGGCTTGGCGGCGGCCAGGACGCCACCACCAGGCTTTTGGACGACTCGGACCTAGACTGGGCATACTCCGAGCTCTTCCAGAACTACACCCAGCAGGAACTCTCAAGATACCTTGACTTTGCGACAGGCTACTCCGCCGCCCACGGCGCCCTCGTAAACTTCGCGGAAACCCACGACAACGACCGCCTTGCCGCCAAGTCGAAGGAGTGGGCGCGGCTGCGCGTCGCCCTTTCGGCGCTCTTTGCCACGGCGGGGTGCTTTGGCATAGCGAACGGCGTCGAGTGGTATGCCACCGAGAAGATAGACGTCCACGGCGCACGTTCCATCAACTGGGGGAGTGCCGACAACATGGTGCCCCTTCTTTCGTCGCTGAACGCCCTTCTGAGGAGTCATCCCGCCTTCCGCGCCGACGCCCGCCTCCGCATTCCCTATGGCGCATCCGGGGATGCGGTCGGCATTCTTCGTGAGCCTCGGAAGGATGTGGAGCATGCGCTTCTGGTGGTTGCGAATCCACGGCCAGACGCATGCGCCGCCTACCACTGGCACTACCAGGAATTCGAGGCGGGAAGCCGCCCGACGGACATTCTCACGGGGAAGCAGCTTTCCGCAAGCCTTGGGGAGTGTCTCTACACAATCAACCTGGAGCCCGGACAGGTGGTTTGCCTCTGCAAGCCAGGAAAGCAGAAGCTCGCGGAACAGCCATACGGCGCCCGCGAAAGGCAGCTCCTCCGCGCAACCGCGCTACGCCTCAGGTGCTCGCTCTGGGGATACGGGGATTTGGACGGGGCGGAACCCGAAGACGACGCATACGCGCTCTTCCAGGACCCACACTCCTTCATCCAAAAGATCTCAGGCGAAAAACACTACCTCCCGCTGGTCGAGTGGTCTCCGGAAAAGGACGGACAGCGCGTGGCAATCCTTCCCGACGACCACTACCTCCTCATCTGCGACAGGCGACCCTTCCGGGCGCAGCTGCTCTTCGACGGCACCGTCCGCCAGAGATGCGAGTCAATGCCACGCAAGGACGGCCAGAACTTCGCGGTCCTGCTGCCTCCCGTCCGTCGAATCACCCGCACGACGACGGCCCTCATCCAGGTCACTTGCTATGACGAGGGTGCGAAGGTGGTCAAATACGAGGCGGAGATTCTGCTTCTTCCATTGAATGCGCCCCTTTCCGTCATGAGGAGGGTGACCCGCCACGAGCTTACGCGCAGGCACAGTTTCCTTGCCGCCAACTCCTACGGCTCATACGCACTGATACGCGGGATGTGGGGCAATCTCGAGGGGCAGTATGACGCGTTGCTGGCGGCGAACCAGAATCCCGAGCTTCCCGCCGACCGCACGGTTGTCTTCCCTCGCCTTCGCGCATGGCTTGTCCACCACGACTACTCCCAGGAAATCAACGTCAACTGCCAGACCGACTTTGTCGTGACGGGGCCCAATTCCGCGTCGTGGCACTTCATCATCCCCTCTGGCATCGGCGGCAACGCCTACATCAGCATTTCCTACGTTCTTGACAAGGAGCGCAACGCCTTCACGCTCTCCTTCACCAGGTGCCCGCCTCCCGAGGAGTCGGATGCATTCCCCGCGATGGACGAACACTCCCCCGTCACCCTGATTCTGCGACCAGACATAGACGACTGCTGCAACCACAACCCGACGCAGGCGTATCTCGGCGCGGAAAACGCCTTCCCGCAGCGGCTCAAGACGGGCAACGACGGGTTCTCATTCACCCTGGAGAGCAAAAACCGCCTCGAAGCACGCATCAGCCGGGGAGTCTTCGTGGGAGACTCGGAGTGGACATACAACTTCCATGACGCCCTCGAGGAGGAACGGGGGCTGCGGGCGACGCGAGACCTCTACAGCCCAGGGCACTTCCGGCTGGACCTCCGGCGCGGCGAGACGGCCGTCCTCTCCGCAGCGCTCCTCACGCCATCGGAACCGCCGATGGACGCGCCCGTGGAACCGGATGCCCCAATCCCGTTCCACGAAAACAATGCGAAGGTGCCGCTCAAGACCGCGCTGGAGGAAGCGCTAGGGGCATTCATCGTAAGAAGAAACCCGCTCAAGACAATCATCGCGGGATATCCCTGGTTCCTCGACTGGGGACGGGACACCCTCATCTGCCTCAGGGGGCTGATCGCCGCAGGACGACTGGACGACGCGCTCGCAATCATCGTCCAGTTCGCCTCATACGAGAGGAAGGGATGCCTCCCCAATATGATTTCGGGAGAACAGGTCTCGAACTGGGACACCTCCGACGCGCCCCTCTGGCTCTTCAACGCCGTCTCGGAATACATGCGGGCGGTCGGCAAGAACCTCTCCCAGAAGGTGCTCGCGACTCCCTGCGGCAAGCGAAGTCTCCTCCAGGTGCTGGAGTCAATCGCCGCCTCATACATGAAGGGGACGGAAAACGGAATCGCGATGGACGCGGCGAGTGGACTGGTCTTCAGCCCGTCCCACTTCACCTGGATGGATACGAACTACCCCGCAGGAACCCCCCGCGAGGGATATCCGATTGAAATCCAGGCATTCTGGTACGGTGCGCTCGACTTGCTGGCAAAGCATACCGGCAAATCCATCTATGTCACTACAGCCAAGCGAGTCAAGGAGTCTGTCGCAAGGTACTACGTCTCTCGCCCGGAGGTGGGCTTGTCGGACTGCCTCCACGGGCGTCCAGGAACTCCCGCCGCTAAGGCGACTGCTGATGACGCATGCCGCCCGAACCAGCTCTTCGCCCTCACGGTCCCCGGCTTGATTGACGACTTTGAACTCCAGCAGACGGTCATTGCCGCAACAGGCCACCTGCTTGTTCCTGGAGGGATGCGGACTCTTGCAAACCAGCGGGTGGAATTCCTCCAGCCAATCTACAAGGACGGGCACCTCCTCAACAATCCCGCCTTCCCGTATTGGGGTGAATACATCGGCGACGAGGACACCAGGCGCAAGCCCGCCTACCACAACGGGACAGCCTGGGCGTGGCTCATGCCGTCGTTCTGCGAGGCGCTTCTGCGCACCTTCGGCCCCTCCGCAAAGCCCGCGGCAAGGTCCCTTCTCCACACCACTGCCGCCCTTATGCGCAGGGGATGCGTCGGGCAGCTTCCCGAAATCCTTGACGGAGACATTCCCCACAAGACCAGGGGATGCTGCGCCCAGGCCTGGTCTGTCACGGAGGCCTACAGGATTCTCCGCATGATGGAACGGGAATAGCGTCCCAGGGCGCGCCAGCAACACACCCACACTTGTCCCATGTCCACGTATATCTTCGATGTAGACGGCACCCTGATTGACTCAATGCCCCTCTGGGAGCGTCTCGGAATTGATTTCCTTCATCTTCACGGCCGCGAACCCCACGAAGACTTCCAGAGGCGCATCCTCAACATGTCGATGATGGAGTGCGCGGAGTTTCTCCGTTCCGAATACGGGTTCACCGAGGCTCCGCAGGACTTGGTTGACGCGATGAATTCCATGGCGGACTCCTTCTACATGGAGAAGGCCCCCGCGAAGCCCGGCGTCCTGGAGGCCGTGAAGTCAATCCATGACGCGGGCATCCGGTGCGTGGTGGCAACCGCCTGCGAAAGGTATTTGGCGGAGGCGGCCTTGCGTCGGACGGGGCTCCTCCCATTCTTCTCCAGGATGTACACCTGCGGGGAAATCGGACTCTCGAAGAGCCGCGCCGAATTCTTCAAGGTCATCCTGGAGACAGAAAAACTGAAGCCGTCGGATGCGGTGCTGGTGGATGACGCACTTTACGCCATTGACGCGGCCAAGGCAAATGGAATCGGCATCCTGGCAATCTACGACGAGTCAAGCAGGGAAAGCTGGCCCGTCATCCAGAAGCGGGCAGACCACGCCATAGCCTCCTGGAGCGACTTCCACTTGCCCGCATCAAAGACAGCGGGCTTATAGTATCCAAAACACCCCCGTTCCCACCAGCGCTTTTCCGAGAAGCCCATGCCAGCGAAGGTCTTTGTGTCAGGTTGCTTTGATATGCTCCATTCGGGGCACGTCGCCTTTCTTGAGGAGGCTGCCACGCACGGGGAACTCTATGTGGGGATTGGGTCGGACAAGACAGTCCTGGAGCTGAAGGGACGGCGGACGATCTGCAAGGAGGCGGAGCGTCTCTACATGGTGAAGGCGCTCCGCTGCGTGAAGGACGCCTGGGTCAGCAGCGGCTCCGGAGTGATGGACTTCGAGGACGAGGTGCGCGCACTTCACCCAGATATCTTCTTCGTGAACAGCGACGGCTACACCCCCGAGAAGGAGGCATTCTGCCGCGGGCTGGGCATCCGCCTGATGCTGAGCCGCCGTCTCCCCCACGAGGGGCTTCCCCCCCGTTCCACGACTGCGCTTCGCCGCGAATGCGCAATCCCATACCGCATCGAACTAGGCGGCGGCTGGCTTGACCAGCCTGACGTCAGCAGGTTTGCGCCTGGCGCGGTGGTCACGGTCTCCATCAAGCCCAGGGTCGAATACAACGACCGCAGCGGGCTGGCGACCTCCTCGCGCAAGAAGGCGGTCGAACTCTGGAGCGACGCCCTGCCAAAGGGTGACAGAACCGAGTTGGCGAAGATGCTCTTCGCACTCGAAAACCCGCCTGGGACAAAGTACTATTCGGGTTCCCAGGACCAGCTGGGAATGCTCCTGCCGGGAATAAACAGGCTCTATTATGACAACTCCTTCTGGCCGTCGAGGATAGATAGTATCCTTGATGAGGCGACCATCGCCTTTGTCGAAGCGCATCTGCGGCTTCTTGCGCTGCCTCCGCGCCCGACTGGGTTTTCGGTGCGGGAGGAGACGCGCATCACCGAGGAGGGCGTCCGCCGCCTTGCGCGTGCCGCCGACGGCGTGTGGGAGGGCATCAGGAACCACGACCTCTCCCTGTGGGGCGCAAGCACGACAGCCGCATTCGAGGCCGCAGTCGCAATGTTCCCGCGGATGCTGACAGACGAGACCGCGAAGGCCATCGAGGCATACCGCGGTCGTGCGGCTGGCTGGAAGCTCACTGGCGCGGGAGGAGGCGGATACCTGGTGCTTGTCTCGGAGGAGCCAATTCCCGAGGCGCAGACGGTCGAGGTCTGCCGCGAGTAGACCCCGCAGGATTGCCGCGCGAGTCATGGAGTTCACCCCGATAGGAATCTTCCGTTGCGACGCCAAATACGCCTACGATGTGCCGCGGCAGGGCATCCTGGCTGGCGAGAACGTCGGCCGCGTTGAACTCGCCCCGGGAATGAATTTCGAGGCGGCGCTGGATGCCATCGAGGGATTTTCGAGAATATGGCTGATCTTCGCCTTCGACCGCAACGAGGGCCGCTGGCGTCCAAAGGTCCAGCCGCCGCGCCACATCGACCACAAGGTCGGAGTCTTTGCGACGCGTTCCCCCTATCGCCCAAATCCAATAGGCCTCTCCTGCGTGGAATTGCTCGAGGTCAGGGGGCGGGTTCTGGTTGTCAAAGGCCACGACCTGCTGGACGGCACGCCAATCCTCGACGTCAAGCCATATCTGCCATACGCAGACTCATTCCCCGACGCGGCGCCGGGATGGACTGCCGCGAACTCCGGAAGGGAGTGCGTCGTGACTGTGGAACCGCAGGTCCAGGAACGCCTCGACTGGCTTGCGGAACGGGGGTTCGCGTGCATCGGAGAATTCATCCGCGAACAACTGGGGGAAGACCCGCTGGACGGAAGACGCCATAGGCTCGACGGGGCAGGGCGGGAAGACGCCAGGGCGCTCCTGGCATACCGCACCTGGCGCATCGGATTCCAGGTCATCGGCAACAGGGTCCACGCCACCTCACTCCACTCGGGTTATTCAGAGGATGAACTCGCGGAAGACTCCGAGGACAGGTACGGCGACAAGGCGCTCCACCGCGAATTCAAAAAACACTTCCGGGAATAGGGCTGCGCCGCCGGGGAGTGAAGAAGCGGGGTCGCTTGGGCGAAAGGATGGGCAACTGCGGGGAAGCGGCCGTCCTCTCATTCCTGCCTTCCACTTGGAAGCGTGGACATTTTGAGGAATGGCGGCGGGACTGTGGCGTTGATATTGAGCGCAGGGATTGCGAGACTCCATGCGTGGAGTGCCTGTGTCGGGAGGATAAGTCTTTCCCAGTCCTTTTCATCAAGGGTGTCCTTGGCGAATTTCAGGAAGATTTCATCGTCCACCCCGTATAGTTTGTCTCCGACGATTGGGAATCCCAGTGAGCAGAGAGTTGCCCGGATTTGGTGTGTCCTTCCCGTGTGGAGGGTGGCTTCGACCAATGTGAAGCCGCCTTCCGGATCCGGGACGAACCGGAGAGGCTCCTCCCCATCGCAGGGCGGGCGGCAATAGCATCTTCGGACAAGGTCGGTCTGCGCCGTGACCGCCTCGATGTCCTCGGGCAGTTCGACGACATCCGAGTCCCCGTCGTCGTCCGTCGGGACGAAGCGCTTCTTCTTGTTGACCTTGGAGGCCGTATCCTTCATGAGCCAGCCGTTTGCGAAATACTTTTCGAAGGGGATTCGCCCGTGGACGACTGCGAGGTACTTTTTGTGTGTTTCGACTCCCAGGGAGTGCATTGTCTTTGCGGCCCTTGCCGCGAATCGCGGGTTTTTCCCGACGAGGACGATGCCCGAGGTTTCGCGGTCGAGCCGGCTGACGAAGTGTATTCCGCCGAGGTGTCTTTCCTGCTTCAGCCATGCCCACAGCGTATGGTTGAAGAAGCGCCCCGCGGGGTGGCACGGCAGGTTTCCGGGCTTTGCGACGAGGATGTAGTCGTCCGTCTCCTCCAGGACGGAGATGTCGAAGGAGACATCCTGCTCGAAGAGGTCCTTTGCCTGGAAGAAGACGCAGTCCCTTGCATGGAGCGCAGTGGATGCCAGGGCCGCCTTGCCGTTGACGAAGAGGTTTCCCCTGTCGATTTCACGCTGCCACTGTGGGCGGTCCAGATAGTTGTAGCGCGCCTCGAGATAGTCGAGCAGGGTGTTTCCTTCGTCTTGGGGAGGGACTTCGACCTGGACGACGCGCTCCAGCGGTATGAACGGGAGCTCCGTCATTGCTCAGCCCTAGAATTTGAAGTCTTCGGGGAGGGTGGCCGGCTGTGTTGTGACGGTTCCGTCGGGTTGCCTGGTCAGCGTCTCGATCTTCTTTTCCGCGGCGGTCAGTTTTTCATTGCAGAACTTTCCGAGTTTCACCCCGCGTTCGAAGGCCGTCATGCTCTCCTCCAGCGGGAGGGTTCCGCTGTTGAGCTGCATGACGATGGTCTCGAGTTCCCGGAGCGCCTCGTCGAAGGAGAGTTTCTTTTCCTGTTTCTTTTCTTCCATGGCCGTTATATGCTGGATCTGTTTCCTGGTGATTGAGAGCTATTTGTCCTGTTTGACGACGAGTTCCAGGGAGCCTTCTGCGAGCAGTGCGGTGAGTCGTGTACCTTCTGGCGCCTCTGTTTCCTTGCGTATGGCGTGTCTGTCCTTGTCGAGGAGGATGCTGTATCCACGCTTCAGGACTCCCTTTGGGTCAAGCGCCCGCAGCACATTGTCTAGCCTTTCGAACTCGCCCCGTCTTCCCTGGAGGAAGGCGTTGATTCTGGCGGCGAGGGTATTGGCGGCGTTGTCGAGCTTTGCCCGGCTCATCCTGGCCTGGTTCGGCAGTGCCTGCATCAGCTGCTGCTCTGCGTTCACGAGCCGGAGCTGCCTGTCGTCAATCAGCTGTTTTGGCCGCAGAAGGTAGTTTGAACCGAGGCATGCGTTCAGCCGCGTGCGCAGATTCGCGGCCTTCGCCAGGATTGACTGCCGGATGGTGGCGAGGTCGTTTTCGACTCTCTGGAGGATTTCGACAAATGGCTGCGTGAGGGTCTCCGCCGCCTTCGTGGGAGTCGTCTCGCAACGGTCCGCCACATAGTCCACGAGGGTGGTGTCCCTTTCGTGTCCGACAGCGGTGATGACGGGCGTCCGTGCCGCGGCGATAGTCCTGGCGAGGGTTTCGTCATTGAAGCACCACAGCTCGTTTGTGCCGCCGCCGCCGCGTGTGACGACGATTACGTCGCACCCTCCGTATTCATCCAGGAGCCTGACGGCGTTGCAGAGTTCTGCGGCCGCCTCGCTCCCTTGCACCCGCGACGGCGCGACAAGGAAGGAGAGACCCTTGTAGCGCGAAAGCGATGTGTGGATGAAGTCCCGGAAGCCCGCCGCGTCAATGCTGGAGACGACTCCGATTCTTCGTGGAAACCGCGGAATGGGCTTCTTCCTGGATGCGTCCAGCAGCCCTTCCTTTGCAAGCTTTGCAATCAGTTCGTGCAGGAGTTTTGTGAGGGTGTCCTCGTCATTGACGGGCCTAAGCGACTCGGCGATAAACTGCAGACGCCCGCTTTTCGGGTAGAACCCCAGGCTTCCCCTTGCGACGACCTTGTCCCCGTTCCTGATTCCCAGCGCGTCCGCCCGTGCCTTTCCATTGAACCATGTGAGTTCCAGAATCGACTCGTTGTTGTCGCGGAGTCTTGCGTAGAGGTGGTTGTAGACCTTTGTGGAGGAGTTCAGCATCAATTCCCCGCAGACCTCGAGTCGGTATGGGGTGGCTTGCCGGAGTGCGTTTTGGACGAGCATGCACGCCTCCGTGACGGTAAGCGGCCGTGGTTCCTGCCTTTCCTCGCCGGGCGTGAATTCCCTGCGTTGGGATGGCGCATTTCCGTTGCCTTGCTGGGGGAGCATCTTTTCCTGCGTGTATACGAGCAGGGCTGTCTCCGTCGGCCATGCGTGGAGACAGCCCCTTTCGGCGTGATGGCTGGTTGAGCCTTTTGGAAGAACCCTTCCGCGCGGTGGCGGAAGGGCGTTCACGAGGCCTTACTCTGCATCGGCGGGGATTTCCTCGACGGTCTCCTCTTCGATCATCTCGATTTCATCGGCGGCGTTGAGGGTGTCGAATGCGGCCTTGCATGCGGCGATATCGGCCTCGGTGAAGGAGACGCTGACCTTGACGACGTCGGCGTTGGCTGTCGAGGCGAGGGTGTTGCCGAAGCTGGCTCCCTCGATGAACATCGGGACCAGGCCCTGTGCCATTGGAATCACCTGGACATCGATGAGGCTCTTCTTGAGGACATCCGCCTGTTCAGCGGTGGTGGTGATTCCGAGGAGCGCCACGTCGATGGTGGCGGCGGTGGAGTTTGCGGTGAATCCAAGGGTCTTGATTCCGGAGAGCGCGTCTCTGATTGCGGCGTCGAAGGATGCGTCATCGACCCATGCCTCCTTGAGACCATTGCGGATTCCCTCCGGGAGGATGAATGCGACGCCGGCCGCATTGCCCTTGAGCTGCGCGAGGACCTTTTCCGCCTCGGCGTCGAACTTCTTCGGGGCGGTGAGCTGTGCCTTGACGGCGTCCGGGGTTCCGAAGAGGATCGTCTTTCCGTCCTTGGAGAGGACGACCGCCACCTTGAGCGCCATGTCATCCTTGCTCACGATTTCGTATGCCTTGTAGTCGGCGATGGCGAGCGGTGTCAGGGTGAAGTGTTCGTTGAATCCGGGGTCCATGGGCAGAATCGCCGCTGCGTCGAAGAGGTCCTTGACGGAGACCGGGTAGCTCACGGCGCCGATAAACGACGCGTCTTCCGGGGTGACGTCCGCGGCCATGATTTCATCCATGGTGCCGTTGAGCTTGCTGGACGCGATTGCGATGAGGGACTTGTCGTTGTTCTTTGCGCCTGGAGGGAGCATCATTTCGAACTTCTTGTAGAGTTCGCCGTATTCGCCGACCAACTCCTTCTGGGCTTCCCTTGCCTTCTCCATGTAGTTCATGAAGAGGGAGTCCTTCAGGAGTGCGCTGTCGGCGGTGATGATCAGTTGTGCGCCTGGCAGTGCGGCGGTTTCGAGCGTGATGTCAGCGAAGAGGGTCGTTGAGGCAATGATTGCCAGCATTGCGGCGAAGAATTTCTTCAGCATGTGTGTTCTCCTTTTCTTTATTGTTTGGGTTGCGGTTCAGGTCGAGGATTGCAGGGGATTTCCGCCTCAATTGAAGTGTATCCGGGGATCGATTATAACGTAGCAGAAGTCTGAAAGAATGTCGCCAATCAGCGTAAGGATGCTTGTAAGTGCGAGGATTCCCATGAAGACCGGGTAGTCGCGTCCGACAATCGCCTCCATGCTCAGGTTCCCCATGCCAGGGATTTCGAAGACCCTTTCGATGATGACGCTGCCCGCGAACATGACGGAGAGTATTCCGCCGAAGCCGGTCGCAATGGGAATCAGCGCATTCCTCAGTGCGTGGCACCATACGGCACGCCGGGCGGAGCCCCCCTTGGCGTAGACCGTCCGGACATAGTCGCTGTTGATTTGCTCCAGCAGGGAGTTTTTCATCAGGAGAGTCAGCATGGCAAAGGAGCCCGCCATGTAGCATGCGATAGGCAGAAGCATGTGCCAGACGATGTCCCACGCCTTTTCCCAGAATGGGAGCCCTTCGTAGCCGGGCGAGTGGAATCCCGTGGCCGGGAACAGGTCCCAGAGGCTCTCCACAGTCCCGCAGAAGAGCATTTTCAGAAGCATTCCCAATGCGAAGACAGGGATTGCGTATCCGGTGAAGACAATCACGCTCGACACCATGTCGAAGGTGCCGCCGTGCCGAAGCGCCTTCGCGACTCCAAGCGGTATGCAGACGAGATATGTCAGTATGAAGCTTGTGATGCCGAATGCCAAGGATACCGGGAAGCGCTGGGATATCATCTCCCAGGCGGTCTTGTTGGTGAACTTGTATGAGCGGGTCAGCATTCCGCACCGTTCAGTCCAGAACCACTTCCAGTATCGTTTCAGCAGTGGCTGGTCAAAGCCGAAGTGCTTCCGGAACGCCTCGCGTTCGCGTTCCATCGACTCCTGGGAGGCAGAGCCGGAAGACGGGCCGCCCGCCACGCTCTCGCCGCCGCTGCCCATGCCGTGCATCCGCATCATCATCTGGTCGACGGGGCCGCCTGGCACGAACTGCGTGATGGCAAAGCAGAGCATGGTGATGCCTATGAAGGTGGGCACCACCAGCAATAGCCGTCGCAGAAAATAGTCGGTGCGGGACATTTTGGGGCGTGATGGGGAGTGGCGGCGCGGGGGTTATTGCGGCTTGTGCCTGCTGATGCGCAGGATTGTGGCTTCGAGTGGATTGTCACCCACGACCCAGACCACCTCCTTGTCCTCGAGGTAGCACTGGTATTCGCGGCCGGGGATTCTCTGGTATGCGGGGCGTGGGTCCGCGGCGACCACCTTCTTGCAGAGCCTTGCGAACTCCTCCGGGAGCCTGTCGGCCACCCCGTCTGCAAAGTCTACCTTAAGTTGTTCTGCATCAGGTGGTCGTGGTGCAAATCCCGCAATTGCGTCCGGGATTGCGTCCGCGTATGGTATGTATGGTTTGATATCCAGGACGGGTGTTCCGTCGAGGAGGTCCACTCCCGAGACATGCAGGAGGATTCGTCCTCTTGGCCGGATTTCGATGTTGTCGAGCTTCATCGCGGAGAGTCCGATTGGCGCCGGCCTGAAGGGGGACCTGGTGGCGAAGACCCCGAGTCTCTTGTCTCCCCCCAGGCGTGGCGGCCTTACAGTCGCCTTCCATCCGTCGCGGAGATTTTCGCTGAAGACGAAGAGCACCCAGATATGCGAGAACTCCTCCAGCCCCCGGACAGTGTTGGGCTGGTTGTATGGCGGCAGCAGTTCCAGGTATCCCTTCCCTTCGTCGACGAGACCGCTTTGCCTCGGGATTCCGAATTTTGTGCGGTAGCACGTATGCGCGGTTGCGATTGTCGGGAAGGAGTGCATTCCTACATCAGTCGCTGGACCAGCTCCTTGATTGCCGGCATCATCATCTCGCGGCATGAACGGAAGCTTTCGATGGGGAGTTTGTTGGGGTCGAAGATGTCCTTGTCTTCCCTGAGGATTGACATGAGGGTCTTCGTCTTGTTTCGCGCCGAAATGAAGTTTGACGTGATTTCCCGTTCCTGGTCCCTGGTCATGCAGAGGATTAGATCCGACGCCTTGATCAGTTTCGGGGTGAGTTGCTGGACTCCGAGCCTCCGGGGTTCGAGCCCGACCTCCGCCAGGACTTTCGCCACCCCGTCGGCGATGCGCTGCCCGTGGTATGTGCGAAGTCCTGCGGAGTCGCAGGTCCAATCTGCCAGCCCAGCCTCCTTTGCAGCCTGGAGGAAGAGCGCGGTCGCAATGGGCGCACGCGTACGGTCGGAACTGCAGACGAAGAGAAGCTGGAGCATGTCAGTGGAGACCTCCCTGGATGGCTACTTGCGAAGGCTCTTGAAGTACTCGATGGTGGCGGCCATGCCCTCGTCGAAGTTGGAGCAGGGCTTGAAGCCCGTGGACTGGAGCTTGCCGATTGCGGCGTAGGAGTGCTTGACGTCACCGGCACGCTCGGGCTTGTGGACGATCTCCGAGGTGGAGCCGGTGAGCGCCACGATCTTCTTCGCAAGGTCGTTGATTGTGATTACGCCGCCGTATGCGATGTTGTGGACGCCCGTCGCGTCGCTCTCGGTGGCGAAGAAGGCATTGGCGCGCGCAATGTCCTTCACATAGATGAAGTCGCGGGTCTGCTCGCCGTCGCCGAAGATGGTGATGGGTTCGTTGGCAAGCGCCTTTGCGACGAAGATCGGGACTGCGGCCGCATACTGGCTGTGGGGATCCTGGCGCGGGCCGAAGACGTTGAAGTAGCGGAGGCACGCGGTGGGCAGGTTGCGCTCGCGGGTGTACATCGCGCAGTAGTATTCGTCGTCAAGCTTGGTGACCGCGTAGGGGCTCTTCGGCTCGGGGTACATTGTCTCAACCTTCGGGACGGTCGGGTTGTCGCCGTAGATTGCGGCGGAGGTGGAGAGGCAGAGCTTCCTGGCGCCGGCCTTCGCGGCGGCCTCCAGGACGTTCAGGGTGCCCATCGTGTTGATTTCGACGCACTCCTGGGGCTTCGACATGGACTCGGGAACGGAAATCATCGCGGCCAGGTGGAAGACATAGTCCACGCCCTCCATCGCCCTGTCAAGGAGCGCCTTGTCAAGAATCGAGCCCTCGATGAACTCCACGTTGAAGCCGTCGAGGTTCTTCAGGAAGCCGGAACGCAGGTTGTCAAGGACGCGGATTTCCGCCTTGCCCTGGAATGTCTCGACAATGTGGCTGCCAATGAATCCTGCACCGCCAGTGACTAGAATGCGCATTTTTTTCTTGAACTCCGAATGGGGAAAACAATCCCCTGGTTGGTTTTTGTTGGTGATGTAACTAGTTGAATTGCAGTAGGTTATGACTATTTTGCGTCCTTGCCGAGCCTAAATGCCCTCAAGGCCGCATCGACAACCGAGTCCCCCTTCCGCGCAAAGTGCTCCCGGATTGCCTTCTCGATGATTTCAGGCTCGAGCCCGAGGAAGTTCGCGATTGCCCCGAGGAGGACGATGTTTGTGTTTCTGGGGTTTCCGGACTCCTTTGCCAGTGCGGCCGTGTCCAGGACGAGGGCGTGCTTAAGTGCCTTGATGTCCTTGACGAGCCTGTCCGCGTCCGGGTAGTCAGGGATGTTCACGACGGGGGCGTGGTCGGTGATGAGGGTTCCCGTGTCTGCGAGGAACTGCCTGTGCCTGAGCGCCTCCATTGGTTCCATTGCGACGACGAGGTCTGCCGCCCCGGCGGTGATCTGGTCTGCGAAGATTGGCTTGTCCGAGAGTCTGAGGTGTGCGAAGACCGAGCCACCCCTTTGGCTCATACCGTGGATTTCGGACTGTTTGACGTGGAGCTTTTCGGCCACGGCGACCTTTCCGAGGATTGCGGCGATTGTCAGGATTCCCTGTCCGCCGACTCCTGCCAGTACGATGTCACATTTCATGGTGTTGCTTTCCTTGTGAAGACCTTCTTGGACGCAGGCTACTTCCTGGCGGTTTTGCGGCGGAGCGTCTGGATGCATTCACGCCGTGCGATGATTACCGAGACTCCCCGGTGGAGCATCTCCTCTTCGATGACCGCGACGTTCTCGCCGTGCTTTGCGGGCAGGGGGGTGATTGTGCGGACATGCTCCTGGGGGACGCCGAGACCCTTGACGATATCCTCCAGCTTCCCGAGCGCGGCGGAGTCCTGCCCGCCGGTCATCCCGACCGTCAGGTTGTCGAGTATGACGACCGTGATGGGGGTGTTTTCCCAGATTGCGTCGAGGAGCCCCGTCATTCCCGAGTGTGTGAATGTGGAGTCTCCGATGACGGCCACGGGGTATGGGAGTCCTGCGTCGGCGGCGCCCTTTGCGATTGTGATGGACGCGCCCATGTCAACGCAGGATGTGATGGCGTTGTAGGGTGGCAGTGCGCCCAGGGTGTAGCACCCGATGTCCCCGAAGATCTTTGCGTTGTCCGTCCCGAGCTTTGCGCAGACTTCGTTGAGTGCCTTGTAGCTGTCGATGTGGGGACATCCGTCGCAGAGCCTCGGGGGGCGTGCCCGCAGGTCTTCGGATGGGGCGGGGAGTTCCGGAGCCTTCAGTTTGCATGCGATTTGGATTGCGCGGGTGTTGAGTTCGCCGGTCCGCGGCAGCGTGCCGTCGAGCCGTCCGGAGATTTTCACGTTTCCGAAGGGGCCTCCGAGCATCTCCTCGACCACGGGCATCCCCTCCTCGACTACGAGGATTCTCCCGCATTCGTCAAGGAGTCTTTTGACAAGCGCCTTGGGCAGCGGGTACTGGGAGAGCTTGAGGACGGGGTGCGGGCACTTGACGCCGTATGCCTCCATGAGGTAGTTGTAGCCGATGCCGCAGGCGATGATGCCCAGGGACTTGTCCTCGCCGTCGAGGTATTTGTTGAAGGGGGAGCCTTCGCTCTCCTCCAGGAAGAGCCCCTGCTTCTCCAGAAGGGCCTCGTAGTTGCGCTTGGCGATTGCAGGAAGCAGGACGAACCGCTTCGGATTGGCCGGGAGGCGGACGTTGTTCTGCGGGCGGCGTGTGTCGCATGTGTCGACATCGGCGCGGGAGTGGGAGAGGCGGG
>ENA-ORPK01001064-ORPK01001064.1-human-gut-metagenome-genome-assembly--contig:-NODE-1064-length-23261-cov-7.836853_pt1 | contig 23261 bp, 12 predicted proteins | sample MGYA00242139_ERZ509068 | MGnify/ENA primary metagenome ERZ509068 (study PRJEB26280, sample SAMEA2338687) | human gut metagenome | biome: human gut; feature: human-associated habitat; material: faeces... | reverse complement strand
TCTGTGCCGTCCCAAGCGCGTTGACCGTGCTCCCAGCCGCCGCCGCCATGGCGCGGGAGGCTCCGGAGAGGTTGCCGTCATTGATCATGGTGCTGACGCCGTTCATGAATTGGGCCAGCTGGGAGTCGGGGTCCAGGTTTTTGCGGGCTTCCCAGAGCAGGCCGGCTCCGGCGGCGGAGTTCCACGTGTCGGCCGCGGAGGCGAAGAGGTTTTCCTGCCGGAGTGTGGCATTGAGCAGGATGTCGTTTCCGTCGCGGCTCAGTGTGGCGTCCTGGTAGTAGACGGCGAAGAGGCCGGATATCCGGGCGGCGAGGCTCTGCCCGTCTTCCAGGCCGCTGATGCTGCCGGTAGCGCTCATCAGGACGACGTCATGGAGGTCGCTCCCCGCGTTCATGGCGGCGTTTCCTTTCATGTTGGAGAGGAGGAAGCCGGCTCCGTCCTGCACGGTGATGGTGCCCGCCGTCAGCATGGGGGCGCCAAAGGGGGCGTCCTGGTTGAAGTTGTAGATCAGTTCCGTCGTGGAGCCGTTCTGGAAGGTGATGTTTTCCACGTTGAGCGTGGTGTTGGCGCTGCCCTGGGCGTCCCCGGTGGCTTCAATACGCAGGGTGCCGTTGTTTCCGGCGGTGATGCTGTTGTAGTTCAGCGTGGGGGCGTCCGCGGTGCCTTTCAGGACCAGGACGCCTCCGTCACGGACGGCGAGGTCGTAGTCCTTATTGCCGGTTTGCAGGTATTGGGTGGCTTGCCCGGAGATGTCCAGGGTGCCGCTGCCTGCCAGCGTGCCGGAGAAGGTTCCGGAGGAGGTTGTCGCCGAGGAGATGGAGAGGCTGCCTCCGTTCATGGACAGGGCGCCGCTTCCGGAGAGGCCGCTGATGGCGCCGGATTCCGTTCCGGTGAGGGTCAGCGTGCCGTCGGCGGTGACTGAGGTTCCGTCCAGCCGGGCTTCTCCGCCCAGGGCCAGTTCCGCTCCTTCCCGGATGCGGAGGGAGCCGGTTCCGGTGATGGCTCCGTTGTTGATGCTGCTTGTTCCGGTCAGGTCAAGAGTTCCCTGAATGGCCAGGGTTCCTCCGGCTTCCGTGCCGGTGATGGTTTCGATTTCGGCGTTGCCGCTGATGGTCAGGCCTCCTCCTTCCAGCGTGAGGGTGTCCAGGGAGTTTTCCGTGCCGTTGAGGATGATGTTTCCTTCTCGCAGGGCGAGGGTTTCCACGTCCATCGTTCCTCCGACCGTCAGCGTCCCGGTTCCTTCCTTGATGAAGGTGACGTTGCTGCCGCCCGTGATGCTGCCGCCCATGACGGTGTCCTGGCCGGCCGGGTCGATGTCGTCTTCTCCCGTCGTCATTTGTTTGTTGTTGAGGATGACGACGGCCGTGCCGTCTCCGGTGTTGTTGACGGCCAGGCTGCTGCCCGTGGCTCCCATCAGGTTGTTGATTTTAGCTCCCTGTCCGTCGGCTTCGCCCGGGGCTCCGGCCAGGTTGACCGTCAGGGTCTGGCCGCCGCCGATGACGACGCCGGCGTAGCCGGAGAGCGTTTGATAGGAGTTGACTTCATGGGCGTTTCCTCCTTCCTCCTGCACGCGGTAGAGGCCGGTGGCCGCTCCGCTGAGCACCAGGCTGCCTCCGTCCGTTCCGGTGATCCGGATGCCGTAGTTGGACAGAAGGTCGGTAGTGAAGGCGATGTCGCCCAGGTTGCCGACGGTCAGCGTTCCGCTGGTCAGGGTCAGGTAGCTGGAGGAGTCGTCGGTTTTGTGATCCAACAGGAGGTTGACGACGGCGTCGTTGCTCAGGTCCAGCGTCAGCCCTTTCCCCTCGATGGACAGGTTCGGGTCGCTTCCCGTTCCGCTGCCGTTGCTGATGACGGCGACAGACGCCTGCGTGTCCTGGCCGATGTTTTCCGTTCCCAGGGCAATGGACAGACTGTCCAGACCGTTTTCCCCACCCACGGTGACGGTTCCGCTGACTCCGGTGAGGCGGGAGCCGGAGGCGATGTTCCACGTTCCTTTCATATGGCTGCCGCCGGCTCCGGAGAGGTTCAGGCTGCCTTCCGTGATGGTGATTCCTTCCGTGGTTCCGTCAAGGATGGTTTCCGCTCCTGCCGCGTCTGCCCCCAGCGTCAGGGTTCCCGCTCCCGTTTTGGTCAGGGACGGGCTGTCGGTCAGCGCCCAGATGGTGGCCGAGGATCCTTCCTGCGCGATATTGATTTCATCAAACCGGGTGAAGGTGACGTTTTGGAAGTCTCCGTCTCCAAAGGTTCCCTTGAGCTCCAGCGTCCTGTTTCCTTCTACCGCCGCTCCGGCGCTTCCGCCGATGGTGATGCCGCTTTGTTCCCCTTCCGCCCCGAAGACGCTTCCTCCCGTCAGGGAGACGAGGACGTCGCCTCCTGCCGTGCCTTTATTTCCTGCTCCATAAATGTTTCCCCGGTAGGTGCCTGTTCCGAGTTCTACCGTGATATTGCCTGCAGTGGTCATGGTGCTGCCTGTGTTTCCTGGCACTTTGGAGTAGGAGCCACCGTAGATGTTGCCGGTGAAGGTGGAGCCTCCGCTAATGGAGATGGAGGATTTTCCTCCAATCGTGTATTGGGCCTGGCCTGAATTTTCAAAGGAACCCCCAATGATGTCCCCCGTGAAGGTGATTCCTTCCCTGCCGATGATGGAAACGGAGGTGTCTCCGTTGATGTTGTTGACCGTTCCGGCGTTGTTTACATTGCCATAACTGCCGCCAATGATTGTTTTGACGAAGCTGTTGTGTTCCTCTGTTCCGGAAAGCGTGATTCCGTTCAGGTTGATTGTAGCCGACGTGCTGCCTTGAATCGTTGTTCCGGAAGTGGTATTGCTTGACCAGGAGCTTCCTCCGATGATGTATGAGTTGGAGAGTCCCCCATCCAGGTTCTGGGCCGTGTTGGAATATTGGACATTGGTTACCAGCACGCTCGTGTTGCCCGTGATGGTGGTGACGGCGTTGTGGGCGGAGGTGCTCCCGCCGATGATGGCTCCCGCCACGATGGCGTTATCCTTGACGGTAACGTTGGTGTTTCCCGTTAATGTTGTAGACGCTCCCTTGTTGTTCCCGCCGATGACGTGTTCCGCCGTGGCGTTTCCGGAAAGCTGCACATGGGTGTCCCCAGTCAGCGTACTGGTCTGGAGGTTGGTTCTCCATTCATTGGTGACACCTCCGGAGATGATGCCGAATGCTCCTCCGCTGATGTCCATCCAGATGTCCCCCCGGTAGTTGAGGTTGCCGGACGGCAGCGTCTCCCCGCTGTTGTATACCCCGTTCAGGTTGATTTTGGTTCCGCCGGTGTTGGTGATTTGATAGACTTTGTCCCCGCTCGTCGTCAGCGTACCGTTCAGATAGCCCAGGCTGACGTTGGCCGCACTTCCCTCCCCAAGAGCCAGCGTAAAGGCATTCTTGACCGTTTCTTCCAATGCCCCTCCCGCTCCCGCAGATACCCACGTCACACGGGATATCGCCACGTCTTTTATCATCAGCACGCGGCCTTCTATACTATATTGCCCTCTCTCTAAGCCCAATACGGTAAAGCCCTCGCCAAGCTCCGCTCCCAAATCAACGGTATTGGAGCCTTCGGCACTGAATCCCTGCAACAAACGCCCAATATCTATCTTCCCGGACGTCCACGTGGTATTTGAAGCAGTAATCCCATCATTTCCCGATGAAGACGTATAAGATAAAATTGCTCCATCAACTGTCACATTCTGCAATGTCCCGGTCCCGCTCATGTTCAACGTAATGGTTGATCCGATCGTTTGCGAGTTAAAATCAAGCGTCCCCCCATCCAGCGTAACAAGGCCGCTTCCCAAAGCGGAATTATTCATGCACCTTACAGTGGAACCGGAGGTGATGACCCATTCAGCAGTCATGGATGCATTGGCCGCATTGTTTAAAACCAACGTACCGCTGAATCCTTCCCCACCCACCGTAATGGTCCGACCGGAAGAATTCAGTGCCCCGTAAACATTCAGCGTCTTGCCATTTGCCACAAGGACATTCCAGTCTGCATTCACATTAACCGGGCCCCATGCATTGGAGGAAGAACCCAGGGAAAAATCTTCACGAACCGTAAATAATACCGGCTCTTCCATACCCGCTCTCCCCAGTATGAGAGTTCTCTTGGCATTATTGTTCGGGACAAGGGAGAACCCTGATGCCCCTTCCTCCACAATCAATCCCCCCATGGTAAATGGCGTAAAGGAGCAGGATGGGGTTTTATTGTTCGCCGATACGGTGACATCGCCCACTTCCGTGCCTGATGCGACAAAGCGCAACGTGTTATATTCCGACAGTCCCGTTTCATTGGCAAAAAGGTTCCAAATACTCCCCTCCTCGGAAACGGAACCCCAATTAGTATTGACAGGACCGTATGTTCCATCCGGATTGGTCAGGACAATGCCGCCGTTATGAAAATCATTGGACGAACTCCCTACCCACGTATAGATATTGCCGGAATATCTGCTGCCGTCCAACTCCATAGCAGCGGACACATAAAAACCGGATACGGCATAAAACGACAATAAGGCGGACAACAACTTGAGCGGTAGACGTAACTTCATAACTTGCAAATATGAGTAAATAATAAAGCTATCCAGCCGTCCTGATTGGCTGTTTGCAATATATATCTATTACCGAATTAGCAATCCGCTGTCAATATTCAACATTGATCCAATGCATGTTGCATACCCGGAAACCATCTTCTTCTTAATATCCAATTCAGGATTTTTTCAAAAAAACATTCCATATCTCTTTCATTATAAACATCAAAAATATCTGATTCTGGTCTATTTTCTGGATAATGCTTCTGCGGATTGCTAATCCGCAATGCAACATTTCACATGAAAATAAAGGCTCATGACTAGTTGAGCGGTTTTGAGGATACGTTAACGTATTCTCTATTAGTGCATAACAAATACATTTTCCGTTCTCGAATTTCAGAAGCCCAATTTAGAAAGTTTCTTCATCTCTTTATTATTGATATGGAAGCTACTAAAATCACAGTTCTGACAGGACTGAATCGCAATACAGTCAATCGTATGATCAGGTTGTTGAGGATTCGCTTGGCAAGACTTTGTGAGCAAGAATATCAACATCAGTCAGGAGTCTTTGAGTTGGATGAATGCTACTTGGGAGCACGAAGAGTGAGAGGAAAACGGGGGAGAGGAGCGAAGGGGAAAACCATTCTTTTCGGCCTCTATGAACGCATCTCTGGCAAGGCCTATGTGAGAATAGTCAGCAACGTTAAACGTCAGACTCTTATGAAAGTGATTAAGAGCAAAATAACGTATGACTCTACGATTTATACGGACGGATTTCATGTCTATGATTCTTTGCTGGAACAGGGCTTTCAAAATCACTCCAGAGTGCTTCATGGAGAAAATGAATTCGTCAGAGGAGTTGCCCATGTGAATGGAATGGAAGGCTTCTGGTCTTTCCTCAAGACTCGTCTGAGCAAGTTCCGAGGATTAGGTAAAAAAGCCCATATTTTTCTCCATGTTAAAGAATGCGAATACCGCTTCAACCATAGAGGTGAAGACCTTTATACTCTTATTTTAACCAACCTGCGAAATTCTCCGATCAACTAGTCATGAGCCAAAATAAAAATGGACGCAAAAATTATTTTTCATCCCTTCCCTATTCCTGAACAAACGATGCAGCAAAATAACACCTTTCGTGAATTTCACCTTTCATACATAGAAAAAGAGGGTGTATTGTTTGCCCGCAACAAGTTCGGAGCAAAGACCAGAAATCGTAGCAGTAGCTGATACGTCCCGTTTACTGAGCAGCCCCGTCACGGATGTCCGCGTTCCCGTTCACGAAGATGGTTCCCTTCGTTCCTACAGGCACGCTCAGTCCGGCTCCCAGCTGCAGCGCCGTCGTTCCCTCCTTCGCCCCCCCTCACGCTTTGCGCGAAGCCGGGGTTGCCCAGCAGAGAGACGTTCGTTTCCCCCCTCCGGTCTCCCAGGTCCTGCGCCGCGTTTACGCGGATTTCCGCCAGCGCTTCTCGTCCGAAGATGTTGCTGCCTACCAGGCCCATTCATCAGTAAGTAAATATCGGAACAGCTGGTTTGCGGAAACGCCTTCGCAGGAGATAACGCCAAATCCAGGCAATCCCATGAAAAACAACACTCTTCCCATAAAAAACGTACCGAACCGGGAAAGGCTTCCGAGACCGGTCCGGATAAAGGAAAAGCAACCGGGAATGCACCTTTCCTCCTTGCTCCCGGCTCTTCAAGTTGCTAAAATGCTTCAAGCAAATTTTTTATCCTTTTCCCATGGCCATTTTTGGTTCCTCCAATTTATCCGACTCAGGTGATCTGTTGATCTTCAACAAAGTATCTTATAAAACCCTACTGATGTTCGAAAAAGAACTGGGCAGGGACCGCATGACTTACCTGGTGGAAGAAGGTCTCCCCCCGGATACGGACACCGCCTCCCATCTGGAATCCACTAAAGCGGACGGCATCCTGTTCCAGGCCGGAGGCAGCGACCCTGTCGCGCTGCGTTCCGTCATCATGGAACGCATTAACGAAGGCAGAAGAGTAGTATTTCTGCCCGGTCCCGTCTCCCATGTGAAAGGTTCCATCAGCCAAATTCCTCCGCGGGTCATCAAGGCCATGGAAGCCCTGCATATTTCCCCCGTACCGGTCTATGCCGGTTTTTACACGAACTCCGTGCTGGATGCGGAAGCCGATACGGACGCCCAGGCGGACATCCAGATACATATTCTCCCCAAACTGGCCCCCGGGGCCGAGATGGCAGCACGCCTGACCTCCGCGTGGCTGGAATGTTCCGCCCAGGCATACGCCACGCTGCCTCAGCTCCACGGTTCCCTGTCCGCCCTCCTTTTCCGCAGCCTCAAACTTCATTCCGATTGCCGGGTCATCGACGGCATTGACGACACTACGCTGACTTACGGCCAGCTGCTGGCCATTTCCGTAGCCTTTGCCAAGAGGTTGAAAAAAATTACCTCGAACCGCCGGGTCGGCATCATTCTTCCGCCGGGCAAGGGAGCGGCCATAGCCAATCTGGGCTGCCTGTTCGCCGGGAAAACACCGGTGAATTTCAATTATTCCGCCTCGGAAGGAGCCTTTGCCAGCTCTGTAAAGCAATCCGGCGTGGACTGGTTTATTACTGCGGATACCTTCATGCGAAAGCTCCAGAATTTCCCGTGGCCCCCCCAGAGGGATCTGATCCTCATGGAGCGGGAAATTCCCCTGCTTAAAGGTTCCGCCAAACGCTGGGGCCTCGCCATCAAATTCCTGACAGCGGGGTTCATGATTAAAAAACTGGGGCTGGACGCGCCTACAGGCGCGGACGAAGCCGTTCTGATGTTCACTTCCGGCTCTTCCGGGGAACCCAAGGGCGTGCCGCTGACCCACCATAACCTTCTTTCCAACATCTCTCAATGTTCCTCCCGCATTACTCTGGAACCGCAAAGCAGGTTTCTGGGAAGCCTGCCCGTATTCCACTGCTTCGGCATCACCATCGGGCTATGGTATCCGATGATCGGCGGGTACGACATGGTCACCTACCCCTCCCCTCTTGAGGCCAAACGGCTGGGAGCCCTTATCAAGCAGTACGGAATCAGTCTGGTAGTCACCACGCCCACCTTCCTGCGCGGTTTCATGAAACGCTGCGAACCGGACACCTTTAAAACCGTCCGCTACCTGATCGTTGGCGCGGAAAAACTGCCGGAAGACCTTTCCGCCGCTTTCCGGGAAAAATTCGGCATTATTCCATGTGAAGGCTACGGCCTGACGGAAGCCTCTCCCGTCTGTTCCGTCAACTTCATTGACCCGGCGCCATCCAATGCCGCCGGAGACTTCATTCCCGGCATGAAAAAGAGTTCCGTAGGAGCCCTCCTTCCCGGAATCGCCATACGCATCACCAGCCCTCACACGGGACGCGTGGTTCCCATCACTACTTCCGGCATGATCTGGCTGAAAGGACCGAACATCTTTCCCGGCTATCTGGGCGGTCCGGAGACGGATCGCGATATTTTCGTGGACGGCTGGCTAAAAACCGGAGACATAGGTTCCGCAGACGAATTCGGCTTCCTGAAGATTGAAGGACGCATTTCCCGCTTTTCCAAAATAGGCGGGGAAATGGTGCCTCATGAAGCCCTGGAAGCAGCCATTATGAACATTTGGAATCTGGATCCGGCGGACGAAGAACGGCGGATAGCCGTCGTCACCATTCCGGATCCCGTAAAAGGGGAAGCCGTAGCCCTGCTCACCACCCTGGTGACGGATTACGTGCACCAGGCGCGAACCCTCATCAGGCACGGCCTGATTGACCAGGGTCTGCCGGCCCTCTGGTGCCCCAAGGAGATTATTCCCGTAGAACGCATCCCGGTGCTCCCATCCGGCAAGCTGGATATCAAGCAATGCAGGATGCTGGCGTATGAAGCGCTGAACATCCCCTTTGAACCGTAATTTATGGAATTCCCGGAGGAAACGTCCGCCGCGCCCAAACCCATCACAGTCAAACAGCTCGTTTACCGCCTGAGGGACACGGTCAGCATCGCTATGGGCACCCAGTGGGTGGTGGGAGAACTGAGTAACGTCAAGCATCACACCAGCGGCCACGTTTATTTCACCCTGAAGGAACAGGGAGCGGAAATTTTCTGCGCCTTTTTCAAGGCAGCGGCTTCCAAATGCCCCATACGGCTCCAGGAAGGGATGAAAGTCCATGTCCTGGGCAGCGCCACCGTATACCCGGACCGGGGGCAACTCCAGCTGGTCATCAGGCAGGTAAAAGCTGCAGGACAGGGAGATTTGCAGACTCGCTTTTTGGAGTTGAAAGCCAAACTCCAGCGCGAGGGGTTGTTTGATGCGGAACACAAAAAGAAAATTCCCACATTCCCCCGCGCCATCGGCATCGTCACCTCCCCCACCGGCGCCGTCATCCAGGACATGCGGCACGTATTGGAACGCCGCGCTCCGTGGGTGAAGGCTTATCTGCTGCCCGTACGCGTGCAGGGGGCAGGAGCGGAGCACGAAATAGCCGCAGCCGTGCGCGCTTGGTCCGGGGCTCCCTTTAACGGTCTCCCGCCCGTGGACGTGCTCATTGTAGGCCGCGGCGGCGGCTCCATTGAGGATTTGTGGAATTTCAATGAGGAAACGGTGGCGCGCGCCATTTACGAATGTACCGTTCCCGTGATTTCCGCAGTGGGTCATGATACGGACTTCACCATTGCCGATTTTGTAGCGGATCTGCGCGCTCCCACTCCCACTGCAGCCGCGGAACTGGCCACACCGGACGGCCCCGAATGGCTCCGCAAGCTGTCCAGAATGGAACAGGCTCTTCATGCATCCGCTCGGCATTCCCTCTTGCGTTCCAAGCTGAAACTGGATGTTTACCTGCGAGGGAAACTGTTGGATGCGTATTCCCTGCTCTCTCCTTATTCTCAGCGCCTGGACGATATGGAAGAAACTCTGCAGAATGCCGCAACCACGAGAATTTTTCATAATGCGCTGCATATTAACAAATTGGAACATCAACTGCAAATGCGCCATCCCGCCCACAGGAACCGGGAGCGTACACAGCTTCTGGCTTCCCTTCAGGCCGGTTTATCCCATGCTGCCGCCGCCCGCATGACGGATTTATCTTCACAACTCACTCTTATTCAAGCACGTCTTGAAGCACACAGCCCGGAACAGACCCTGCGCCGCGGATATGCCCTGGTGGAAAACCAGGATAAGCAGCTTATCCGGCAGACAAACCAGGTGCATGCAGGGGAAAAATTGAAAATCCGTGTTTCCGACGGTTGTTTTTATGTCAGGGATGACACACCATAATAACCTGTCCACAAGCATCTAGCAGTGCATTTTTTGCACTCAATCTAACAAATTGTGTTTTTTCTAGATTTTACAGGAAATGGAACTTATTCTAATAGAAGCTTATCACTGCTTCTATCACCCGGTCCCATAACTTCTGTTCATATGCCTTGTAAAAACATCACCCGTTACACTTACGAAACAACGGCCTTTCAGGGCTATCGGTTGGCGATCTGTAAGAACAAGCGTTTATTCACCCGTTATTTCTCCGATTCTCAATACGGGGGCGCTGACGCGGCGCTTCAGGAAGCCATGAGGGTGAGAGATAATATTTTCAAACTTTTCGAACAGGGCAACCTTACGGTTAGCCAAATTTTCGCAAAATATACTGTGCGCTCCCGCCGTCAATCCGCAGCTGACCGCCGTGAAAAAATGGTTCATGGAAAAAGGGCTCTCAGCCATGTAAGGCAGAAAGCCAAAGTCCGCAGCTGAAGGTTCCGCGGAAGCTGTTTTTCAGCTCTGCTTGAGAGTATGGAGCATACCGGAAACGTTACATTTGCCCCAAAAAGAGGCATATAGTTTGTTGAGGGCCTAAAATCCATTTTTTCTCTCCGGAATGCCGGGTACCCGTCGATACAGGGAAACGGAACCTGTGCCAAAGCTCTTTGATGACGCCAAGGGAGATTAAAGCGGCACATTTCCTTAAAAAGCCCCTTCAGCCTCACGTAGCTGACCGCAGGTATCCCGCTTTGGTCAAGCTCCCGACCGGAGCCTCTGGGAACTCTGAGCCCCTCCGGCATCTGCCAATGGAGAACTTTGCCTTTCCAAAAAAGGAACGGCCTAACTGAAGGAAGGGGTCTGCTATCTGCGGCGTCGGCGCGAAGCAGGCCTCTCCGGTTCTTCAGCCGGCACCTCTCCTATCTTCCCCAGCACCCTGCGGGCCTCTGTGGTTCGTTTTTGCTTGAGGCACACACCAGCCCAGTTGCGGTGAATTTCATTGTAAAGCTCTCCCAACTGGATGGAGGCCAGATTGTTCCGGAGTTTTTCCTTATCTTCCGGAGTCAACGCATCCCACTCCGCAATCAACTTTCCATATTGGGACTCCGACAGAGCCCATTGTTCCCTGCCGGCGCTTATCTCCGCCTGAAGATTCAGAATGACCGGCTGAAGAGCCTGAACAAACGTGGTATTTTCACGAGCCACTTTCATTGCCTGCTCCAGATACTTCACCGCCTGATCGTAATCCCGCGCCTTCAGGAAAGCTGCGGCAACATTCACATCTTCATAAGCCCGTTTCACCAAAGCCTCTGCCTGGCTGTATTTTTCAAGCTGGGACCGCATGGACGCAATATCCTGGCTCAGGCTGGAGCCGCTCAAAATACGGGGAGCATCCACGCCAAGCGTCATGGCTGCCCCTTCTGCACGGGACAGCAGGCGGGAGGCCTCTCTCAAATCCCCCATCTGCATCCTTACCCGTGCCAAGGCAAGCATTGTCTCCGGCGTGCAGTCCATCTCCGTTTCAGCTGCACGGAAGCAAATCAGGGCCGCTTCCAGCTGGTCGGCCATGGTCTTCAATTCCTCCTGGGAATACTTCCGGCGCGTGTTCAGCGGCATCTTCAATTCATTCAGAATAATGCGGCCCATGTCCGGATTGGCGGTCAGGCGGAATTTAGTAAGAAGCTCCCGTGCAATCGCACTCCCTGTGCCACCGGGCAACCCGGTGGTCTTGTCTGGCAGAGTATCCTGAAGCAACAGGATTTTCACCATGCTCCTCACATCCTCCGGCTTATTCAGCATGCTCCTCATGACAGGAGAAACAGCCTGCTTGCACAACGCGGAAAAACGCTCAAACCTGGCCTGGTCGTACGCATAATGGATTAATGGCTCCAAGCACGCTAAACGGATGGAAACCTGGTCTTCCGGCGTATTTTTCAAAATCACTTCATAAAGCTTTTCCGCCACAGCATCATGCTTGCGGCGGGCGAATTCCCGCGCCCAGTTCAGGCTGACGCCCAGAAGGCGGGTATGGTCCTCCGCCGCCATGGAGGAGGAAGCAGCCAGCTTTTTTTCCAGAAGAGCAGCCAGCATAGGTTCGGATTCTTTCAGCATGCCGCGCCGGTCCATTTCCACCGCCAAAAGCCATGCAAAGGAATCTCTGGCTTCGGGAGAATTCATCCATTCCACCTGCTTGTCCACGGAGGATGCCATCTGCGCCAGCTCTGCATCGGAACCGTTCCATGAAGCCAGCATATCCTGCAAATGCCCCATGGCCTGCGTCTGGCTGTGCACTTCATGGATGGTCGGCTTGAACCACCCTTCTATCGTAGGCCAGTACTGGATATAGCCGAACCAGAGTCCTCCCAGGAGGATCAAAAAGAGGACCGGCTTCCAATAAGACTTTTTCTTGCGTGCGGGGCGGTAGGGCTTACTGGAAAAATGGCGCTCGGAACTCATGCAGGCATTGAGCCAAAAAGACGGCACAAATCAAGCAAAATAAACGCCTCGCAACGTCTTACGAAGCCCCTCGCATCCTACCTCCGTGAAGATCTGGAGTTCACGGAGGGCCTGCGCCCGGGGGATGCCATGCGCACCCGGGGAAAACCGGATTCCTTCCAGCAGTCATCCGCTTTCTCCTTCATGCCCAGTTCGTCATAACAGCGTCCAAGCTGTTTGTAATTCTCCGACCTCTGTTCCCCTTCCAGCATGGGAAGAACCGCCTCAAAAGCCTCTGCCGCCTCCTTCCATTGTTCTCCGTCACACAGAGCGTACGCCTTACATAAATAAGACTGAACCAGCAAATCCCTGCGTTCCGCCCCCTCCACGCATTTCAGCAGGGAATCCACCGCTCCGGCATAGGCAATCAGGGCGCCCTCCCTGTCCCCCGCCATATCGCTGGCAAGCCCCAGGGAATAATATACGCGGCCCAGGGACAGAAGATCCGAGGCGAAATGGGACTTCCGCAACTGAAGAGCCTTTTCCAGGTTCTCCCTGGCCTTGCCCCCCTCCCCGGCATCCAGCCATGCCTTGCCCAGCCCTTCGCGGGACTGGGCGGAAATGACGGGAGAAGCCGAGCTGTTGGCAATGGCCTTTAAAAAATCCGCCCGGGCTTCCGGAGAGGCCTTGCGCAAGATGTTGACCCACCCCCTCTGATCATACAACCCGGCCCAAAAGGCATGGTCCGCCGGCAGCACGCCGCGGGCAGCGCCTTCCGCCTGGTAAAGATAAGCCAAGGCCTCCTCATAATTCCCCCGCTCCGTAGAAATACGGGCCAGGCCGCGCAGGGCATTGAGGCAGTCGTTCAACAGGTAAGAGGCATTTTCCGAACCGGAAAGGCCCTTTAAAAACAATTCCCGTGCCTCATCCTTCCTGCCGGCTTCCAGCATGGCCTCTCCCATGCTGATGCTGGCCAGGGCCAGGTCTCCAGTGGTCTTGTCCGGCTGAGAACAAAGAGCCAGAGCCTTCTTGAAATACTCGCGCGATTCCGGAATGCGTCCCGTAGTACGTGCCAGCCTTCCCTGGGCGGCTAAAAGCCTGGACCTGACAGGGAGGGCATCCGGCCCCAGATGCGCGGCGGCATCCACCGCACGCTGGAGCAACATATTAGCCTGTTTATTCCTGTTCAGCATCTGGTCAATGGAACTCATGGTCTGGAGCGTCCGCACCAGCGGCTCGGCCATTCCTTCCTTCTCATATCCCTCCTCAGCGGTTTTCAAATAATCGTAGGCGGAAGTGTACTGGTGCTCCGCCAACAGAGCCTTTGCCACGGCATCCGCACGGGGAGCCCATACCCGATAGTGCCCGGCGGCGTATCCGGCGTCAATTAATTCCCTGGCCGCAGGAAGAGCAAGAACGACGCCACCCCGGCTAATCAGCTCACGGGTGAGACCCCAGGCAGTTTCTGTCCGCAGTTCCGGATCCCTGATCCATGCAAGGCGTTCCTCCCGGTTGTCCAGAATGCCGGCCAGGCTCTCGCGCGAAGCAAAAACATCCGCCATGAAGCGGGACAAATTCTGCATGGCCTTTTCATCGCTTTTCTGCACCACCACCGGCGGAGTAGTCAGCATCCCTTCATCATAGCCGATGCGATACGCCATGTGGTACGTCAGGAACTCCAGCAACATCACAAGCACGCACAAGCACAGGGCAATCAGCCACTTGGTACGCGGAGACAGAGGGGGCAAAGGAGAAGACGCCTGCATAACAAGTGCATAACGTTACCGGGCGTTCCCCGAATTTCAAGCTTTTTGCTCGGGGAAAACTCCTCTGCCGTTCCTGAAAGTGGATAAAAAAGAACCTTCAACAGTCTGCCGGCCGTCACTGGGAACCGGCTCAAAAGAACCCTCCCTCCCGTTTTTCCGACCATGGAAATCCCCATAATTCTGCCGGGGACTCCCGCCGCACCGGATGCCCCCTTCCTCATCCATCCCTGCGCTTTCGTTCGGACGCGCGGTACAACTGCCAGGCATTCCATAAATTATGCCACAGTACATAAAACGTGGGGCCCAGAGCGGCAATGGGGCTGGCATACGTCAAAGCCAGATAAATGGACAGGGTGGTATTCTTCTGCCCTAATGCCTGGCTGCACTCCGCAGCGCGCGTGCGTCCCCCCAGCAAATATCCCAACCCGAAATTGACCCCGCAAACCAGCAGGGCAATCACGCCAATCTGTTCCAAAACACGTTCCGAAATGCCCTCACGGGAGGAAATATCATAAGAGGCGTTTGCGGCTATCAAAACCAGAATCACCACCCAAATGCCAAAAGTGACGTCTTTCAACTTCCTGGGCCACGCGATGGCGCGAGGATAAAAGCGCCGCGCCGCCAATGCCAGAGCCAGGGGAAGTAACATTACCAAGGAAATATTCTGGGCCACGTTCAGATAAATCTCAAAACCGCCCCGCCCAACAACCGCCGGCAGGATGAAAGGCAGCAAGGCGCAGATAATACCGTTAATTAGCAAAAGGGCGGTCAGCATAAACTCCACGCTGCCTCCCAGCAGCCCCATCACCACGGGAGCCGCCGTGGCTGTAGGCATGATGCCTACGAAAAAAGCGGCCTGTGCCAGATACCCATCCCCAAAAACAAGGCGGCACACACCCCATGCCGCCAGGGCGACCATCAGATTAGCCCCCGTCAGGAGCCAGTGAGCCCGTTCCGGCTTCATGCGTTTGAAGCGGATGCCCAGAAAGGTTACGAACAGCATCACAATCAGCATCCACTTGAACATCCAACTGTACACATGCAGACCGGGCATCATGTACCCCGCGATGAAGGCCGCCACAATGGCAAACGTGCGGATGAGGGACTTGAACATGAGAAATGCGGTGAAACGATTACGCTGGATTTTCGAGCAAATGGATGAAACCTCCCATCCGATGAGCGTTCCATCCCGACAAATCTCGCAAACGGGTCGGCAAGCCGACTACCATGCTCTCAGCAACGGCCCCCACTCCACCCCCATGATGCCGGGAAACGCCCATATAGCCATGTCCGGCAACAAGGAGATCTTCTGCAACGGGCAACCGTTCCCTGATTCCCTGCTGTTGCATCATGGAGAGCATTGAGGAAAATTCCGGGATTACCGGTTCACGCGGGCGGCGCGAACCTGAATGGAGTGGTTGTGGGCGTCCAGCCCCTCCACCCGGGCAAACTCCGCCACATACGGGGCGGAGTTCAGCACGGCATCCCGGTTCATGCGCACCACGCTGGTGCGGCGCTGGAACTGGTCCGCCCGCAAGCCGGAAAAAGACTTGCCGGCGCCGCCGGTAGGCAGCGTATGGCTGGGACCCGCCAGAAAATCCCCGCAGGCTACAGTAGAAAGGGTGCCTGCGTAAATGGCGCCCGCCGTCCTGATGCCATTAAGCACGGCCTCTTCATCCCGAGTGACAAGCACCAAATGCTCCGGCGCAAAGGCATTAACCAGTTCCACCCCTTCCTGAATGGAAGAAACCAGAAAACCGTAGGCATGCTTGTCCAGCACCTCCCGGATGATGGACCCGCGGCTCAGCAGGGCAGCCTGGCGTTCCACTTCCGCCTCTACCTGTTTCAATAACGCCTCTGACGTAGTAACAAACACAACTACGCTGTCCGGGCCATGCTCGCCCTGCGCCAGCAGGTCGGCAGCCAGAAACTCTGCATCCGCAGTATCATCCGCCAGCACCATTACTTCACTGGGTCCGGGCAGCAAATCAATGGCAACAGCCCCCACCAACTGGCGTTTGGCCTCCACCACAAAACGGTTGCCGGGACCAAAAATCTTTTCCACCGGTTTCACGCTCTCCGTCCCCAGTGCAAGGGCGGCTATCGCCTGAGCGCCCCCTATCTTGACAATTTCCGTCGCGCCGGAGGCTTTCAGCGCATACAAAAGCGCGGGATTCACCCGGCCGTCCGGCCCGCAGGGCGTGGCGGCCACAATCTCCCGCACGCCGGCGGCCTGAGCAAAACCGCCCGTCATGATGGAAGTAGATACCAGGGGAGCCTTTCCTCCGGGGATATAAATGCCCACACGGTCGTACGGAAGGAACCGCTCCGCTACCTCCACGCCCTGCGCATTTACGCCGGACCAGTCCTGCCTGCGGCTGCGGTCTGAAAAATAATGGATATTTGCCAGAGAGACGGCAATGGCCTCCTTCACACTCCCCTCCACCATGGCTTCCGCTTCCGCCAGCTCTGCCTCCGTCACGAACAGGGAGGAAGAATCAAGATGTACCTTGTCAAATCTGGAGGCATAGTCAAAAAGGGCTTCATCCCCGCGCGCGGAAACATTTTGGATAATAGCGTTCACGGTATCCCTTACGGAATCCTCCGGGAGGGCGCGGCGGTTCATCCGGCGCTTCATTTCGTCAAAGCAGGTATCGGAAGGACGGTAAATTTTCATAAAAAGTCTCTACAGAAAAACGGGAAGGAAGTTTCCCAATCTTTAAGCACGCAGTCAAGCCTTCTGTCCTCTTTGATTTCCAACAGGGCTTCACGGCACCTCCGGACAAAAAATCAAAAGACCAAACCATTCTCCCTTGACCGACATCAAAAATAGTCCTAGCCTTTCTTCCGCAAACATTTGGCCAAACGGCCCACTGTCATGAACATTCACGAATATCAAGCAAAACAACTCTTTGAGCGTTTTGGCGTGGCTACCCCCAAGGGCATTGCCGCCGCCACAGCTCAGGAAGCAGCACAAACAGCCCGGAACATGGGCCTCTCCCAATACGTAGTTAAGGCACAGGTACACGCTGGCGGCCGTGGTAAAGGCACCTTCAAAAACGGTTTTAAGGGAGGCGTCCACGTCGTCAAGTCCGTGGAGGAAGTGGAAGAAGTCGCCGGCAAGATGCTCAACCAGGTTCTGGTCACCAAGCAAACCGGGGAAACCGGCAAGCTGGTCAGCAAAATCATGGTGGCGGAAGCCGTGGATCTCAAAAAGGAATGCTACTTCGCCATTCTTCAAGACCGCGCCCGGGAATGCCCCGTTATCGTGGCCAGTACGGAAGGCGGCATGGACATTGAAGAAGTGGCTACCCCCCGCCCGGAAGCCATTATCCGCGAACACATTGACCCGGCGCTGGGCATCCTGCCTTTCCAGGCTCTCAAAATCGCCGTGGCGCTGGGACTGACCGGTCCCCTGCTCCGCCAGACCACCAAGCTCATCACCAACGTTTACAAGCTTTTCACCGCTCTGGACTGCTCTCTGGTGGAAATCAACCCCCTTGTAGTTACCACGGATGACCGCGTGTGTGCCCTGGACGCCAAATTCAATTTTGACGACAACGCCCTGTACCGCCACCCGGAAATCATGGAAATGAGGGATAAAACGGAAGAAGACCCCCGCGAAGTGGAAGCCGGCAAGTACGACCTGAACTACATCGGCCTGGACGGCAACATCGGCTGCATGGTGAACGGCGCCGGACTGGCCATGGCTACGATGGACATCATCAAATACTACGGCGGCGAACCCGCAAACTTCCTAGACGTAGGAGGCTCCGCCACGGAAGAAATGGTAACCAACGCGTTCCGCATCCTCACCAGCGACAAAAACGTGAAGGCCCTTCTGGTCAACATCTTCGGTGGCATCATGCGTTGCGATGTCATTGCCCAGGGCATTGTGGCTGCGGCGAAAAACATCGATATGAAAATCCCGCTCGTCGTACGTCTGGAAGGCACCAACGTAGAAATCGGCAAGAAAATCCTTGCAGACAGCGGCATCTCCATTATCCCTGCCGACAACCTGGACGAAGCTGCCCAGAAAGCGGTTGCGGCAGTTAAATAACCCTCACTATTTATTACGACAATGACACCTCTCATTGACAAAAACACCCGTCTGGTCGTGCAAGGCATCACCGGAAGCGCCGGCGCGTTCCACGCCAAAAACTGCATGGACTTCGGCACCAATGTGGTTGCCGGTGTGACCCCCGGCAAGGGCGGCCAGCTCTTTGAAGGCAAGGTCCCCGTCTTCGATACTGTGGCGGAAGCCAAAAAAGCTACGGACTGCAATGCCTCCATGATTTTTGTTCCTCCGCCCTTCGCAGCGGACGCCATCATGGAAGCTGCTGACGCGGGCGTTAAACTCATCGTCTGCATCACGGAAGGCATTCCTGTGCAGGACATGCAGAAGGTGAAAACCTTCCTGAAGGACAAGGACGTAACCCTCATCGGCCCGAACTGCCCCGGAATCGTCAATCCTTCCGCCAACTGCAAGATCGGCATCATGCCGGCCTACATCTTCAAACCCGGCAGAATCGGTATTGTCTCCCGTTCCGGAACGCTTACCTATGAAGCCGTCTGGCAGGTTACCAACATGGGCCTTGGCCAGAGCATGTGCATCGGCATCGGCGGCGACCCTGTCCATGGCATGACCCAGCAACAGGCCGTGCAATTCTTCACGGAAGACCCGAACACGGACGCCTTCATCATGATTGGCGAAATCGGCGGTTCTGAAGAAGAAGAAGCTGCTGAATGGATCAAGAACAACTGCAAAAAACCTGTTGCCGCGTTCATCGCAGGAGCCACGGCGCCCAAGGGCCGCCGCATGGGCCATGCAGGAGCCATCGTTGCCGGAGGCAAAGGTACTGCCGCCGCTAAGCAGGAAGCCTTGAAGAACGCCGGTATTGTGGTTGCCAAGACACCGGCTCAGATGGGAGCTGCCCTGGCGGAAGCCATGAAAAACAAGGGGATGTAACCTCCCTCTTTTTCACCTTTTCATATCCAGCGCCTTCCCTTGCCGGAAGGCGCTTTTTTCATGATAAAACGGAGTTGATTACATCACTCGGATTTTATCTGAATTGCAACGGAGACTATTCCCTCCGCTTAGTGGGCGAACCCTCTGTAAAAGACATATTCTTATTTTGTTCTTCACAAAGGGCATTAACATTCTTTATTCGATATTTCCGTTGATAGTTAACACATTGAACTTAATAACCCATACCCACGGATTCAGTTCAGCGGAACCGGTTCCCTTTATTTTTTCCCACAAGGAGAAGAAAGATAACCGGGCAAAAGCCAACCCCGCAGATTTTCCCGAGTAATCCCTCCATAAACAGGCATCCGTTTCTTCATCGTGCCAAACGCATTCAATGCCCTCCATCCGTGCATCGTTCGTCGTAATGTCCAAAAGCCGCTCAACTCTGATTTCCGTAATTTCCAGTAAAATCCGGGAAGCCCAACGCGGCATGTGGATCGAAGGAATAAACTGCCTGCGGGCATTTTTTGATATCCATCCGTCTGGATATGACATTGGCAAACAAACGCCATCAGCAGAATAAAGCCATCCAGAACGGCTATTATGGCAAATCTCCTCCTGCACCCACAAACGGTCGCCAACTTTCCCGTAGGGACATTCAATCCACGGGATAAAAATATCTGAAAACTTTCCGCTTCCTTCCTCGGAAACAGCCAGCCACGAGCCGGACTCTTCTATAAATTCCTGAATCTCCCACCCTCTTTCTTTCAAAGCTTCAGGGAGATCATTAAACTGGTTCAGGCCGCACGTGCGGCGGGTTTGATTTTTGTGCTCGCCGGGAGTGCTGTATTCCTGCAGCAATGCCCGAATCATATCTGCTTCAAATTGGATAGGATGTTCTTTAATATTGTTATTCATGGTCTTGACCATTGATAACACCAGATTATTCCAAAATCCGTTAAATCCTCCGCAGATTAAAAAAAGACAGAGCCCATTCTGGAGTGGCTGTTCCATACTTTCCCACACATCCTGAAGCTGTTAACATATCCGATGCGGCCGTGAACCACTCCGAGACCGGCGCATGAACCACATTCGTGTCCATTCAATTCCGGGCACTCTCCACTTTTACCAGCCACGGCAGTTTTATCCTGTCCATCTCCTGCAACAACTAACTTACATTCAAAAATTTATATCATCATTCACACACACACAAATACCCTCAGGGACAGCCTCCAGTCCAGACCTTTTTCCAAATGCACCTATAATTATCCTGATGCCTATAATAAGGATATTAGAAAAAACGCTGGCTATACATCCTAACCGGCGTTTTTGGCCTAAGTTATTCAATTTCAAATGAAAAAATAAAAAACTAAAATAAGACAATCAGACCAGCAAATAATTCCCCAGCATCTAATCCCCTGGTTTGCAAAGAAAAAGAGCCTAAACCGTTAAAGTGCAGGCTCTTCAAAAAAGAAAGGTTTTGGCGGAGCGGGAGGGATTCGAACCCTCGGTACCGGTTTTGCCAGTACGTTCCTTTAGCAAAGGAGTGCTTTCAGCCTCTCAGCCACCGCTCCGTCTTGGGTAATGTGTGGAAAGGAGACTACACGCTTCCCAAAATGAAGTCAATACATAAATAATACAGTCAAAAATATTGATCAGGCAATCTTCTCGATCCTACTGGATCGGGATAGACAGCCATCCATTTGATTGTTCCATGAGGGCAGGAAAACAACCTTCTGGAAAGAGTCAAAATATCCACAACTTGATGTTGATGAACAATTTATTCAAACAAATACGCATTTTCCCGGCAAATATATTCGCAAAGTATGGAACATTTTTTCCGTAATTCATGAAAAATAGTTCCTCAGTTCAGCATGAACACCACGTTCCAGAGACGGCGTACGCCTGATTGGAGCAAATCGGAAAGACAAATTCACACCCCGCAATGCTCGGCAATGACTTCCAGGAAATCATCCAAGTAACGAGCAGCTTTCTGCTCTCCAATGCCGTGAACGTTCATAGCACCACGGCGGGTGGTAGGTTTCAACCTGGCCAAACCTTCCAGTGTAGAATTATGAAACACGGCATAAGCCGGAATCCCGGCTTCCCGTGCCAGTTCATTCCTCAGCTCCTTCAACTTCAAAAACAAATCCTCGTCAAACTCTCCCAGGGCAGCCAAATTTCCCGTAGACCGAACTCTGGCCTGCTCCATAGATACGGATATTTTTCCCCGGCGGGCAAAAGGCCAAACCAAAGATGCCTTCTTGCGCCCCATCATCACTTCATTTCCTTTCGGACTCAGGGTAATCAGGGGACGGTCCGCCTCCCCGCTCATTCTGGTCAATCCCGCCATCTGCATGGCACGGAACAACTGGCGGATATCGTCCTCACTCCATCGGGAAAGGATGCCATAAGTACTCAGCCGGACCAGGGATGTTCTTAACAACTCCTGGGTTTTCGCCCCTTTGAGCATCTGGATGATTTTCGTCCTGCCCCACCTTCCCTGCCAGGAACCATCAGCCAAACGCACGGATGCGCGCGCAATCCCGCTCAACGCCTGCCGCACCACCAAAGTCTCTTCTTCTCCCAGGGATTGGCCTTCCTCAACGCCCAGGGCCAGGCACTGGTCGCAGCGGCCGCACGGCACTCCATCTTCCTCCCCGAAATAATTCAAAATCCATTGCTGACGGCAGCCGGAGGAATAAGCGAACTCCGTCATTGCCTTCAGTTTTTCCCGGTCCCTCACTTCCTTTTCCCGCAGGGCATCTTCATCCAGAGGAATCTTCAAGCCGCTTACGGAAGGATCCGTCACTCTGGTAAGCTTCACGCGTTGTCCCGGAACGTCATGACGGCTGATCGCTCCATTGCGTATAAGAACGGATAAAGCAGCTCCCACCTGCATGGCATTGCGGCATTTGAGACGCTCCGCCATTTCCTCCAGAGACCACATGACATCGTGGGTTTCTGCGCTGCAATGCTTTCTGAGCAACTCGTACAGCTCCACAATCAATGGAATTCCCGGATTCACTCCTTCAATAAAAAATTCCTGGGTCCGCAAATCCGCATGGTTGAACAAAAGTTCGCAATAAGCCTCCTCCCCGTCTCGTCCGGCTCGGCCGGCCTCCTGATAATAGGCCTCCACACTGCCGGGAATCTCAAAATGGGCAACAAACCTGACGTCCGCACGGTCAATGCCCATTCCAAAAGCATTCGTGGCAATAACAATATCCGCATGGCGGTTCATGAAAGCGTTCTGGGCTTCCTCTCTCTGTTCATCCGTCATGCCTGCGTGATAGGCTGTCACGCTCAATCCAAAATCGGAAAGAGCCTCATATACCTGCTCCACTTTTTTGCGGGTGGAGCAATAAATAATACCCGTCTTGTAACGCTTCACCAATTCGTACAGCCTCTTGTATTTGTCTTTGTGCGTATCGCACGCAGTAATGCGGAAATGCAGGTTTTCCCGCGCAAACCCTCGTACGATCGTCACCGGATCATCCAGCCCCAAATGTTTCAGAATATCTTCCCGCACCCGCGGAGTAGCTGTGGCGGTCAGAGCAGCCACCTGAGGCCGCCCCATCATTTCAACAGCTTTTCCCAGCTTCAGATAATCCGGACGGAAATCGTGCCCCCACTGGCTCAGGCAATGCGCTTCATCCACAGCCACCATATTTACATCCACCTCCGCCAGAGCATGCATGAACCCTTCATGACCAAAACGTTCAGGAGCCACATATACCAGCTTGAACGCTCCCCTTTTCATTCCTTCCAAACGTTCCTTTTGCTCAGGAAAACTCAGGGAGCTGTTAATCATGGTGGCGGGAATCCCTCTGGCGACAAGAGCATCCACCTGATCTTTCATTAAAGCGATTAGAGGACTGACAACCAGGCAAACCCCGGCCCGGCACAAGGAGGGAAGCTGGTAACACAGGGATTTTCCTCCTCCCGTGGGCATCACGACCAATACATTGCGGCCTTCCATAATGGAAGCCACCACTTGATCCTGGCCCTCCCTCAAGCCGGAAAAGCCGAAGTACTTCTTCAATGCCTCCATCGGCGACCTGATCACCTTGAACTCGCTCATTTTCTCCGTTTAGTGTGCCACAGGCCATTCCATGGCGCAACGCCTTTCCCCTTTTTCTCCACCCCTCAATTAACGGTTCTTTTTCTGAAAATTTATTCTCCCAAAAAGAGAAAAATGAATTTTTAAACAAATATCACATTCAAGGTGAAGATAAAAGCGTTTTGAAAATCGGTTTGTTTTATAATGATGAATTAATTGCAGTAATGACCTTTGGAAAACCTAGAT
>ENA-ORPK01001053-ORPK01001053.1-human-gut-metagenome-genome-assembly--contig:-NODE-1053-length-23398-cov-5.613803_pt1 | contig 23398 bp, 18 predicted proteins | sample MGYA00242139_ERZ509068 | MGnify/ENA primary metagenome ERZ509068 (study PRJEB26280, sample SAMEA2338687) | human gut metagenome | biome: human gut; feature: human-associated habitat; material: faeces... | reverse complement strand
CACTTCTTGCTCTGGCAAGCGGCAAAGCCGAGCGGAGACAAGTGCACCCCCTGAAGAGGAATTTGTTTGTAGGCAAAATGTGGCAGTTTGTTTAAAAACTCCGATTTCTTAAGGCTGAATGAATAATAATGTGTATATTTGCAGCGATTATCAAGAGAGTTATGCTTTTTTTTACATTGAATAATATTGAGTCTAACTAAAAACATCAAGACTATGAAAACAAGATTGTTGCAAGCGTTGCTTGCGCTGTTGCTGCTCGCGCCGACGTTGGCTGTACACGCCGACGAAGCCGACACCACGCCGCGCCAAGCACTCGTGTTGAAGTTCGTTGATGATGCCACGGCAAGCTTCTTCCTTGCCGACAAGCCAGAAGTGGGCTTTGCCGACGGAAAGCTGACGGTTACATCCAACGGCGTCGCTACCGACTACGAACAGTCGGCTGTGGCGGAGTTCTATTTCGACTACGTCGTGCCTACAGCCATTGCGGGCACAGAGGGCAATGCCTTCTCGTTCACGTACGACGACAACCGCACCGTGAAGGTGAGCGGTGCGAAGGCTGCTGAGGCTGCGCTCTACGCCGCCGACGGCACACTCGTGATGCGCAAGCGCGTAGCCGACGGCACCGTTGTGCTGAACCTCGACAACTGCAAACCCGGAATTTATGTACTTACACTTGAAAACGAACAAACTTTTAAACTAATCAAACAATGAAAAAATCGTTACTTATCATCTCGTTCCTCATCTCTGCGCTCGCACTTCCCGTGGCGGCACAGCACACATTCGTTAAGAACTCGCCGCACTTCTCTGCACCTGCCAAGGCTGACGAAGCCAAGACTATGGCTATGAGTCATGTTGTGGCGTCGTACTATACAGCCGCTTCCGAGGCTACCAACAACTGCGACAACTACTATCTCGTTGTTTCGGACAAGACAAACGCCGTGTTCAACTCTGCCGAGGGCACCATCGTGGCTACAAACGCTAACGTGGCTGCCATCGACTTGTACGCTCCGGCGGGCACAGGCACCGAGCTGCCCGAGGGAACGTTCAAGGCTGGCGAGGGCAGTCTCTACTATGATGCCGACTACTCTTACACCACAAAGTACGGATTCAACGGCAAGCCCGGCAAGGAGAACGCGCTGAAGGGCGACGTAACCGTGAAGAATGGCGCTGACAACTCGTACACCGTGACCTTCGCCGACGCCAACGGCGTGCAGTATACCTACACCGGAACGCTCAGCTTCGTAGACATGAACACCGGAACGACGGTCTATCCGCAGATTCCTACCGACGTGAACACTACATTCACCGGTGGTATGGCTTACTATCACGGCAATCTGATGGAGTCGAACACGGGCAATATCTACATCAACCTCTTCGATTGCGACTTCGACCCTGAGACAGGCAACATGAAGGGCACAGGATTCAACCTTGCCATCTGCGCTTTCAACCGACTCTTCGGCGACCCGAAGCAGGCCACGATCATCCCCGGCACATACACCGTGGCTCGCAACTTCAAGAGCGAGACCTACTTCCCGGGTATGGAGATAGACTATAACGGAATGACCATTCTTATGGGTACATACATCAAGCGCCGCAAGACCGTGACCGGCTCTGATTCCGACTACGACTATGCTTATATCACCGACGGAACGGTTGTAATCACCGACGGCGACGAGGAAGGCACATTCAACTTCACCATCGACTGCACAACAGACCGCGGACATAAGGTGACGGGCACGGCGAAGAACATCAAGTTCAACATCGTTGACGTGTCTGACGACAAGGAGAAGTACGTAGAGTCGAACCTCGACCGCGACGTGAAGCTCAATCTCGACTACATCAAGAAGGCTCGTGTATACTTCCTCGGCAACCAGAACGGCGTGAACGTCTCCACCGTCGCCCTCGGCTCGCCGAGCGGCAAGGACGGCAACGAGGGCGACCTGCTCCGCATGGAGTTCCAGACCAGCGCCGGCACAGCATATCTGCCTTCAGGCACATACGAACTGATGGAGAACGACCACCTCTGGACCAACCTCTACGCTCCGTACAAGATGACACGCGGCTACTTCGACAACGTGGGCGGACGCACCGGCACACGCTACGAGCACTTCGAGAAGGGACGCTACTGCGTTGTAGACAGCTTCGCCTTTGTATACAGCGGACGCGTGGGCGTTGAGCAGCTGGCTAACGAGGAGTACAAGTTCACTATCGACCTGGCTGACGGCAAGGGCTACCAGATTCAGGGCGAATGGAGCGGACCGGTGGAACTCAACTACGACCCGTCTACTGGTCTTGGCAAGGTAGAGGGCGCTGAGGCTGAGACCGTGAAGTTTGTTGGCAACAGCACGCTTCTCGTGAGCGGCGCTGCAAAGGGCGAACGCCTCTCTGTATACACCGTAGGCGGACAGCATGTGCTCTCTGCCGACGCCACCAAACCGGTTGACGTGGCGGCTCTGCACAGCGGCGTCTACGTCGTAAGAACAACAAATGGAGTTATAACAAAAATAGTAAAACGATGAAAAAGACCGTATTGACAATGCTGTGCCTCATGGCGATGGGCGCCAGTTACGCACAGACCACAAAGCGAATAATGACCGTTCAGCAGAAGGACGGCACAAAGGTAGAATATAAGGTGGACAACGTGGAGCGCGTGAGCTTTTCGGAGCGCACATACGCCGAACTCGACAACCAGTGGGCGCTCAACGAGAACGTGAACGACGTGAAGACCGTGCTGCTGAAGGAGACTGACGAGTATAGCTCGTTCATGCTCTATTCTGCAGAAAACGTGACGAGCGACCTTGCGCTCCAGCCCGACGTTACAGTCACGCTGCCCGCAGCGTCGGTAGGACAGGAGGTAGACCTTGCCACTCTTGCAGAGGCAGGCGGCAAGCTCGTCTGCGGCGATCGCGAGTTCAAGAAGGGCGCGCTGAAGGTGAAGTTCGACAAGTTCAAGAAGAACGTAACCGTATCTGTTGAGGCAGAAGACGGCGCCGACGACTTCCGTTGCGAGTATACAGGCACATTCAGCCGCACTTATGACGCCAGCAATACGTTCTCTGTTACCGATACGGAGCAGGCAACAACCCGCTTCTCTGTGCTTTCAGCTCTCTGCGTGCAGCCTTCTGCAACTGGCGAGCCTACCAACTTCGCTTTCGCTGACGTAGAAGCACAGGCTCCGGCTGACTTCCTCAACGCCAAAGCCGCAGTATGGTTCAGCGTTTCGGCTGCGAAACTCTACAATGGTACGGTGGACATGGCTACAGAAGCAGACAGCTACACCTTCCGCTATATCGACTATGCCACAAGAACCGTATACGACAAGGTGAAGTCGGGCTCCATCACCACCGCACAGGGCTTCGGCGGACAGACTTACGTGAGTCTTGAAGCGGTGCTCGAGGACGGCAGAACCGTGAGCCTCTCTTACTTCGGCACGTTCGCAGCAGTCGAGTCGCTCGACGAAATCATACCGTCGGTAGTGGCAGAGAACGAGTACAAGTATTATAACTCTGACGGCGAACTCTCTATCACTCGTCAGCTCGGCACATCGTACATGAAGGAATACAAGGGCAACATCACCTTCTACCTTATCCCCGAAGGCGACGGCAAGACTTCTTCAGACAGAGTGGAGGTGAAGGTAGGCAGCGACCTTATCAACGCAGGCGAGTTTGATCTTGCGAACATCGGTCAGGAGAAGGTGTTCGACATCAAGTACAACGCCGGCGGCATACAGCTGCAGTCGTACGCAGCAGGTCACGGCTACGGCAACATGCCAAACAATGGCACGCTCACTGTGAGCAAGGACGAGAACGACGTGTACGAGATTCTGCTCGACGTAACCAACAAGTACACTAACAGCTATACCTCTAACGGCGGCGACAACACTCGTATCGTTGTCAACTATAAGGGTACATTTGAAAAATATTAATTAAAGATGTTGTTGTGTTGAGATGGTGAGATGGTGACAAATGCATATCTCAACACCTCAACACCTCAACATATCAACATTAAAACAATCCTAATCAATGAACAAATCAAACATCCTATTGGCATCGCTGCTCCTCGTGGGCAGTTCGGCTTTCGCACAGAAGCTTTCGCCAAGTACGAGCCTGATGCTTCAGGATATGAGTACGCAGAAAAATGTGAAATCGGCAACAGCGAAGAAGGTGGACGCCTTCATCACCGTTGCTCCGTCGAAACAGCACGCAGCCGCCGACTGCATCAGTCGACTTGAGGCGCTCGGCGTGGAAGTACGCAACGTCGTAACCGACCGTCTGCTCACCGTGAGTCTGCCGCTTGAGGCTGTTGAGGCTGTAGCGGCACTCGACGAAGTGGAGAACGTGCAGGTAGGTACAAGTGTGCGCATGCTCCTCGACACCGCACGCAAGGAGACCGGCGTTGACGACTGCCACTCTACCACTTCTGAGCTGGGCGCATACACCGGCAAGGGCGTCGTTGTGGGCGTTGTAGACGGCGGATTCCAGTATTCGCACGTCGACTTCACCAACCCCGACGGCATTGGCACACGCATAGCATGCGTTTGGGACCAGAACGCCAACGGCGGAAAAGCATCCTCGAAGTTCGGCTACGGCAGCGAGTACGTCACCTACGACGAGATGCGCGCCGTCAACTATGACATATCTTCTACGTTCCACGGATCGCACGTGGCAGGTATCGCCGCAGGCAGCGACCGCACGACGCCTTACTACGGCGTTGCGCCCGAGTCGGAGCTGGTCTTCGTGAGCTTCGGTTCGAGCAACGTGAACATCACCGACGGCATACAGTACTGCTTCGACTATGCTGAGAGCGTAGGCAAGCCCTGCGTTGTGAACATCAGTCTTGGCTCGCACCTCGGTCCGCACGACGGCACCTCGGCTTCCGACCAGGCTTTCGCTGCAATGGCAGGTCCCGGACGCATCATCGTTGGCGCTGCGGGCAACGAGGGCAGCACAGCGCTGCACGTAGGCAAAGACCTTGAAGAGGGCGACACATCGCTCAAGACCATGATAGGCTTCAGCGAAAACTCTGCGAGCAAGCAGGCTTACGTGGACATCTGGGGCAGCAAGGGCGCTCCGCTTAAGGTGAAGGCTGTAGTTGTAGACGCTCTGAAGGGCAAGGTGATGTACGAGTCGCCGGCTGTGGAGACCGACGGCGAGACCGACGTGAAGTACACCTTCCCCGATGGTAGCGGCGTGGTGTCTACCGTGCAGATGGCTCTGCAGAAGAACCCGACAAACGAGCGCACGGAGGTGATGCTGATGTGTCGCGCTACAAGCATTGCTGAGAACCGCAAGATAGGAATCGTGGCTACGAGCGACGCAGGCACATCCATACACATGTGGAACAACGCAACCGAAGGCTACTTCCTCAATGGAGGCAAGCGCGGATGGACCGACGGCGACACCGACTACACCGTGGGCGAGCTTGGCGGCGTGAGCGACAACGTTATCAGCGTCGGTTCGTACAACACCAAGATGGATTACACCACGCTCGGCGGCGACGTCTACGGCATCAACACCGCTCTGGTGGGCAACAAGGGTGCTCTGTCGCTCTTCTCGAGTCACGGACCGACGCTCGACGGACGCACCAAGCCCGACGTGACGGCTCCGGGCTGTCTGCTCATCTCTGCCACATCGAGGTATTATGCAGGCTTCAGCTCGTCGACCTGCGCGGTGAAGTCGGGCGACGACTACTACGACGCCAATATGGGTACGTCGATGGCTTCGCCTGTCGTTACCGGCACCGTAGCTCTCTGGCTTCAGGCTAACCCGAACCTCTCACCGGCTGACGTGCGCGCTATTCTGAACAAGACCGCACGCCACGACAACTATACAGGCACAGCCGAGAAGTCGGACCGCAACAGCTGGGGCGCAGGTAAGATAGACGCTTTCGCAGGTCTGAAGATGGCGCTCGACGCCACAGGCATCAAGGACACGAAGGCAGGCGAACAGATGTTCAGCATCACTACCGACCGTGTGGCTCGCACCGCACAGTTCTTCTTCGGAAACGACGGCGCAGCTCGCGTGGCTGTCTACAATGCCCTCGGACAGCAGGTTTGCGCCAAGCAGATAGCTGCAAGCGGCGAGACAGTAGACCTCTCACAGCTGGGTAACGGCGTGTTCGTCGTAAAGCTGCAGCAGGGCAGCGCAGAAAAGTCTGTGAAGATTGCATTGTAATATACTATTCATAAAAGACCGGCAGATTGTTTAGTTCTGACAATCTGCCGGTCTTTTGTATAAACTTATGCTTGCGCCGATAGTTTTTTTATTTCTATACAATCATTATTCGGGATTTTTATCTAAATTTGTAGCCAAATACTTAACTCAATAACAAATGATTATGCCTACAGTCAAAACGAGAATCTTTGCACTTGGCTGTCTGTTCGCACTGGCTTCTGCACCCGTTGTGCAGACCGTAGCCCAGAACGGACAGTACATCTACGACGTGCAGGACGGCGAGGCCGACATCTTCGGTCAGTTGCGCTACGAGAAGAATGTGAACGGAACCGGTCTGGTGAAGCTCAACACCACCAACCCCAACGGCTACCAATGGGTGCGCGACTACGGCTATCAGGCCGGCGTGACGCCTATCACTACAGCCGGCACGTATGTAGGCAGCGAGTACTACGCCTACGAGACAACGCTATACGCCAATACGCTCATGCCACGCGCCATCAGTGTGGTGGACGTGAACACGGGCGAGTATACCGCCAAACGCGAGATTGTGAACTCGACGACCGAGGCGCCGCTCATTCTCGACGAGATGACATACGACCCGAAGACAAACCGCATCTTCGGTCTGCACTACGACACCAGCGCCAACAAGTCGTACATCTACGAGATTGACCGCAAGACGCTCGACATAGCGCTTGTGGCTACCATCGACAAGGTGCTCTTCTACACGCTCGCCGCCGACAACGGCAGTCTCTACGCCGTGCGCAAGGGCGGCATGAAGAGCTATCTTAGCAAGATAGATATCAGCAGCATCAACAAGACCACAAAGACCTGCGAGTACAAGGATTTGGGCAACACCAACGTGTATCTCGGTGACTACAGTCAGACGATGGAGTTCGACAAGACGACGCATCGCCTGTGGTGGATGGCGCAGACGTCGGACGGCAACGCTTATCTCGTGGAGCTTAACCCGCAGACGGGTGCACAGATAAAGAAGGAGTTCATCGACAACGAGATGCAGCTGCTCGGCATGGGCATTCCGTATCAGTATGTGGCAGACGGCGCACCGTCGTATCCGCGCGCATTCAAGGCTACAGCCGATGCAAAGGGCGCTCTCTCGGCACAGCTCTCGTGGACAACACCGAGCGTGAACTATCTCGGCGCAAAGCTCTCGTCGCTCACAGGCACCAAGGTCTACCGTAACGACCAGCTCGTCTACACCTCTACCGAGACAACGCAGGGCAAGAGCGTAGCGTGGACCGACAGACCTTCGACCGACGGCTACTATATATATAAGGTGGTGCCGTACAACGCTGCGGGCGACGGCGTATACAAGGAGTTTGCGGTGTACGTAGGCGAGGACTTGCCGGGCGCTCCGCAGAACGTTACGCTCATCACGCACGGCGGCAATGCCGAGATAACATGGGCGGCACCCGCAGAGGGACAGCACGGCGGTTATTTCGACAACGCCAGTCTGAAGTACAACGTGGTGCGCATGCCCGACAACAAGGTGGTTGTAGAGGGCACAACATCGCTCCGTGCTACCGACGCCGTGAGCGTTCAGAAGGGCTACAGCTACGTCGTGACGGCTGTGAACAAGAAGGGTGTGGGCGCTTCGGCTACATCCAAGACCATGAGCTTCGGACCCGAGGACAGTGTGCCGTTCACTTCGCCGCTCACCACGCAGGACGATTTCGACCGTTGGGTGACTGCGGACAAGAACAACGACGGCAACACATGGACATTCTACAAGCCTACGCAGACCACTACATACGACCGCTGCGACCAGAACGCCGACGACTGGCTCTACACGCCGGCGCTGAAGTTCGAGAAGGGCAAGACATACCAGGTGCGCTACACTTATTCGTCAGCCAACTGGGTGACTCCCGACAAGCACGAGCAGGTGATGGAGCAGATGAAGGTGTGGTTATGTGCGGAACCGATAGCCACCGGTGCGGCGAAACTCATCAAGGAAACGGGCGAGTTCCACACCGCTTCGAACATCTTCCTCTACGGCAAGGACAACTTCCAGACAGAAACAACGGGTTCGGCACGCATTGCTTTCCAGGCGTGCAGCGAGGCTAACCACGGACAGATATATCTGAAGGACATATCTATTCGCGAATACAGCACGAAGGACCTCAGTGTGCAGGCACTCACCGGCTCGCAGCTCGTGAACAGTCAGAGTCAGCAGACCTTCACCGTCGATGTGCGCAACGAAGGCTCGGCTACGGTGAGCGACTACCGCGTGCTGCTGCTCAACGCCGACAACAACGAAGTGCTCGGCGAGGCTAAGGGCAAAACCGTAGCCAAGGACGAGACCGTAGAAGTGGCAGTCAACTGGGTGCCGGGTGCAGAAGGCACTATAAAGGTTGTAGCGAAGGTGGAGCTTGCGGGCGACACATATCCGGCAGACAACGTGCTGGCTACACCGCTGGAGGTGAAGATATCGGCAGCCGACGCCGACAAGTGGCTCACGCTCAACACGGACAACAGCTGGGGATGGCGCTTCCCGTTCTTCATGCTCGACCCCTACTCGCAGTGTCAGGCGCTTTTCCTCGAAAAGGAGATGCAGAAGAAGGGCATCGAGATTACCGGCATGCGCTTCCTCTACAACGGCAAGAACGCTGAGGCCTATACCTTCCCGGCACGCATCGGCATCAAGAATACAACCCGCACCGACATGCTCGACGAGGACGGCGGCGATGCATTGTTTGACGAGGGCGGATTCACAACCGTGTTCGACGGCAACATCACAATACAAGGCAATGCCAACGACCTGGAACTGGTCGTTAACCTCGACAAGCCGTACAAATACGAGGGCGGCAACGTGATTATGAAGTTCGAGTGTCCGCTCGGCACACAGTATATCAAGGACAGCACGAAGCATCCCGACTGGCACATGATGGAGATGGACGGCAATCCGCACATCGCCTACTGCAGTGGCGAGGACGACGGCGAGAACGTGTGGGGCGAACAGCTCATGCCGTTCATCAGCATCGCTTATAAGGACAACGGCGCTACGGGCATCTTCGCAATCGGCGGCGACAAGACTGGCGTAACACGCTCTGGCGACTCGCTGCTCTTCGACGAATGCGCCGACGAGGCTCGTCTATACAGCGCTACCGGCGCACTTGTGGCAAGCGCACAGCGTGCGAACGCACTCAGCGTGGCTGGGCTTGCAAAGGGCATCTACGTGCTCAATCTGGTGAAGGATGGCAAGGTGCAGAGCCTTAAAGTGATTATTTAGAAGTTGAAAGTGGTGTTTTATCAACTATTTTCATTAAATTTGCAAATTGAATAACTAAAACAGTTCGGAAACAAACAATAAAACAATTATGATAGACGTAAAAGAAACATTGAACGGCGCTGAAGAGCGCATGGAGATGGCTGCTATGTATCTGGAAGAGCAGTTGGCACGCATCCGTGCCGGCCGCGCCAACGTAGCAATCCTCGACGGTGTACGCGTAAGCTCATGGGGCTCTATGGTGCCATTGAACCAGGTGGCTAACGTTACAGTGCCCGATCCGCGTACTATCGCTATCCGTCCTTTCGACAAAAAGCAGATCCGCGACATCGAGAAGGCAATCATGGACAGCGATGTAGGTATCACTCCTGAGAACAACGGCGAGATTATCCGCCTCGGCATCCCGCAGCCTACTGAGGAGCGCCGTAAGGAACTCGTAAAGCAGTGCAACAAGATTGGCGAGCGCTCTAAGGTGGAGATTCGCAACGCACGCCAGGACACAAAGGACAAGCTGAAGAAGGCTATCAAGGACGGTCTGTCTGAAGACCTCGAGAAGGACGCTGAGGGCGAACTCCAGAAGGTTCACGACAAGTTCGTGAAGAAGGTTGACGACTTGCTCGCTGCTAAGCAGAAGGAAATCATGACTGTGTAGATGCACGGATTAGTAATAAAGAATACAGGCAGCTGGTACACCGTACGTACTGATGAAGGTCTCGACGTAGACTGCAAGATAAAGGGCAACTTCCGCTTGAAAGGCATACGCAGCACCAATCCGGTGGCTGTGGGCGACATCGTAGACATAGTGCGCAATCAGGAAGGAACGGCATTCATCACCGCCATTCACGACCGCCGCAACTATATCATACGCAAGTCGCAGAACCTGAGCAAGCAGAGCCATATCATCGCTGCCAACGTCGACCAGGCTTTCCTTATCGTTACGGTGAACTATCCGCAGACAAGCACCATCTTCATCGACCGCTTCCTCGCTACGGCTGAGGCTTACAGCGTGCCGACGGTGCTGGTGTTCAACAAGACCGACATACTCTCCGACGAGGAGCGCCATTATCAGGAGATGATGATGCGTCTGTACGAGACGGTAGGGTATAAGTGCGTGGCTGTATCGGCTACAACGGGATTGGGCATGGACGCCATTCTGCCTATGCTGAAGGACAAGAAGACGCTGCTGAGCGGCAATAGCGGCGTAGGCAAATCGACGTTCATCAACCATATCCTGCCGGGAGCCAACCTGCGCACGTCGGAGATTAGTGATGCGCACAACACGGGTATGCACACCACTACGTTCTCGGAGATGCTCGAGCTGCCTAAGGGCGGCTACCTCATCGACACTCCGGGCATTAAGGGCTTCGGCACGTTCGATATGGAGCCGGAGGAGCTCACAAGCTATTTCAAGGATATATTCCACTTCTCGAAGGAATGTCGCTTCAACAACTGCACGCATACGCACGAACCGGGCTGCGCTGTGCTGAAGGCTGTCGAGGAGCATTACATAGCAGCTTCGCGCTATCAGAGCTATCTCTCGATGCTCGAGGATAAGGACGAGAACAAGTATCGCGAAGCATATTAAAGCTTGGAGCAAGTGCCGCGAGGCATAGCTGGGAAAAACAATGCACATAAATAAAGAGGAGAGTGTGTCAAGCCTAAACGTTGACACACTCTCCTCTTTGTCTTTATTAGAATGATAACTATGTTGTTATTAGAATGATAACTATATCTTTATTCGAACAGTAGTGAAATTGTTATCTGAACACTGAGACTTTATCACAACCATGTCAACGTTTAGTCATCGTGTACCGAACGCAACCCGATTGGATTGCGAACGCGACCGATGCAGACTGCGTTCGGAATCCGATTGGATTGCGTCCGCAGTACACCGACTAAGTATATAGTTTTACGGGGGACGGCAATGAAAAGATTACTTGTCAATCTTTGCTATCTCTTGCGCTTCCCAGTCTTCCCACTGCTTCATGGCTTCCTTCCAGTCGGTCTGTTCGCCTGCAGCAACGGCTTCCTGCTGACGCTGCGCCTCGTCGCGCTCACGGTCGCGCTGACGCTTCGCCTTCATGTCGGCGATGGTGCGGTCGTCGAGAATCACGATAGCTCCGCGCTGGCGTGCGTCGAGCAGCTCCTTAAGTCCGAACGCCTTGCCCGGCTCGTTGAAGTCGGAGATGTTGAACTCGTAACCCACGCGCAACTGGTGGCGTATCTCCTTCTGTTTGGCGCGGTTTGCCGAGCCTTTCAGACTTAAGAGGCGCGCTATTGCGTCAAATTCGCTTTGCGAGTATTTGTTCCTTCCCATGTTTATGTTATGTTTCAATTTGTTAAAAAACCAACTTTTTAGCTTAAAAAACTTGGCGCGTTCGTCGGAAAGCTATATATTTGCGATATCATTTTAGAGATTTCGTCTATTACGAAATCGATTCATTGAGGTTGGCAGCATCCTGCGCCAACCTCTTTTGTTTTTTCTATACCCTGTATGGTCGGTGGTGATGCCCACCTCCCCGTTTTAGAAGGTGAGCATGAATCCGAAGCGTATGCCGTTCTTCTTGATGCCAGGTCCGTTGTAGTTCATACGGCGGACGTAGTCGATGGCGAGCAGCTTGAAGATGTTGTGTACACCGACAGTTATCTCCCAATACGGCTCGTTGTTTCTGAACTCGCGCGCATCCTTCGGGAACTGGAAGAGCATTGCGTCGTTCTGGTTGCGGTCGAGCAGCGGATTGTTCTTGTCGGTGAGTGCGCCCCACATGCCCTTCACAGAGATATACTCGCGCCACTTCAGCTTCTTGATAAGCGGAATGCGGTTGAGCAGCTTGCCGTTCATGTCCCATGCTACTGATGCGAACGCGTAGCGGTCGGTGAGAAACTCCATGTTCTTCATCATCGAGAACGTACCTTCCCACTCAAGGAACGTGATGTTGACCGGCGGCATGATGAGCAGCGGGAACGGAACCTTGTTCCACTGCACGCCTCCGTCCAAGTGCGTATCGACATATCCCCACGAACCGAGCCAGAAGCGCTTGTATATCTTCGCCTCTGTGAAGTTGAGGTTGTACTGTCCGCCCAACACGTTCTTCACGCCCGTAGTGTGGCTGAGCGAGAACTCAGGCGCATCGAGGTTCACCGGCCAACGGTGCTGCTTGGTGTTGATGAAAGTCTGTCCCGGGCAGTAGCGCAGCATGATCTGTGCCTCCGTAGTGCGTATCTTTCGCACGTACTCATTGCCGTCGGGAGCAGGGTTGAGCGTTGCGCCCGGCATCTTGATGAACGCAAGGTCGCCGGTTGGCTCGTTGCTCTCCGCCTTCAGCGACGTGTGGAACGAGAGTCCCCAGTCGGTCTCGTACACGAACGAGAGCTTCTGACGGTTGTAGAAGTACATCTGGTCAACCTTCTGCGTGCGGAACGACATGAACATGTTGTCCTTGTTATGTATAAGGAACTTGTCGGCAGGCGACATTACGTCGTAACCAGTCTCGAAGATGATGTTGCGCTGCGGGAACTCGAACGGCACATTCTTCTTTGCGTTGAGCGAGTAGGTGAACTCGCTGCCGTAGTAGTGGTTCTTCGACTTGGTTCCGTAGGCGTAGTAGCCGTTCCAGAAGAAGTGATTGCAGAGATTAGCCGTGGTACGACCGCTCAAGCGGAAGCGCCAGTTGTCGACAAAGTTGTTAGAGATGATGGTCGTAACCGGTCCGATGTCGAACTTCGATTTGGTGCGCATTGAGCCTGTCTCAACGAAGTTCTCGGCAAAGGCGCGCAGACCGAAGAGAATCCACTTGAAGTTCTTCGACTGTTCTATGCGATGTATGAACGCCTTCATCGACGACTCGCCGTGCGACAGCTCCACCGTGCGGTACTTCGCCCAGAAGTCGTCGTCGCGTATCATCGCATCAGCCTCGTGCATGGTCTTCGCCTTGCCGCGGAACAGCTTTGAAGGCAGTTCGTCGAAGGCATAGTCGTTGTATCGTGTCGCCTTTGTTACGAGCATCTCGGCGCCCAACAGTTTCAGTTCGGCAGCCATGTCGTCGGCAGAAAGCGCCCACTCGCCGTTCGGCAGCTTGGTATACTCCTGCGTAATCTTCATGTCGTGTACGAAGTTCACGTCCGACTTCTTAGGCAGAGTGAACGAGCAGCGCTTCACGTGCAGCGACGAGTCGGCAAGAACGTATAGTTCGCCACGGAAACCGAAGTCCTGCTGATTGTTCGGAATAAATTCGAGGTGATAGCAGAGGTCGCGGTCTACGTACACCGTGTCCTGAATGTAGAAACGGTAGAACGCGATGGCAGTCTCGCCGATAGGCGATGTGAACTGATATTGCAACAGGCGCATGTGGTCGTCGTAGATGTCCACGTCGGTGAACACCTCGCGCAGCATCGTGTTGAGAATCTCGCCGGTCTGCAGCACGTTGTTCACGCCCTCCGAACGCTGACCCTTGATGATGTCCTTCTCCACCTTCGGGTCTTTGCGGTAGATATGCTGCGTAACCGTCTCGTCAACGCTCACCGGCAGAATGAGTTTGCCGTTGTATGGCGAGGTCTCAATCTGGTCTTTCACGTAGGCACGCTTCTTGAAGAACTTGCTCGAGTCGAGATCTGCAGGCTTTATGTCGTTCAGCGAGAACGTAATCTTCTGGTACTTGTTGTACTGATAGTAGTCGTAGTTCTCGAGATGGCTGCGCTTCTTCGCGGCGATGACACGCTTCATGAGCTCCACCGCCGGATTGTTCTTGCGTGAATAGTGTTCGCGTTTCTGCTTGATGACCACTTCGCCGAGGTTGTGTGCGTCCTCCTTCAGCACAATCTTAAGGTGCGAAGGAGTCTTCGGACCCACCTTTATGGTCTGAGGCTGAAAACCTACCGAACTGAACGTAAGCTCCCAGCCATTATGGCGCGCAATCTTGAACTTTCCGTCCAAATCGCTCGCCTCTGCTACATGATGTCCCTTATAGATGGCGCTTGCCAATGGTATCGGATAGCCATCGGTATCATAAATTTCACCAGTAATCTGAGCTTTGACCGAAACGACCAAAGCTAATAAAAGCGTAATACTAAAAAACCTCTTCACCTTACTAATTGTATATATTTATCCTATTGTTCCTATAAAATGGACATAAACGCCACTATATAAAGCATTTATAACCCTATTGCCGTTTCATTTTGCAAAGTTATACATAATTATTAAAAAAGACAAGAAAACTTTTTGCCTTTTAATATTTTTCTACTAATTTTGCACACCATTGTGTTTCTACGCAACACCCGCACGATATTTACACATTAATAATATATATAATTACATAACTTAGTACACTCTCCGATGAACGACGTAAAAGAAAAAGCAATCATGTTCGGCAAAGCTCAATGCTCGGCATGGGTGGCATCGGCGGTGGACTTCGGCATTACGCTCATACTCACCAGTATTGTGGACGTATGGTACGGCTACTCCACGTTCATCGGTGCGGTGTGCGGCGGACTCACCAACTGCGGCATCAACTACCGTTGGGTGTTCCATACGTTCGGCATGAAGAAGAAGTATGTGGCGCTGCGATACACTTTCGTATGGGTGGGCAGCATCGTGCTCAACACCGCCGGCACATGGCAGCTGACCGAGCTGAGCGGAGCAAACTACATGATATCGAAAACCATTGTGGCAGCATTCGTGGCTGTGTTCTGGAACTATCATCTACAACGCACATTCGTGTTCCGCGCCAACCGTAGCAACCAGCAGGTATAAGTCGCAGACTACTTGCTGTATCGTACGGTAGCCCATCCGTATCGGACGCTTGCTCATGCGTAGGATTATCGTAATAGTATAGGAAAAGAAATAACAAACATACAAAACGTAAAATAAAAGAATATGAATTACAGGGATTTCTTGCAAAAGGTTATCTATGCCATTATCAACCCTTTCATTAAAGGCATGATAAAGATCGGCATTACTCCCAACTTCATCACCACAACCGGCTTCGTGCTCAACCTCGTAGCGACAGCAATGTTCATCTATGCCGCCGAGCTTGCAGAGACAGAGGCTTACGCATGGATAGGATGGGCTGGCGGCGTCATTCTCTTTGCCGGTCTGTTCGACATGATGGACGGACGCCTTGCTCGTATGGGCGGCATGTCGTCTACGTTCGGCGCCCTTTGGGACTCAACCCTCGACCGCTACAGCGAGCTTTGCACGCTCTTCGGCATCTGCTACTATCTGCTTATGCAGCAGAACGACTGGCAGTGGGCTGGTGTCGTTACATTCGCAGCAATGGTTGGCTCGGTAATGGTGAGCTACGTGCGTGCTCGTGCCGAAGGTTTGGATATCGAGTGTAAGGTAGGCCTTATGCAGCGCCCCGAACGCGTTGTTGTCACAGCCGTTGGAGCCATCTTCTGCGGCGTTTGCGCTAATGTCTGGGTGCTCGTTGTGCCGATGATCATCATCGCCGTACTCGCCAATATCACCGCTTTTTGGCGCGTCATCCACTGCTACAAGGTGCTTACAGAGAAGGATAACAACAAATAACAGCAATGTTCAGTATAAAGCTAATAATAATTTGGGCAATACTCGTTGCCGTCAAGCCCACGCGCAAGTTCGCCTTGGCACTCACGCCCTGGCTTGTCTTTGCGTGCAGTTACGACGGTATGCGCCTTTTGCCCAACTACGAGGTGAACCCCATCGACACACGCGGCATATACGAAGCCGAGAAGTCGCTGTTTGGTATTGGTACAGCCGCCGGCACACTCATCCCCGGCGAGTGGTTCAACCTGCACAACTGTGCCTTCGCCGACTTTATGGCAGGCTTCTTCTATCTGTGCTGGGTGCCCGTGCCGTTAGGTTTCGCCATATATCTCTACCTGAAAGGCAAGCGCGAGATGTATCTTCGCTTCTCACTCGCCTTTTTGTTCGTCAATCTTGTAGGTTTTGTGGGCTACTACATTCATCCCGCCGCTCCGCCATGGTATGTCATTGAGCATGGATTCACACCCGTACTCAACACGCCTGGCAGCGTAGCCGGATTAGGACGCTTCGACTCGCTCGTAGGTGCGCCGGTGTTCCATTCCATCTACTGCAACAACTCGAATGTGTTCGCCGCAGTGCCGTCGCTGCACGCCGCTTATATGCTTGTAGCTACCATCTACGCCATAATAAGCCGTCAGAGCAAGCTCTGCATCGGCATCTTCGCATTCATCTGCATGGGCATCTGGTGGACAGCGGTATATTCTACACACCACTACATCATCGACGTGCTGCTGGGCATACTCACCACTATTGTGGCGCTGCTCATACTCGAACGCCTGCTGCTTCGCGCCGAATGGGCGAAGCGCTTTATGGCGCGATATGCAAAAAACATTTAATTAGAACTAATGTAAGACTTTATTTATGTTCATATCCACGAATTTTTAATACCTTTGCATCTAAATGGATATGAACATAAATATACTATCGGACTCAGAGGTGCTGACTCTGAACGAAATAATAGAAAACGCACAGAACATTGTGATTTGCTGCCACAAGTCGCCCGACGGTGATGCACTTGGTTCATCGCTCGGCTGGGCTAACTTCCTGACGGTTTGCGGCAAATCGCCAACCATCGTTGTGCCCGACGCCTATCCCGACTTCTTGCAGTGGATGCCGGGCGCCAACGCCATCGTGCGTTACGACAAACATACCGAACAAGCCACAACTTTATTGCAGAATGCCGACCTCGTGTTCTGTCTCGACTTCAACGGCAGCGACCGTGTAGACGAGATGAAGGATGCGCTCGAGGCTTCGCCTGCCAAGAAGGTGATGATAGACCACCATCTCGACCCGAAGATGCAGACCGTTCTTACGGTGTCGCATCCTAATATGTCGAGCACATCGGAGCTTGTGTTCCGCATCATCTGGCAGTTGGGCAAGTTCGATGAGATGCCGAAGGAGTGCGCCGTCAATATCTATTGCGGCATGATGACCGACACGGGCGGCTTTACGTACAACTCTACGCAGCCCGAGATATTCTTCATCATCAGTCAGCTGCTCACCAAAGGCATCGACAAAGACCGCATCTACCGCAACGTGTTCAACAACTTCAGCCATTGGGCTATACGTCTGCGCGGCTATCTGATGAGCCAAAAGCTCAACGTGTTCTCCGACCTCCACGCTTCTTATTTCACCATCTCGCGCCGCGACATGCGCGAATATCACTTCATAAAGGGCGACGCCGAAGGACTCGTCAACGAACCGCTGCGCATCAAGGGCATGAAGCTCTCAGTATCGCTGCGCGAGGACGACCGTCGCGACAATCTTATATGGGTGAGCCTGCGCTCTGTGGGCAATTTCCCATGCAACAAGATGGCTGAGGACTTCTTCAACGGAGGCGGACATCTCAACGCGAGCGGCGGACGACTCAACTGTTCGCTTGCCGAGGCAGAGAAGATTGTGAGAGAGGCTTTCGCCTACTACGAAGGAGCGCTCACCGGATGGGGACCGCTGCCTAAAAGCAGAAAAGAGAACGTGTAAACAAAACGACAATAACATAAAATAAACAGAATAGAAGAATGAAGAAACTCAATCTTATCATCATGACACTGGTGGCTGTAATGGCTCTTGCTGCGTGCAACGACGGCGTTACATACGCCGATCTGAAGAAAAAGGAGCGCAACGCTATCAACAGATACATCACAAGCCACAAGATACAGAAAATCACTGAGGCTGAATTTGAGAAGAACGGCTTCGTTACCGACACTACCAAGAACGAATATGTACTCTTCGAGAGCACCGGCGTATACATGCAGATTGTGCGCAAGGGCGGCGGCGAGAAGCTCAAGGACGGCGAGACGGCTACCGTGCTCTGCCGCTTCAAGGAGTACAACATCCTCGAAGGCGACTCAGCACTTCAGCTCACCAACATCACTCAGTACAGCTGGCAGGTAGACAAGATGAGCGTGAAGAACACATCGGGCACATTCACCGGTTCGTTCATCAGCGGCGAGAGTCTCATGTACAGCAAGTACAGCACGCAGGCTGTGCCGTCGGGCTGGCTCGTTCCGCTCACGTATATCAACCTCGGACGCATTCCGAAGGGCGAGGAGACAGCGCTCGTACGCCTCATCGTGCCACACACACAGGGACAAAGCGACGCTTCGTCGAACGTTTACCCCTGCCTCTACGAACTCTCGCTTGAGCGCGGCAGATAGTCTGATAGCATCCCATCTCACCATTTCACCATCTCACCATCTCAACACCTCACCATTTCAACATAATACATTTTTAAACAAATACGATTATGACCCTCATTAAATCGATTTCGGGCATCCGCGGCACTATCGGCGGACCTACAGGCGACACTCTGAATCCGCTTGACATCGTTAAGTTCACAACAGCCTACGCTACATTCATGAAGCGTGGCGCTAAGGGCGAAGGACGCAACAAAATTGTCGTAGGACGCGACGCACGCATCTCAGGCGACATGGTACGCAACGTGGTTTGCGGCACACTCATGGGTATGGGACTCGACGTTATCGACATCGACCTCGCCACAACGCCTACAACAGAGCTGGCTGTGCGCTGGACAGGCGCCCTCGGCGGCATCATCATAACAGCAAGTCACAACCCGCGCCAGTGGAACGCACTGAAGCTGCTCAACGGCGAAGGCGAGTTTCTTACCAAGGACGACGGCAACGAGGTGCTGAGCATCGCTGAGAAGGAAGACTTCGACTATGCCGACGTCAATTCGCTCGGCTCTTACACACGCGACGACTCGTTCAACCAGCGCCATATCGAGAGCGTACTCGACCTCAAGCTGGCTGACGTGGACGCTATCCGCAACGCTAAGTTCAAGGTTTGCGTAGACACTATCAACAGCGTGGGCGGCATCATCCTGCCCGACCTGCTGAAGGCGCTCGGCGTAGAATACACCATCCTCAACTCTACAGCCAACGGCGACTTCGCCCACAACCCCGAACCGCTCGAGAAGAACCTGCAGGGTATAATGGACGAGATGCGCAGCGGCAAGTACGACCTCGGCATCGTTGTCGACCCCGACGTAGACCGTCTGGCGTTCATCTGCGAGAACGGCGAGATGTTCGGCGAGGAATACACACTCGTGAGCGTAGCCGACTACGTGCTGCAGCACACACCGGGCAACACCGTGTCTAACCTTTCTTCTACACGCGCTCTGCGCGACGTAACAGAGCGTCACGGCGGCACGTACACAGCAGCGGCAGTAGGCGAGGTGAACGTTACGACAAAGATGAAGGAAGTAGGCGCCGTAATCGGCGGCGAAGGCAACGGCGGCGTAATCTACCCGGAGAGCCACTACGGTCGCGACGCTCTTGTAGGCATCGCTCTGTTCCTCTCTTCGCTGGCTCATAAGAAGTGCACGGCGAGCCAGCTCCGCGCCACATTCCCCAACTACTTCATCGCCAAGAACCGCATCGACCTCACTCCGTCTACCGACATCGACGCTATCCTCGAGAAGGTGAAGGAGATGTACGCATCGGAGAAAATCACGGACATCGACGGCGTGAAGATCGACTTCCCCGACAAGTGGGTACACCTGCGCAAGTCGAACACCGAGCCTATTATCCGCGTATACAGCGAGGCTGCAACGATGGAGGAGGCTGACGCATTGGGCAAGAAGCTCATGCAGGTGGTTTACGACATGCAGTAACAGCATATTTTAATAGCTTACGATATAAACAGTAGGAGGCTACGGCATTCCTGCCGTAGTCATTGGAGAAAAACTGTATCAAATTGGGTTTCAGTTGCCAATGGCTACGACATGAAAGCCGTAGCCTCCTATTTGTTATACGATTACCGCGTAGCAAAAAACGCATTACCGCGTATCGGCTATATCATTACCGCGGTACGGTAACGTCATTCCCCGACTGCGGTAACAACATGGTTTGTGTAGCCAAACGCTTTTAGTTGTGTGATGCAACGCATTTAATTGTCTGAAAGATTTTGTTCAGACCCTCACTTTTTTCTCTTCGAGCCTAATGTTTTTCGCGATAAACGCCCTCTATCTTGTGTTTTTTTCTTATTTTTGCATAAGATAGGCTGCATCTCAGCATAATATTCAAGCAAGCTTGATATTCTGCATTCGATTTGCACTATCTACGCAAAACATCACATCACGGACAAAAACAAATTACTATGAAAAGAACGATAATTGCCACATTGATAGCCATGCTGCTGTTGCCGATGACGGCAATGGCTGACTCATATACGTCACTTTGGAAGAGATACGACGCGGCGGTGGGCAAGGACCATCCGCAGACAGCGCTGAAAGTGCTCGCACAGATAAGCGACAAGGCAGAGAAGGAGCGTGCCTACGGACATCTGCTCAAGGCGCAGGTGGCTTCGCTCGATTGGGTGGCGCAGCTCTCAAGAGATTCCATCCCGGCTATGGAGCGCCATCTGAAGAAGAGCGGCGAGACAGCCGAGCGCAAGGGCGACCGCGTGCTTGCCGCCATATACCAGTCGGTGATGGGCCGGATGTATGCCTCTTACCGCTACGCCTTCGACGACGCCAAGGAGCTTAGCGCCGAATGCTACCGCCGCTCTATGGCGCATCCCGAAGCGCTTGCCGCAGCCTACTGCACCGACTATCTGCCGTTAGTTGAGGACGGCGTCGACTCGAAATACTACTACGACGATATGCTGCACATCATCGGCATTGCAGCCGGCGACTATCGCGGCATGCACGACTACTACGCTGCGCACGGCAAGCGCGAAGGTGCCTGTCTAACAGCCTTGCAGATGGTGAAGCAGGCGCACGGCAACAGTTACGCCACACGCGTGAAGAAGTCGAAGTACATCATGTCGCTCGACTCGCTCGCCAGCGAGTACAGAGACCTCGTGGTGTGCGGCGAGGTGGCGATAGCCCGCTACGAGTTCATGGAGAACGCCGAGGACGTAACAGCCGAGGAGAAGAACAACTTCATCAACTACGCTCTCACCAAGTGGGGCGCCTGGACGCGCATGAACATTCTGCGCAACGCCCAGCGCCGTCTGACGCTGCCCTCGGTTCATGCGCTGCTTGGCGGCGAGATGGCTCTGCCCGGTGTGCCGCGCAAGGTGATCGTACTGGGCGCCAACAACGTAGGCGAAGTGCGCCTCACGGCAAGCCGACTGAACATAACCAGTGCCGAGCAGTATGACGTAAACCGCGACAAGGACTACGCCCGCCTGCGCCGTCATATCGTGACTACCGAAGCGCCGGCTACCGACGTGCGCCGCTATGTCGGACTGCCGGCTTACAAGACCGTGAGCGACACGCTTGAGATTCCCGGCTTGCGTTCGGGCTTCTATCTCGTTGAACTCTCTACCGACAACGTGAACGTGCCCGTCGAGCGCCGCATCTTGCGCGTCTGCAATATCTATCCGCTCATCGAGACGCTGCCCGGCAACCGCTATCGCGTAGTTGTGCTCAACGCTACGACGGGCGAAGCTGTGCCCGGTGCAAAGGTGTTGATGAACTTTGTGAAGAACAACGCCGAGGGCGAGAAACTTGAGGCGAAGCACTACGAGTGCGACGCCAACGGCGAGGTGATTGTCGAGTTCGGCAATCGCGAACCAGTGTCTTACTCTATATCTACAGCCGACGAGACAGCCTTCCCCGTGACGCCGATAAACGGAAGGTTCTACTATAACCGCACTCATTTCGAGACCACCTCGACAACTATCTATACCGACCGCCGCATCTACCGACCGGGTCAGACCGTACACGTAGCGGCTATCGCCTATAAGTATTACGGCGCCGACCAGCACGCCGAGGATCGGATTCCGGAAGGCAAGGAACAGATTCGTGAACGCGGGGACCTGCGAGAGGCCGGAGACCGCGCCGCTCATCGTCTCCATGCCGAACATGAGCGTGGCAAAGCCGAGCAGGATCATGCCGGTGTCCTTTTTCTTGTTGTCCTTGCAGAACATGTAGTAGATGATGCCGATGAGCGCAAGGACGGGAGTGAAGGATGAGGGCTTTAAGAGCTTGATCCAGAAGTTGCCGGAGTCGATGCCGCCAAGGCTCAAAAGCCAGGCCGTGACGGTCGTGCCGACGTTGGCGCCCATGATGACGTTGATGGCCTGACGCAGCGTCATGAGACCGGAGTTGACAAAGCCGACCACCATGACCGTGGTGGCGGACGAGCTCTGAATGATGGCCGTGATGCCAAGACCCGTTAAAAACCCGGCGAACACGCTGCCAGTCATTCTGTCGAGAAGAGAGCGGAGCTTGCCGCCCGCGCGGCGCTCAAGCGCCTGCCCCATCAGATTCATGCCGAAGAGGAACAGGCACAGTCCGCCGATCATCGTGAGCACATTGAAAATATCCATATTTTCTATCTTTCCTTTTTTCTTTTTTGAGACTCTATTTATAACCAAGTAATAGTTTACGCGCCAAATGTCAAAACTGCCAGAGGAGAATTGTAAAATCTATGTAAAATACACAGCAGCGACGGAATGCGGCGTGATTTGTGTCATGTTGCACAGTTTTTTTCCGCATGAACTGGAAAAAAGTGCAGACACTAAGCGCAGCATTCGCCGCGGCGTCTGCCTCCGCGGCAAAAAGCAACTTGAAATGTCGGAGGAATCGTATGAAAAAAGACTTTATCGACACCAATGAATTCACAAAGCAGGAACTGCTCGACATCATCGACTTGTCGCTCGCCATCAAAAAGGCCATTAAGGCGGGCTACTATCCGCCCCTGATGCGCAACATGACGCTCGGCATGATCTTCCAGCAGTCCTCTACGCGCACGCGCGTCTCGTTTGAGACCGCGATGAGCCAGATGGGCGGGCACGCGCAGTATTTAGGCCCCGGTATGATCCAGCTCGGCGGACATGAGACCATCGGCGACACGGGCAAGGTGCTCTCGCGCCTAGTCGACGTGGTCATGGCCCGCGTCATCGAGCACAAGACCATCGTGGAGCTTGCCGACGCGTGCACGATCCCGGTCATCAACGGCATGAGCGACTATAACCACCCCACGCAGG
>ENA-ORPK01001052-ORPK01001052.1-human-gut-metagenome-genome-assembly--contig:-NODE-1052-length-23408-cov-4.490087_pt1 | contig 23408 bp, 18 predicted proteins | sample MGYA00242139_ERZ509068 | MGnify/ENA primary metagenome ERZ509068 (study PRJEB26280, sample SAMEA2338687) | human gut metagenome | biome: human gut; feature: human-associated habitat; material: faeces... | reverse complement strand
ACAGCACCACCATGGTGCGTGAGGTGTTGAATTGCTTCTGGCTCAGGATATACGCTGCCGGATAGCCCAGCAGCAGGCAGACCAGAAGGATTCCTGTCAGTAACATATTGAACCATAACAGTTTCGGCCGTTTCAGGGCTTCGGCTTCTTCATCAGTGGCCGCAGCCGCAGTGGCTTCCGTGGCACTTTCGATATTTTTCCCGGCGCCATTCTTGATTTCACTCATCCCCACGAGGACAGCTACCACGATGGTGAGAACCAGGCAAACACCCTGGAAAGGAAGGATATAGTGCCACAATTCTCCTACATCCTGCCCCAGCACTGCACCTACACGGACAATGGGACCGCCCCAGGGGACCAGATTCATGACCCCCATGGCCGTGCCCAAGATGAACAACAGACCGGTAGGCCGCATATGCAGTTTCTTCCACAAAGGAAGCATGGCCGGGATCGTTACTAGTGCCGTAGTAGCCGTTGCCCCGTCCAGATGGCCGATGACAGCCACAATGGCCGTTGCAACCGCTACCGTAATCACGTTGTTCCCGGTATGGGCGGTTAATTTTTTAACCACGGCGTCGAACATGCCCGTATCGGACATCAGACCAAAATATTCAACGGAAAAGATAAACAAAACAGCGGTTTTCCATACGGTATTCAGCCCACTGGTAATCCATTTTTCCAATAAAGCGGGCCCCGCACCCAAACACAGTGCCCCGATGACAGGGATTGTCCCGAACACAGTGACCGGTGACATCTTCCCCCGTAATAAACATGCCACCAATATAATTAATGTTGCCCAGCCGACGAGCGCTTGCATACTTTCATCTCCTTTTATCTCTATAAAGAACTTCTTTATTTACTTTGCGTATGGTTCTTGGCCTGTCTTTTCGGTACATCCAGGATCAAGTCACTAGCCTTACCGGCCCGGAGCAGATAGCTGTCCGTAGGATGCCCTAAGAATTCAGCGACGGAACGGCTGATGGTCATCAACTGATCCAAATCGATCCCGGTCTGGGTGCCCATCTCTTCGCACATATGGACCACGTCTTCACTGGATACATTCCCGGCTGCCCCAGGTACGAAAGGACAGCCGCCGGTCCCTGCAAAACTGGTATCGAACTGGGTGAAGCCTTCGCTCATCCCTGCCAGGATATTGGCGATGCCCAGGCCCCGGGTATTGTGGAAATGGAGCCACCAGGAACAATCAGGGTATTTTTCCTTGACCGTATGGCAGATCTGGACCACCTGAGAAGGATAGGCCATACCGGAAGCATCGGAAAGGCTGATTTCCCGGATCCCCACATCCCGATAGGCATCGATGATCTTGCACACCACTTCGATGGGGATTTCTTTATCCCAGGGCGAGCCAAAGGCCATGGAAATGGAACCGGAAATCCCGATGCCTGCCTCTTTGGCTCTTTCTACACAGGCGGCGAACCGGGCGACGCTTTCGGCCGGCGTGCAGTTCAAATTGGCCAGATTATGGGCAACGGAAGCGGAAACGTTCAGCTTCACCTTTTTGCAGCCACAGGCAATGGCCCGTTCTACGCCTTTCAGGTTGGCGATGAGAGCCCGGTATTCCACGCCCTCTTTCTGCTGGATGCCCTGGAACACTGCATCCGTATCCGCCACCTGGGGAACGGCCTTGGGGCTCACGAAACTCCCCACTTCGATGACCGGGAAACCTGCTTCCGTCAATTGATTGACGTACTGGATCTTCTGCTCCGTAGTCATCATTTTTTTCTCATTTTGAAGTCCGTCCCGGAGCCCCACTTCACAGATCCGGATTTTTTTCGGATATTCTAGCGTCATGGCTGTTCCCTCTTTCTTTAAATGATTTTCTTATCCTTCAGTTCCTGGATCTTTTCTTCACTGAGTCCCAGGATCTTTCCATAGACTTCTTCATCGGCTTCGCCCAACTTCTGGCCAGCCCAGCGGACACTCCCCGGCGTTTCGCTGAGTACCGGTACGATGCCCGGCATCTTCACGGAGCCGAATTCTTCGCAAGGCACATCCAGGATGTCATGCCGTGCCTGGTACTGGAGATCCTCGAAGCAGTCCTTGATATTGTAGATGGTAGAAATGGGCACGCCGGCCTTGCCGCATTTTTCCTTCAGTTCTTCGAAGGTATGGCTCTTCACCCAGGCGGTCACTGCGTCCATGATGGGTTTGGGATCCGCCAGCCGATCCTTGGCCAGAGCATATTTGGGCAGCCATTCGTCCCGTTTTTCCATAGCGTCGCAGAGATGTTCGAACACCGGGTTCGTGCTGCAGACAATGATGACATATTTGTTGTCAGCCGTTTCAAACGTACCGATGGGGCAGGAAGCACCGCTGGGCATGGGGCTGCGCTGCCGGATCTTGCCCATTAGGTCATATTCCGCGACCATAGCTTCTTCCATGCGGAAAATCCCTTCATACAAGCTCACATCGATTTCCTGTGCCTTCCCCTTCAGTACATCCCGGTGGTACAGGGCCATCATGGTCCCGAAGGCGGCATACAGGCCGGCCACATAGTCTGCCAGGGCAAAAGGAGGGCTTACAGGAGGACGATCCGGATACCCCTGCATGTACGTATAACCGGAAAAGGCCTGCAGCGGAGTCCCCAGGCCAGCCAGTTTCCGATAGGGCCCGGTCTGGCCATAGCCCGTCACATGGGTCACGATGATGTCCGGGTTCACTTCCCGCATTTTTTCTACCCCGATACCCCATTTATCCAGTGTCCCGGTCTTGAAGTTTTCGATGACCACGTCGCTCTTTTTCACCAGATCCAGGAACAGTTGTTTCCCTTCCTCATAGTGGAAGTCCAGGGTCACGCTCTTCTTGTTCCGCCCCATACTGGGCCACCGGATGCTTTTCCCATCCTTCAGAGGACCCATGGCCCGGAACGCATCGCCCCGTCCCGTCATTTCCACCTTGATGACTTCCGCGCCGAAATCAGCCAGCAGGCCTGCAGCCCAGGGAGCTGCAATGACGGTAGCGATATCCAGTACCCGAACTCCTTCCAATGCCATTTTTGTCATTTTTTTCACCCCTTGCAAAATTTTTATCGCACTTATCGCTTTTTTCTGTTTTTATTATCCTTGTTTTTTCAGCAATTGAGAAGCAATTAAAAATTAAAATTAGCAATTAAAAATTGCCAATTGTTGTAAAAAAGAGGATGCCCCATCCGGCATCCTCTATATGATTGCTGCTTTATTTTTTTTCATCCTTTTCTTTTCCGCATTCCCTACGATGACAGTCCCGGCCAAGTCTCCCAGACAGTTGATCATGGTCATACCCATATCATTGAACGCATGGACGCCGGCCACCAGACCCACGATTTCCAGAGGGAAGCCCAAGCTTTCCAGCAAAATGGCCAGGATGACCAGCATGCCGCTGGGAACGGCGCCGCTGCCTGTAGTCAAAATCAGCCCCAGGATCAATACCTTGAGCATCAGCCCCAGATCCACCGGGGCACCAATGGCCTGGGCTGTCATGATGAAGACCGTGGTCAGGCAGACGCAGGTCCCATCCTTATTAATCTGGGCACCCAGAGGGATGGTAAAGGAATACACCTTTTTCGGGGCCCCCAGGCTTTCGGCACAAGCCATATTGATGGGGATGGAACTGGTACTGGAGCAGGTGCTGAACGCCGTGACCATGATCCGGCTGGCCTTCCGGAAGAATTCCCGGGGCCCGATCCCGGTGAACAGGAATACCAGAGTGGCATACAGACAGCACATGGCAAAGATGCCCAGATACACGCTGCCGATGTACTTGGCCAAGGTCCCAAAGATCTTGCTGCCATATTTCCCCACCGAAACGGCAATCAGGGCGAAGATCCCGTACGGAGCAAGGATCATGACAATGGAGACCACTTTCCCCATTAAATCGGACATATCCTGGAAAAAGGTCGCCAGCCGTTTTCGTGGTGTTTCCGGCAGCATCAGTAAAGCAATGCCGGTAACGGCACTGACAAATACAATCTGATCGAAGCGCCCTTCCATCATGGCTTTGAAAACATTACTGGGAATCAGTGCCAGCAGAGTCGAACTAATGGTAGGCAGTTCTCCGACCACGCCTTTATAGGTTCCTTCCAGTGGCAGATTCACGCCCGGCCGGATTCCCATAGAAATAACCATTCCCACTATCATGGCCACCGCACTGGTAGCAATATAATAAAAAATGATCCGTCCGCCAATCCGCCCAAATGATTCCGGGCTGTCCAGATTAGAAATCCCGGCAATCAGATTCACAATAACCAGTGGCATGGCGATACATTTCAAACAGGTCAGGAAAAATTTTCCCAGCGGCTGTATCCAGACCACATTGGGTCCCATAACCCAGCCGACTATAATCCCCAAAGCCATTCCTGTGACCATCTTATAAATCAGCGGGATACCCTGATACTTCTTCCACATAATGAATTCCTCCCCTCAAAACTTGATATAATTTTATTATACAAGAAATTAAAGAGGTTTTTTACATATTTTTTACATTATATTCATAACATATAGCTTCTAACTGAATCAATTTCTTTCTAACGCAGACATGACCTGCCAGATTGTAGTGAACTGTACAGCATTATAGGTCTTTACTCTGCTTTTATAATTTTATTCTTAAAATCGTAGAAGTTAATAATATATTTTCTATTTATGACGAGTCTTGAATAAGGTCTCTTCCTCAAGTAGCAGAGCACAAAAAAGTAGGCGTAATACATCTGGCCCAGTACCTTTAAATTCACTACCCCGTCACCTAGGATCAAAAGCATAATAGACACCCGTACCCCACTATAGCCCCGTGGCAGACATTGCAGACATTATAAAAAACGGGTGTAGAAATATTTCGTTCTACACCCGTCAAGCAATCAAAGTTTTTCAGTTTCTGGAAAGATCATTTTCCTATTCCTGACTTACTCCCTCCAACACTATATGGCCATCCTGCAGCAGAGCTCCGCCGCATCCGTCGACCCGCTGGGTCCCGGCAGCATAATACTCTCCATCCCGACACATGACACTGTTGAGCATCGTACTCATGGCCTGATCGCTGGGCACCTTAGCAATAGCATGGCCCCGTTTCCGCAACAAATCCAGCGTATCTTCCGAAATCCCCAGTTCCACTTCCAGGCCTTGCTTCCGGGTCTGGCAATGGATGAAGGGCAACCCCACCAGCCGCTCCGGCGTCAACCCGAAATCCACGGCATTGACGATACCCTGTACGATGCCGGTAATAATCCGGGGGCCACCGGCTGCTCCAATGGACAGGAACGGTTTCCCATCCCGGCAGACCATGGTGGGCGCCATGCTGGACAGCGGTGTCTTGCCTCCAGCGATGCTGTTGGCCATACCATAGCTGAGTCCCTGGCTGGTAATGGCCCCAGCTTCTGCGGAAAAATCGCTCATGGCATTGTTCAGGACAAACCCAAGACCATTTACTACAATACCACAGCCAAACCAGTCACGGACAGTCTGGGTTTGGGAGAATGCATTGCCTTCTTTATCCATCACAGCGAAGTGGGAGGTATTGCCCGGATACTCCTTGGCAGCGATGTTTTCTGCTGCCGCAAATTCCCCGGCCTTTTCTGTCATAAGGGCAGCCCGCTCCCCGGCAAATTTCTTGCTGATCAAACGGTCCGTATCCACCTGGACAAAATCCGGATCTCCCAGGGCCTGGCTCCGATCAGCAAATCCCAGCTTCATCGCTTCTGCCAGGGCATGGATGGTGGCCGCCGTATTTTGTCCTGTTTTCTGAGCATCCTGGGTTTCCAGGATATTCAGCATCTCCAAAACAGCGCATCCCCCGCTGGGCGGGCCAAAAGAGACCACATCAGTACCATGATAAGTGGAATGCAGGACTTGCCGATACTTGGGACGGTATTCACTGAAATCGCTCAAAGCGAAACAGCCACCCCGTTCATTGATCAAATCCACCATCTGCTGAGCTGTTTTTCCAGTATAGAAGGCATCTGCCCCTTTTTCCGCCACCTGTTCCAGCAATTTCCCGATTTCCGGATTGGTCTGTTTTTCCCCAAACCGATATTGGCTGCCATCCGGTTTCAGATACAGTTTTCGAAAAGCTTCTGACAACCGGCGCTTCCGACGGACTGAATCATCCTCCATAGTCAGAGATTCCGTATAACCGGTGCCAAATCCTTCTTCCGCCAGTCGAATGGCAGGTGCCGCAACATCTTTCCAGGTCAAAGATCCATATTTTTCCAACACTTCTTCCAGTGTCCGCAGCAAGCCGGGAACAGCCACCGATTGACCTCCCAGATCTTTCCACTCATCCTGGACTTCCCCATCTTTGATAAACAGATCCGGTCCTGCCGCCTTGGGGGCGATTCCCCTGCCGTCTAACGCCACAAATTTTTTCTCTTTGGCCACATACAACAGGGAGAAGCAGCCGCCACCCAAACCAGAATGGTGGGGTTCCACCACCGAAAGGGCCAAGGAAACCGCCACCGCCGCATCAAAGGCATTGCCGCCCTTTCTCAGGATTTCCAGCCCAGCCCTTGTGGCATAGACACTGTTACTGCTGATGGCACCACAGGAGCCATGAGCCACTGGCCGACTCCAATAAGAGGGCCACATATAGATTTCCTTTTTTGTTTGAGTCATGCTGCTTCCTTCTTTCCCGTCATCAGGGATACAATGATCCCAACTGAATAAGTCACAATAACCACAGGATATACTGCTTCCAGCATATCCGTCAATTTCAGGAGCATCCACGCAACCCCCACAATCATCCCGCAGAGCATACTCCAGAAAGCTCCCTGGGGCGTAATTTTTTTCCACATGATCCCAGCCAGGATGGAGAAGCTTACCGGTGCTGCCGCCACGTGCTGCAAGGTCAAGAACAGGTTAGTCAGCGCATTGCTGGGAATCAGATTGGCCGGCAGCAGGGTCAAATAGGCGAAAATGAAAGTAATCCATTTAGAGATTTTCAATACCTGGGCATCATCTGCATTGGGATTGATTTCCGTTTTGTATACGTTGGTAATGATGGTTCCAGTGGCCAGCATCATGGTAGCCATGGTAGCCGCAATGATCATCGTGGCAAACGCAAAAACCACACCGGCAAACAGTGGGCTGCTGAAAGCTTTGATGGCATAGGCAAAAGCCGTGGTTCCATTCCCCAGATCAGCACCGGATGCCCTGGAGAACATCCCGCAAAGAGCCGTTAAGATACAGATAGGCGCCGCGATTACATACCCCAGAATGGACCCGGTCCGAGCCGCTTCCGGAGATTTGGCCGACAGCAAAGGCTGGAGTACGGACTGCATCACGGCCGTACTGATACACCCGCCTACAATCCAGGCAATGATCCGATGGGTAGGCATATTGTGCCAGGAGGCATACTGGGCTGGCAGTTTTGCCAGCAGGCCGCTGTAGTTCCCGAATTTGGGCAGCGTGGTGAAGACAAATGCCATCAGCAGGATATAAGTCCCAATGCAGACCACCCGGCCTACGGCAGAGGCACCCCGCATACCGGAAAAGCTGGTGTAAACCACCGCAATGGTTACCCCAATCAGCATGGCCCAGCTGACCCCCAGTCCCGGCAGCACGATCTGCACAATGCTGGATACAGTCTTCAGCTGGATGGGGATGTACAGGAACCCATAGACGATCCAGGCGTAGGAATACAGCCGGGCTGTTTTCCGTCCAAATTTCAGCTGCAGGTATTCCGGTACTGATTCACTGGGAAGATTTTCCCGGATCAGTTTGGCGAAGAAGGCCAGGAATACAAAATAAAAGCTGCCCGCAATGGAGTACCAGGCACCTGAAATGCCCAGATTGTACCCATTTTGAGCAGCTCCCACAATCGCCATGCCGCCAATCTGCCAGGCAGCAAAAACACACCCCAGAGACCAGGCGCCCAAAGTACGGTCGCCCCCGGACCACTGGTTGGATTCCTGAATACTGGAACCGGCATACACACCGATGCCAATGATCAGGCAAAAGGTAATGACCCAGATTGCCACCAACATAAAAATCCCTCCCTTGAAAGATATGAATGCAGCAGTCTGTCTTGGGACAGACTGGAACAGCCAGTGCAGGAAATATGTTGATTCGTCCTCTGATTCAGTTACAAGAAATATATTTCTTATTCTTTTATTTCATGTAAAATTCCCTTTTATTCTCATTTTTTCTTTTAGTATACTCTATTACGCTACTGTAAGCAATAGTTTTTGTTTTGAAAAATATATCGATGTGATATATTACTCTTTCCAATATTCCGGCAGTGTCCGGGTAAAAGAATTCTTCAAATGGGTTTCCATGGCCTTGTATGCTTTCTTTCCGTCTCTCTGTACAATGGCCTCATAGACCCGCTGATGCTCTGCATAGACCTTCCGGGCATCTATGGAGTTGTTGTAAACGCTCTTTACCTCAAACCGGAGATAATGGTCCAGGATCACATCCAGGAACCGGTAAAACATCTCGTTGTGGCTGGCCCTGATTACAGCCCGGTGGAAGCTGTGGTCGATCCGGTACAGCCGCTGCCCATCTTCGGAAGGAAGGCCTTCCTGGAGGGAGGTCAGCAGGCTTTCCATTTTCTTTCGGTCTTCTTCCCCCGCCCTCTGGGCCGCCAGCTGGGCACAGATGGGTTCCATGGTCATCCTGGCCTCCAGGATATCATGGGCTTTTTCATAGGATACTGGCTGGATCAGTACGCCTCTGCCCCGGCAGAACGTCACATACCCATCAGTCTGGAGTTCCAGCAGAGCTTCCCGCAGGGGTGTTTTGCTGATACCCAGTTCCCGGCACAAGCTTTCCTGAGAATAAATGGCGCCGATCCGGAAACGGTTGAACAATATGGCATCCTTGATCCGGTCATAGGCAATATCCTTGTAAGAAAGTTTTCCTGCAGCCCCTTTTTCCTGTTCCATAACGGGTCCCTTCCTTTCGTCACTGTCGATTTTATTATAACGGGTACAGACAGCCATGGAAAGAGACCGTGAATAAAGAAGTGTGCAGCCAGTCATGTGCTGCACACTTCCTGCAAATCAGCTCTTCAGATTTTTGCCATGAACCGGTTGTAATGAAGAGCCGACAGATCCACTTCTGTCTTATTTTCGGCAATCAGTTCTGCCAGCTGATTGCCCACTGCCGGACCGATGCCGAAGCCGTGACCGGTGAACCCGCAGGCCAGGATCATGCCGGGAACTTCTTCCACCGTGCCCAAGACCGGTACCAAGTCCACGCATTTGTCTTCTTCCCCGGCCCAGGTCCGGACGATTTTGGCTTCGGCCAGATTTGAGAAGTATTTCATGATGCCCCGGCAAATGCAGGGAGCCGTAATGCTGCAGTTGTCCTTGGAATTAGGGCGGTTGATGGGATCTTCCGTAAATCCTTCCAAACCGCAGTCCCCGCCGAACACAAAGGATCCATGGTTGGTCTGATGTCCGTAAAAGTCAGCTTCTGCCGTCCCCAGCATCTGATTGAACATATGAGGCTCCGCTTCGGTGACCAAAGCTTCAATCAGGTTCACTTCAATGGGTACGTCAATCCCCACGGTTACCGCCAAGGCCCGACTGCCGTAGCCAGCCGCCAGCATCACTGTATCCCCTTCATAGACGGTGCCACTTTCCGTAACAGCCTGGCAAAGCTGTCATTTGATTTTTCGAAGTTTTATAACCTTATCTCCACTATAATACTGGATGTCAAGTATACGAGACGCCATATAAAAAGCCAAAGTGGTAGCCATGGGATTGGCGTGCCCATCGGTGGGGCACCAACTGGCTCCGATGACTTCTTCGGACAGATAGGGATTAATGACCCGCACTTCCGCTCCATTGATCATCTTCACTTCCACCCCGCAGGCACAAGCGGAATCCGCCAACCGCTTTAGGATTTGCAGGTGTTTTTCTGTTTTTCCCAAACGCAGGTTCCCATCCTGATGGTATTCACAGTCATAGCCCAATTCATCGGAAATCGTGGGCCAGATTGCTTTTACGCCAAACTGCATCAGTGGCAGTTCTCGGGCATCCCGTCCGGATTGACGGACGCCCCCTCCGTTCCGGGAGGCAGCTCCATTGCCCACATTCTTATCCCCTTCCAAGACAATGACGCTGGATCCACTCTTTGCCAGATAATACGCCGTGGCAGTCCCTACGATTCCTGCTCTCACAATGATTACATCTGCTGTATTCTTCATTTGTCCGCCTCCGTTGCTTCTCTGGCAAAGACTTCCATTTCAAGAGGACGCATGGGTGCTCGGCTGGTGGCCGGATCCAGTTCTGCCGGACTCACACCCAGTTCCCGGGCAATGATGCCCTTCAGCGGAAGTGATGGAAAGGGAAGCTCCATCCGCCCAACCCAGTTCTTCAAAGACCTGTGCCATGCCGCCGGCGGTACCATGGCCGCCCAACCAGCCTTCTTCCACGATGGCACTGAACAGAGGATCCACATGAAACAGCGGGATCAGGATCGGGGCACTGAGAATCATGGAGATGGCATATTGTGCCAGAGAAACCATCCAGCCAAAGGAAATGGTGCTGGCCACTTTCTTCACCGTACCCTTACCGCTGCGGACGCTGTTGAACATCAGCATGGGCGCAAACACGAACGTAATCAGACGTCCGGAAAAGCCAGCCCATGAAGAGGTGACTTCTTTGGGGATGAAACCCAGAAAAAAGGGACCCAGTGCCAGACCGATCAGTCCGGCCACCAGCAATACCGGTACGTGATACCTGCGCAGCAGTCCGACTTTCAGCCGGATCATGGTACCCACAATCAGCAGAATGCCCAACAGAGATACGCTGAGCACCAGGGAATCCAGGGTTCCCCCATTCAAAGCCGCAATCTTTGGAATCATACTTACCCCTCCTCTTGGAATCCATTCAGACCATTCTTTGCTTCCATCCTGCGCTGTCTGTTTCCGCGCCTCCCAGCTTTCTCTTTATTACGGTAGAGAACCAGTTGGATTGTGTACAAGTTTATCACTATGCCATAAAAAGTTTAATATATTTTCGAACAGTTTTTATATTTATAGATATATCGTTCGTACTTTACACTTTTTGTTGAAAATAGCATTCATTTAACCGAATTATGTACGTTGCCTTGAATTATATATCGATTTTTCTGTCTTTTTTATCTCTACAAAGCAAAACGGTTGTGAACGATGTCCAGTGAATACTCACCGGCAACATTCACAGCCGTTTTCAACTTCTTTTTTCATGATTGTTCGTTATTACGCTGCAGTACATATTTTTTCTCCAAATATCGGAGAAAAGGACGGGCATCCAGCCTGCTTCCTGTAAGCCGCTGAATCAGTCCCGTACCAGTGTACATGCATCCATACTGCCGGATATGCTCATCCAGCCATTGATTCAGCCGCATAAAATTCCCCTGGGCCAGATCTGCTTCATACTCAGGCAGATCCTGTTGGAGTCTTTCCAAAATCTGTCCATCATAAATGTTCCCCAGCGCATAACTTTGGAAATACCCGATGTAATCCCCGGCCCAGTGCATATCCTGGAGGATTCCCTCTGTGTCATTGGCCGGTTCCACCCCCAGCCAGGTCCGATATCCTTCATTCCAGGCATCCCGCAGCTCTTCGGCTGTGATTTTTCCTGCAAAAATATCCCGTTCCAGTTCGAATCGCAGGATAGCATGCAGGCTGTAAGTTACCTCATCGGCAGAAATCCGCCGGGGAGACGGTTTTACCCGGTTGACCGCCCTGTAAAACTGGTCCTCAGACACATCTCTGAAACGGGGAAACTCCTTTTGCAGCAGTGGATAATAATGTTTCCAATACCCCCGGCTCCGGGCCACCATATTTTCATTAAAGCGAGACATGGCTTCATGGAAACCGCCCTCGATGCCGCCCCATAAATCAGCCTCGTTCACAGCTGCATTCCCGCCCGTGGCGTACATGGCATGGCCGGCTTCATGCATACAGGTAAAGAGCAGCGCAATGCTTCCATTCCGATACGTAGAAATGCGGGAATCCCGGGGGCCCAGGAAGGATGTGAAGCCATGGACCACCTGATCGTTGAAATGCCCTTTACGGGGATCATACCCGCTTTCATAGGCCAGCCGATGGGCAAAGGTTTCCATAGCTCCCGGATCTTCCTGCTGTTCCAGGAAAATATCTTCCCGGCCATCCTGTACTGTTGGGTCCAGTTTCTGCATCAACTGCCGGATTCCCTGTTTCAGTACCACAAATTGTTTGCTGACTTCCTGGCAGGAAAGCCCTTCATCCGTCATCCCTACCAGGGTATCAAAAGCCGGTTTTTCCGGTTCGATTGCCAGGGCTATCTGTTTTTTCAGTTGGAAAGCCTGTTCCAACCAGGGACTGAAGATTCCGTAATCCTGTTGTTTTCTGGCTTCCTGCCATTTCTGCATCAACGTGACCCGTAAAAGGCTGTACTGTTCCAGTATTTTTCCAGGCATGCGCACCGCATGGCGGTACCGGAACAAGAACAGGCGGATCAGCCCTCTTTCCAGATCAGAATCAACGGTCCGCCAGTCCCCACCCGAAAAATAGGCATACGCTTCTGCTGCTTCGGCCGTGGCGAACAGGGCATTTTTCTGATCAGCCACGAACGAGCCCATCTGCTGCCGATAAGTAGCCCCTTCGACAGGAAGGGCGGACCACTGATCCAGTTCAAACAAGGATTCAATGGATTTGTAACAGCGGTATGCATGATTCAGCTTTTTCACGGCAGCGAGCTGTTCCTGATATCCCATCTCAATCGCTCCTCTCAGTGGAAAAAGACACCAGCTGCCGGTCCCAGAGGCAGATCAAAGGCCATCCATACACAGACCTGGATGATCCAAACCAGCAGGAAGGCATTGGAATACGGGAGCATCAGAGAAATGATGGTCCCGATCCCGGTTTCTTTATTGTATTTCTGGGCCATCCCGATCACAATGGGAAGATAGGGATAGATCGGCGTAATGGGATTGGAACAGGAATCCCCAATGCGGTACACCACCTGGGCAAACGCGGGAGAATACCCCAACAGCATGAACATGGGCACAAAAATGGGTGCAAAGATATACCACTTGGCCGACCCGCTGGTCATGACAAAATTCACCAGAGTGGTCAGCAGAATCATGCTGAGGACCAGAGGAATCCCGGTGAATCCGGCATTTTTCAAAGCATCTGCCCCATTGACCGCAATGACCATGCCCAGATTGGTATAGCCAAACATGGCAATGAATTGGGCAATGACAAATACAAGGACGATATAGCCAGTCAGGGACCGCAGGGAATCTGCCATCAGCAGAGGGACCTGGTTCATATTTTTAATGGTACCCACGGCTTTGCCATAAACAATGCCTGCCAGCACAAAATAGATGATCAGGATGGGTACCAGCCCATTAATAAAGGGAGAATTGATGATGCTGCCTTCTTTTCCCCGGAGCAGCCCATTTTCCGGAACCAGACAAAGCAACAGCAGGAACAGGAAAAACAGGGTAAACAAGCCTGTTTTCCGCAATCCGATTTTTTCCGTTTCGGTAATCTGCCGTTCTTCCGCTTTTTCCGTTCCCTGATACACCCCCAGCCGTGGAGTGATGATCCGGTCATTGACAAAAACGCCCACTGCTGTCAGCGTAAAACAGGAAACGATCATGAAATACCAGTTGATAGCGGGGGTGAGCGTAACAGAAGGATCAATCAGCTGTGCCGCCTGCTCTGTAACACCATACAACAGCGCATCCGTTCCTGTCAGGATCACCGCAGCCGTAAATCCCGCATTAGTAGCCGCATATCCAGCAATCAGCCCTGCCAGAGGATTTTTCCCCACGGCCTGGAATGCCGCTGCAGCCAAAGCCGGCACAACGATAATGGAAGCTTCTGAAGCAATGCTCCCATTGATTCCCAGGAACAGGACCGTAGCACTCAAAGCCCACAGGGGAACACCCAGAATGGCTTTCCGCATAAAAGTGGTCAGCAGTCCCGCTCCCTCTGCCAGACCAATGGCCATCTGCATGGCCAGCACCAATCCAAGGGGCGCAAAATTGGAAAAGTTTTTCAGCATGTTCTGGAGCAGCCAGACCAGTCCATCCCGGCTGATAATGCTGCGCACGGCCACAATCTTGCCGGTAGTCGGATTGGTCACCTGGACGCCCATCCCTGCCAGGACAGCAGACAGCAGCATCAGCGCTCCTGTTATATAAAGAAAAAGGATGAACGGATGAGGTAATGCATTTCCGATTCGCTCAATGGTACCTAAAAAGCCCTTCATTTTGGGTGCTGCAGCATTTTCAGACACATTCTTCCCTGCCGCTTTCATAAACATCCCTTCTTCGCTCATTTTTAAATATGACCGCGGTCATATTTATACTTTGATTATAGTGCAGGGGACTCCTTGTGTCAATTTCCTAGATAAGTCGGTTTAAAAAAATCATTTTTGAAAACCTTGCAGCAATGCGTCCGTAAAGTCCTTTGTCTCTTTCCGCAAATCGAAATTCCCATTTTCCATGGTCCATTCATAAAATACCCCTCTGATGGCACGGATCAGCCAGATAGTCATTGTGTGAGAGGTCCACTTGCGACAAAAGATCTTTTGTTCCTGCCCTTGTTCAAAAAAATGCTTGAAAAGTTGATAAAGTGGACGATGGTAATCCATTTCTTCCTGCTCTTCTGGATTTTTATGCAACTGTTGGATATATAAAACCCGTATCAGATCCACGCCGATGATTTCACAGGTAAAGCGGCAGGATTCTCCAATCAAAATCTGGATTGCCGTCAGCGGCGAACTAGAAGATGGCAGCCGGGCTGCCGTTTCTTCATACGTATCATCATAGTAATGGAGCATTTCGGTAACCACAGCTGCTTTAGAGGGGAAATGGATATAGAACGTCCCCTTGGCCGTCCCTGCTTCCCGGGCGATTTTACTGATGGAAACATTCTCGTACCCTTTTTCGCGGAAAAGCCGGAGGGCCGTCCTATAAAGTTCTTTTTTTGTTTTATCTCCTTTGGTTTCCCTATCTTTCTTTTTCTCAGACATGGCAGCCTCCTATAATCGTGTATTCTCCCTTTTAGTATAGCAGATAGAAAACAAGAAAGGCTGGCAATAGAAAAATTGGGTTTTAGTAGGATGCAAGAACTTTAAACGATTTTGAACCAGGATATTGTTGTTAACGAATACAAAACAAAACTAAAAATGGACGTGAGCAAGAATTTCTCACGTCCATGAATGGTGGATAAATTGAGATTTACCACACCATTTGACAAAGAACGAATTGTATTTTATAACATTATCCCTCAATATTTCCGGTGCTTAGCCAGCTGGATGGCATAGGAAATGGCATTCTGCAAGCTCAGTTCGTTCGCTCCGCCATTACCGGCATGTCCAAACCCGGTACCATGATCCACACTGGCACGGATAATAGGAAGTCCCAGGGTGATATTCACCCCCGCCACAGCATCCCAATGACCTAATTTATGGTTATAGACGAACCCTTTTACTTTTAGAGGGATATGGCCCTGATCATGGTACATGCAGACTACGATATCGTACCAGCCGCCCAGAGCCTTGGAGAATACCGTATCAGGCGGGGTCGGTTTCTTATCCGGGATGCAGATACCTTCGGCCATGGCTTCATCGATGGCCGGCTGGATTTCATCGATTTCTTCCCGGCCAAACAGACCACCTTCACCGCAGTGAGGGTTCAGCCCAGCCACAGCGATTTTCGGTTTCTCGATGCCCAGCGCCTTGCAGCCTTCGTTGGCAATCCGGATGACTTCCAGTACACGAGGTTTCTTTACCCGCTCAATGGCTTCCCGCAGGGAAACGTGGGTGGAAACATGGACCACACGCAGGTTATCATGAGCCAGCATCATGGTGTAATGTTTCGTATGGGTGTATTCCGCATAAATTTCCGTATGGCCGGAATAATGATGCCCTGCCATGTTGATGGCTTCTTTGCTCAGCGCATTGGTCACCGTGGCGTCCACTTCATTCTTCATCGCCATATCAATGACCTTGATGACATACTGGAAGGCCGCTTCGCCACCCAATTTGCAGGCACCGATATGGAAAGGAGCCGGTTTCCCGTTCTCCACATTATGAGGGATCTGTTCCGGTTTGATCAGTCCCAGGTCGATCAGATCAATGGTACCCGGTTCGAACAACGCCTCCGATACTTCTTTGATCACATGCAGTTTTTCCTTCAGGCCAGAAACCTGTTCCGCCACCTGGATGGCATATTCCATGCAGGAAGCATCCCCTACCACCAGCGGACGGCAGGTATCATACAGTTCCGGTTTGGCCAGCGCTTTTACCGTAATTTCCGGGCCATTCCCAAAAGGATCCCCCATGGTAATCGCAACAATCGGTTTTTCATTCATTTTCTTTTCCTCCTATCATCGAGAACTTATTACCCATAAATTATTGAAGCATCAAGCAATTGGTATCCCTTAAAAATATACCATCTTTTTACTTACCTTTCATCATTCTCTTACAGGATTTCCTGATAGATTTTACGGGCATCCTCCGGTGTTACTTCCCGCCGGTTATTCACCAGCAACCGGGTCACCTGCATACCCGATTCCACTAATTGTTCCAAATCGCTGGCCGGTACCCCGAAGCTCTTTAGGCTGGTAGGGATATCCAGATGTTTCACGATTTTCTCCAACCGCCCGATGACCCAGGCACTCTTTTCTTCCGGTGTTGCAGCATTTTTCACTGCATCATGGCAGCACCGGTCATAAATCTGGGTAAAGCTTTCCTTGCAGACCGGTTCATTGAAATGCATCACCGGCACCAGCAGGATGGCATTGGATACACCATGAGGAATATGATATTTTCCCCCCAGAGGATAACTCAGGGCATGGACTGCCGTTGTTCCGGAAGCGGTAATGGCCACTCCGCCATAAAAAGCCGCTATCTGCATCTTATTTTTTGCATCCATAGCTTCCGGATTTTCGCAGGCCTCTTCAATATTGGCCAGGATCAAATCCAGAGCTTCAAGAGCATACGTATTGCTGAAAGGGTTGGCTTTATTGCTGGTAAAACATTCAATGGCATGGCACAAGGCATCCACCCCGGTGGAAGCCGCAATCTTCCGAGGCAGATGTTTGATCATCCGGGTATCCAGCAGCACATAGTCTGCAATCATGTTTTCATTGACGATACCCACCTTCAATTCCCGTTCTGGAACAGCCACAATGGCGTTGGGTGTTACTTCGGCCCCGCTGCCGGCCGTGGTGGGAATCAGTGCAATGGGCACGCATTTCTTACCCCGGCCTGGATCATCCAGCAATTCCTTGACCCCGTAATCATCCGTTGTCAATATACTGGCTAATTTGGCCGCATCCATGACACTGCCACCGCCGCAGCCAACAATAAAATCGGCTCCGGTATGTTTGAACTGGTCGATGACTTTCTGTACGGCCATATAGCTGGGTTCAGAGGGCAGGTCATCAAAGACTTCATACTCCACACCGGCTTTTTCAATGGCCTTGCGAGGAAGTTCAAACAGTTCACTTTTTTTTATATGGTGCCCTATGAACAAAGCCACTTTTTTATATCCATTCTGTTGGATGATTTCTGTCAGTTTCGAAATAGCATCGACTCCGCCATAAACGACAGAAGGCATCCGTAACGCATATTGTTCCAGCATGATGCTTAACCCTTTCTCCCCAGTTTTTCCAGCAATTGGACCAACAAGTCAGGGTCCCCAAATCCTCCGGATTTAGAAATCAAAGGCTGTTCTTTCCCATCGATGGTCACTGTAGAAAGTACGGTTCCCGTAAACAATTCCTGGATGGGCGTAATTCCTCCGATATCCAAGGCACGGATCATACCCATCAAAATATCGCCACCGGTCACCATAACCGTTGCATCTAAGCCATTTTCAAATAACCCCTGCAGAAGCTCACCCATGGCTTTGGGAATCTGCTGTTGGATATCATCGAAATCCATTCCCTGTGTTTTTGCATATTCTGCCACTGAAACTTCACCCGGAATATCATTCGTATCGATGATGCAGTTTTTCCCTTGCTGCAGCGCATTCGACCATTGCCTGATCGATTCTTTTCCCTGCTCTGATTCAAACCAATGGGGTGTCAGGCTCTGTTCTGGTTTCACCCGAAGATAGATAAATTTCCCGCTATCCACAGCTTCTTTCACTTGTTTTCTCGTAATAGGATTTACGGAACCGCAAACCAGTAAAAATGCTTTTTTCGAAGGAATCGGATGTTTTTTCTTTTGTTCAAAGCGCAGGAGAGGCGAGAGATGGGAAGCAAAGCCGGCACAACCAGCCAGCAAATTGAGTTTCCCCTTTGCCTGTAACATCTGAGCAATTTTTTCTATATCTGCATCCGTCTCAGCATCATAAACGAAAATCCCGCTTTCCTCTGAAGGTTTTTTTCCTTCAGGAACAACAAATACCGGCAGTTTGGTTTGCTCGTGGATGATTTCCTTTACAGATGAGAATTTTACCGGATTGAACGGGTCCTTACCAAATACACTTTCAGCAACAGGTGTTCCGTCAATGAAATGGATCCCGTTTTTTGTATAGCGATGAGTCTTTGGAAATGCCGGAATAAAATGGAGCTGTCCGCCTTCCGTTTCTAACACAGCCGACAATTCTGCACCTACGTTGCCTCGCAACCCAGAATCTGTTTTTTTATAGAGACAGGGAATCTGCAATTCTTTTGCTTGTTCTGCAATGGTATGCACTAAGTCATACGCTTTTTGTCCAGGGATATGCCGAGTTTCTGTATCGATAACTACCACATCAATAGTTGAATCCAATTCTTTCAAGGGATATTGCGGATTTAAAATGACGCGTGTATCTGCACCGGCTGCCACAAATTGAATTCCCGTATCCAACGCTCCCGTCAAATCATCTGCTAATACCAATAGTTTCATATTCTCATCTCCCAATCAAGTGAATTACCTAAAAATACAAATATAAAGTTTGAGCCGTCCATACACATTGGTAGAACGGCTCAAACTAGGATTACTGATTATTGCTTGTGGCAGCTTCCTTTTTGTGCAGCATGGTTACAAGCAGCGGGCACAAAATGGCAGTTACAATGATTGCAGCGGAAATCTGTACGGTAGCGGTATCGCTGACTACAGTAGAAATAACACCTGCTGCAGCTACAGCTGCAGGCGTACTGGCGGCGTTACCAGCCGTAGTACCAATGGCAGCCCCAACTTCCGGATGTTTATAATGCATCAGTTTGTAGACAAAATATCCTGCAAAGCCGGTGAATACCGTAGAAGCAACGCCCAAAATGATACCGGACGGCCCAGCTTTCACAATAGAAGTCAACGTCAATCCTGCGCCCAACGGGAATGCAAAGAACGGAATCAGTAAACTGGTTCCCGGTTCACAGAACTTCTTGATATCCGGATCCAAATTCCCTAAAATGCATCCCACAATAATAGGAATGACGCACCCAATCAAAACTTCGATAGGTACCTTATAACCGGCAGCCCCTAACGCCAGCAGCGTAAAGAAAGGGCCATCATTGATGGACAGTACGGAAACAGCACCCACATCAGTTGCATCCCCATATTCACCAGCAAGAGCTGCATACAGCCCGCCATTGGAATTGGCGATAGCGGCAATGATGGCAATGGGAGCCAATCCAAAGATGCCTGCTTCCCCAAAAGTATAGCTGACAGCAACACCGATTCCCATACCAACCAATACTTTCACAGCCGTCAGGACAATCCCTTTAGTAAGAGTCGTACCAGCCTGTTTCACATCAATTGTTGTCCCATTGCAGAACAGGAACGCTGCCAGCAGGGGCATAGCCCCCGTTTTCCACAGATACGTAGTAAATGTTCCTTTGAAGACGACCCAGAGCTGAGGTGCGCAGGTATTCACCAGCGCACCCAGCAGTAACGGTACAATCATCAATCCGCCTGGGCATTTTTTGACTGCTTGCAGAATCTTCATGATGACTTCCTTTCTTTTTAGAAGGTACCAGAGACCTTGTAAATCCCGAATTCTCTATGACCCAATGCTTCGGCCTTCGTCATCTTCCCGTTGCATACATCCAACAAAAGGTTGAAGGTCTCTTCTCCAAGGTCTTTAATTGTTTTACCTTCAGTAATGATTTTCCCGGCATTGACATCAATATTATCCGGCATATTGTTGAAGGTATCCGTATTCCCGGTGATTTTGATGACCGGAGCAATGGGGCTCCCGGTAGGAGTACCACGCCCGGTGGAGAATACAATGGCAGTAGCGCCACCAGCAACCATACCTGTGATGGAATCGATGTCCTGACCCGGAGTATCCATGAAGTACAGGCCTTTCTTTTCCAGAGGCAGGGCTTCAGAATATTCCAGAGCCCCTTGGAACGGAGCCGTATTCCCGGCTTTATACATGCAGCCAAGAGACTTTTCTTCAATGGTGGACAGCCCGCCGGCTTTGTTGCCAGGGGTCGGTTGGCCGGTACGAAGGTCTTCACCCAATTTCAGAGCCCGTTCTTCCACATTATGGACCATAGTCAGGAATTTTTCCCGCTGTTTGGAATCCCCAAAACGTTTGGCCAGGATATGTTCAGCCCCGATGACTTCCGTCGTTTCACTCAGGATGCTGCTGCCGCCCAGGGAAACCAGTTTATCAGAAACATATCCGATAGTAGGATTGGAGGCCAGACCGCTGGTAGGATCGGAACCGCCGCATTCCATGCCCAGGATCAGTTCGCTGATATCGCCTTCCGTACGGACTTCCGTAGAAAGTTTGGCTGCCATGGCGCAGGCAATTTCCCCGCCTCTGGCAATGGCTTTCAAAGTGCCGCCACACCCCTGGATGGTAATGGCTTCCACAGGTTTTTTAGTAACAGCAATCCGTTTGGCCAGTTCCTGTGCCTGGATCCCATCGCAGCCAAGGCCAACAACCAGAACAGCACCAACGTTGGCATTCTTCCCGAAACCTTCCAAGGTCCGTTCCGTCTGTTCCTGGTCAGAACCAATTTGGCAGCAGCCATGCTGATTGCTTACATAAACCGCACCTGGAACCTGCTCCGCGATCTTTTTAGCCGTATCCGTTGCACAAACAGAAGTCGGCAGAATCAACAGATGATTCCGTACACCAAAGGTCCCGTTTTCTCTTCTATATCCTAAGATTTTCATGATTTTCTCTCCCCTTTTCCCTTATTCAGCCTTCAAGTCGCCGCGGCCACGAGTACTAGCCAAGTTGTGGACATGTACATAGTCACCAGGATGCAGATCCACCAGAGCTTCCCCGATGATCTGTCCATATTTATAGCAATAGCCACCTTTGGGGATTTCTTCTACAGCCATCTTATGGAATTTGGGAATATCGCTGGTTGCCGTATATTCCTTGCCTTCGAAAGTAATTGTTTCACCTTTTTTAATAGGCCGTAAGCACGTAACCAGATTGTCCTTGCTATTTACATGAATTACCGCATTCATCTTTACTCCTCCTTTAATCAGAAAAGACTGAACCATTCGATGGTTTCATTGTATCCATTTCAGTAAATCGTCTCAACAGAAATTTCTTGTTAATCGTTTCATATTTAAACATATTGATATATAATATCATTGCTATTTGTTTTTTTCTCATATTGTTCTTTTTTGAAACACAAGAAAGGAAAATACTGATGCAGCAAAAAAAAATAAAAGTATTAGGAATTGCTCCTTATCCAACTTTGAAACAGGTAATGATTCAGGCAGCGAAAAACTTTCCCCAAATGGATCTGACTGTTTCCGTTGGTGCCATTACAGAAGGAGTAGAAATTTTAAAACAATATCCTGCAGATGCATTCGATTGCATCATCTCTCGTGGTGGGACAAAAATGGAGGTCGAGAAATATGCGACAATACCTGTCATTGAAATTCCCATTTCTTATTTCGATTTATTGAACATATTTAAGCTCATCGAGCATTATCATGGAAAACCGGCTATCCTGGCTTATGAAAACATTGCCCATTCCGCACAAATTCTGTGTGATATCCTGCAATTGCCCTACAGCATCTTTACCATCGACAAATGGCATAACGCTCCGGAAAAAGTCAATCAATTAAAATCCATGGGGTATACCCTGATTATTGGTGATGCTGTCTCCGTACTATATGCAGAAAAGGTAGGGCTACAAAGCATTTTGCTTACCTCTAGTATTGACAGTGTAGCAGAAGCATTTTCCCAGGGTTTGCACATCACTTCATACATCAGTGACGTTGCAGAAGAAAATCGGTTATTATCTTCCTGCTTGAAAACCGATGACTCTCTTGTTCTTGTTTATAGTGCCGCAGAAGAATTAATCTATCAGAGCGCTAAAATCTACAAAAAAGGCCTGCAAACGATTTGCCGACATCTAATCCACTCGTTATCACAAACGGGAAAAAATACGTTTTCCCGCCGAATAGAAGATGTTTTTTATAACATCAATGGATTCATCACAAAGATTCGAGAACAGCGTTATTTTATATTCAAAATCCAGCCTAAAAAATTTCTCTCAACTCCTTCCAACATGCCCTGGTTGACTTTTTATCGCCATAAAGAAATTGCCTTCACAGTTCCAAATCTTCTACAATTGACCAATCCAACCATTTGGCAACAGGCAATACATTCCTCTAAAGAAAAGCAGGCCCTGTGCATCCTTGGTGCTCCCGGGACGGACGGGCTTTCCCTTTATAAACAGTTATTCAACAAAAACAGTCAATCGTATGAGTTCTTATTTATTGTGGATGTTTCTCTTTTCTCGCTGGATACGTTACATCATTTCATTGAAGATTCCCGTTCTCCACTTTATGTAGAAAACAGTATTTTTTTATTCAAAGGCCTGGCGCAAACAAACTCTCTCCTGTTCGATGCCTGGGAAAATGAATTGGCAGCCATTAAATACTCCACCTCGGCATACTTTACTTTCCTCCTGGAAGGAGTTCAATCGGATGAACTGTCCCAACGCCATCATAAACTTCTGGAAGATTTCAATGCGCTGCCTTTAACGCTGCCTTCACTTCGGCAAAATAAGGACATCATATTAAACTACGCACTTTTATTGATCCAGCACGATAACCATTTGCATGATCACCATATTGTGGGGCTAGAGCCAGAGGCCGTCTCCCTGCTTTGTCAATATGACTGGCCCTGGAATCTGACTCAGCTTAAACGAGTCATCACAGAAGCCATTCGGACAACGACGACTCCATGGATTCCTGTCCATACCATCCGGAATTTGTTAAAAAATGAAACAGAAGCGTATACTCCATCCACACAGGAACCCTTGAATCTGGAAAAGCCATTGGATGAAATCATTTACGACATAGCGCAAAAAATTCTAAAAGAAGAAAACTACAATCAAACAAGGACTGCCAAAAGGCTTCATATTAGCCGGACGACATTATGGCGAATATTAAAGAAAAAGGGGCTGTTGCATGTGTGAGGTTTTCACACATGCAACAGCTTTCTTTTTTCTTCATTTTTAAAGTCTTCAATGGAAAATCGAAAAAAACATCTCGAATTCCCTAAAATTGG
>ENA-ORPK01001050-ORPK01001050.1-human-gut-metagenome-genome-assembly--contig:-NODE-1050-length-23424-cov-4.049210_pt1 | contig 23424 bp, 19 predicted proteins | sample MGYA00242139_ERZ509068 | MGnify/ENA primary metagenome ERZ509068 (study PRJEB26280, sample SAMEA2338687) | human gut metagenome | biome: human gut; feature: human-associated habitat; material: faeces... | reverse complement strand
CGCAGGTGGTGAGACTTAAAGATGTGGAGACACATGCGGAGCAGCGTATTGACACACGCGATGCAGAGTTGAACCGCGTGCTCGGGGGTGGCCTCGTCAATGGTTCGCTTGTTCTGCTTGGCGGCGAACCTGGCATAGGCAAGTCTACATTGTTACTGCAGACTGTTTTGCGAATGCACCACCTTCGTATTTTATATGTCAGCGGTGAAGAAAGTCAAAGTCAGCTCAAAATGAGGGCAGATCGCCTCTTGCCTCCTGACCAACAGGGCATAGGGGGTGAATGCTATATACTTTGTGAAACATCACTGGAGAAAATTTATGAGCAGGCAATGGCACTAAACCCCGACCTGCTTGTTATTGACTCTGTGCAGGCGGTGTCATCTGGACAGGGCGATGCATTCCCTGGCAGCATCTCCCAAGTAAGGGATTGTGCAGTGAGTCTCTTGCGTTATGTCAAGGACACGGGCAAGAGCGTGATACTGGTGGGTCACATCACCAAGGACGGCACTTTGGCCGGACCTAAGGTGCTGGAGCATATCGTAGACACGGTGTTGCAGTTTGAGGGTGACAGGCAGAACCTCTATAGAGTGTTGCGTTCATTGAAGAACCGTTTCGGTTCTACCGCAGAACTGGGTATATATGAGATGCATGGTGGTGGGTTGCGTCCGGTGTCAAATCCCTCCGAAATGCTGCTGTCGCAAGACAACGAGGGGCTCAGTGGTGTGGCGGTGGCCTCGGCCGTTGAGGGTGTGCGGCCGTTTCTAATGGAGACACAGGCGCTTGTCAGTTCGGCGGCATACGGCAATCCGCAACGGTCAGCCACGGGTTTTGACCTTCGCAGGCTCAACATGCTTCTGGCGGTGCTGGAGAAGCGTGCGGGTTTTAAACTGTCGCAAAAGGATGTGTTTCTCAACATTGCCGGAGGCTTGAGGGTAAGCGACCCTGCCATTGACCTGAGTGTGGTGGTGAGTGTACTCTCGAGCACCTACGACCAGCCCCTCAAACCCTATACCTGCATGGCAGGGGAGATAGGATTGGGTGGTGAGATTCGTCCAGTTACGCGCATCATGCAACGTATAAGCGAAGCTCAACGTCTGGGTTTCCACCGTATTGTAATACCTAAGTCCAATCTCAAGGGACTCGACACCTCGCGCATAGGCATAGAACTGATTCCGTCTGCCAGATTGCAGGACGTGCTGCGACAAGTGTTCTGACTCCACTCCAAATATAATTCGTAAGATGATAAAGGAAATAAATGTCCGTGTAAGTCCGAGGACTGCGGCTGTAAGCAGTGAACTGAAGCAATATGTGTCAGAAGAGTTAGGCATAGACTCTGGACGCATCAAGTCAGTCCAGACGGTGCGCAGTGGCATTGATGCACGACAACGCACGATATACATTAATCTTGTACTGCGGGTGTATGTTGACGAACCTGCTCCCGCACAACTCTTTGCACCTATTGACTATCCTAATGTCGAAAGAGGTCAGCAGGTTGTCGTGGTCGGAGCAGGCCCTGGGGGGCTGTTTGCCGCTTTACGTCTTATAGAGTGTGGCTTGAAACCCGTAGTGCTTGAACGTGGCAAAGATGTCCATGCGCGAAAAAAGGACATCGCCCAAATTTCGCGCGGCAATACTGTCAATCCAGAAAGCAACTATGCTTTCGGGGAGGGGGGCGCAGGTGCGTTCAGCGACGGCAAGCTCTACACCCGCTCCACCAAGCGTGGTGATGTGGGCCGAATCCTTCGCATCTTCTGTCAGCACGGCGCCGACACCTCTATACTGTCGGCCGCCCACCCGCACATAGGCACCGACAGGTTGCCTAGTGTTATTGAAAACATGCGCGAGCGCATTCGCCACAGTGGTGGAGAGGTGCACTTTGAGACTCGTGTAGACAGTCTTGTGATAGAAAGAGACAAGGTCGTAGGGGTGCGCACGGCCGATGGCACGGAGTTTGCTGGACCAGTGATTCTTGCTACGGGCCATTCAGCCCGTGATGTTTATCGTATGTTGCACCGTGAAGGTGTGGACATTGAAGCCAAAGGTCTTGCCGTGGGAGTTCGTTTGGAGCATCCAAGTCACCTCGTGGACAGAATAATGTATCACAGCCGCGAGGGCAGGGGCGACTATCTGCCTGCCGCTGAATACCGCATGACGGCACAGTCTGGAGGGCGTGGCGTGTACAGCTTCTGTATGTGTCCGGGAGGTTTTGTAATTCCTGCGTCTTCTGGTCCAGAACAGTTGGTTGTAAACGGCATGAGTCCTTCGGGGCGCAACTCCAAATGGAGCAATTCGGGCATGGTCGTGGAACTTCGCACGGAAGATTTGAACAGTGCTTCGTTGGGTCAATTTATGATGACGGCAATGGGTGACGAGGGCTTTGCGCAGAGCCGTGCTGACTGGAATGACGGTGATAATCCTCTGCGCATGATGTATTTTCAGGAGGCTCTCGAACGCCTTTGTTGGTTGCAGGCTGGCCACGCTCAGACAGCCCCTGCTCAGCGCATGGCCGATTTTGTGAACAAACGTCTGAGTGCCTCTTTGCCCCCTACCTCGTATGTGGCAGGGCTGGTGGCGTCGCCCTTGCATTTCTGGATGCCATCATTCCTCACAGAACGTCTGCGTGAGGGCTTTCGTATGTTTGGCAAACGTTATCATGGTTTTTTGACAAACGAGGCCTCTGTGATAGCAGTGGAGACACGCACGTCTGCCCCAGTGCGCATTTTAAGACACCGCGACAGTCTTCAACATATACGAATCAACGGATTGTATCCGTGTGGTGAGGGGGCCGGATATGCTGGTGGCATTGTCTCGGCGGCCATTGACGGCGAGCGTTGCGCAGAGGCTGTGGCGGCATTATTCGGGCTTTAACCCAATTAGGTCCATAATACGCTGACGTTTCAAGGTTTCCTACTTAATTCGCGAACATAGTACTAAGTTTTCGAAAATCGTCTGCAGTATCTGTGTTTTCCGCAGATAATGACCATATATACGATTGGAGTTAAAGTGTCAATCTGGCACTTTCATTGTATTATAATTGTATATTTGTGTCGACAGAAAAGTACTCGTAAAGTGAAAAATGCGACATGGTAAAGCAATGCCAGTAGGAAAAAGCCAAAGAAGATAAGTTTAGAGGGTATTTTGTCGTTCAAAACTTTGGTCAGTTTAAAAAAAACGGTATTTTTGTAAGTTGAAACCCAAAACATCGTAAATACTATGAAAAAAAGTCTCTCCCTTATCATCTGCGTGCTGTTTGTAACGGTTGTGCTACATGCTCAGAACTATACTGTAGCTCATGGCTCCGATGAGCATATAACGAATGACATTCACTATCCCAAGGCAGTGGGCGTCAAGGGTACACAGACTGCCGAGTTCAAACTGGAGAATATCGCCACTGCATCAGGGTGTGCGGCCTATTTCGACCGAACATCTACAGTCTTTGAGGTAAAGGCTGGCGACATCATAACTCCCAGTGTCACCATAAATGGGGCATGGATGCACAGTTTCATATTTGTAGATTGGAGTCAGAACGGCCAGTTTGAGGTAAATCTGCTTGGCGACGGCCCCTATACCGAGGGCGAAGGCAATGAATTGGTGAGCTATTCCCACTACAACATGGCCAGCAGTACCGTCAACAATGGGTGGAACAGTGCAGGTGAGGCTGTTGGTGGCAACGTCCTGACGCCATGTACTTTCCGTGTGCCTGCGCATCTGGCTGTAGGGTCTTCTTATCGCATGCGTTATTCAGTGACATGGAACTGTGCAAGACCTGATGGCGACTATCCTAATTTTATCAGCGACGGTGGCAGCATCATTGATGTGACCTTGAAGATTGTTGGCGTTGCAGAGAATGTGCAGAAATATCCGATTGACAACTATGAGGAGCCCTCGGTGGGCGATGTTCCTCCTGCCGAACAGTGGAATGCTCTGAGTGCCGGGCTTCATTGTTCGTGGGCCAACCGCAACGAGCACTACAAGAAGCATCTCGTGCCAGAGCTTACAGAGACTACAGTGGCCACCGTCACGGCGTGGAAGGGTGAGCGTGCCAATATTGAGGCGGTGCTTTTCAGCAAAGAAGACCAGGGGACTCTTCGTGTACGCATGACTGAACTTAGAAAAAATGGTGAAGGAACAGGCATAGAGTGCGCCACCGCCCGCTTTATGAACTACATAATAACTGATGATGGCCGTGGTTGCGGTGATCACAATTTTTCGCTCCCAACCTGGCTTGTGCCAGACGTTATAGAGCTGCCTGACAAGGCTAAGGTGGTCAACGCTTGCGAGACGCGTCCTGTATGGTGTTCTATAGAAGTTCCCCGCAACATTGATGCCGGCACCTATTCCACCGCCATGGAAGTGGTGAACGAAGCCGGTGACATAGTCAAGACTCTTGACCTCACTATAGAGGTTGTAGACCGTGCTTTGCCTAAGGCTGCCGACAGAAAGTTTCATCTTGACCTTTGGCAGCAGCCCTACGCTGTAAGCCGATATTATGAAGTGCCGCGATGGAGCGACGAACACATAGCTGCTCTGCGTCCGTATCTTGAGGCTCTCGGCAAGGCTGGCCAAAGTGTGGTGACCACCATTTTGTTCTATGAACCTTGGGGCGAGCAGTCGCACGACAAGTTCTCGCCTATGATACAAACTACAAGGAAGAAAGATGGCACATGGGCTTTTAACTACGACATCTTCGACAAATATGTGGAACTGTGCAACGAGTGTGGCATCAACAAGCAGATAAACTGCTATTCCATGGTCACATGGGATATGAAATTCCGTTATCATGACGAAGCCACCGACACCGATGTTGACTGGGCGCTTGCAGTAGGCACCAAAGACTATAATGAAATGTGGGATGCTTATCTAAAGGCTTTTCGCAACCATCTTGAGAAAAAGGGATGGTTTGACAAAACCTGCATTGCAATGGACGAACGCAGCGAGAGCCAAATGTTGTCAGCCTATAATATAATTAGGGCCAATGGCTTCAAAATGGCTTTGGCTGGCAACTATCACTCCTCGCTCAACGACAAGCTCTACGACTACTGTGTGGCTTTGGGCCAGGGAGGTCGTTTTACTGATGCTGAGCGTAAATACCGCAAGGACAACAACCTGTTGACGACCGTATATACATGCTGTACAGAGAGCGAACCCAATATCTTCTCCAATTCATTGCCTGCAGAGGCCGCTTTTCTCCCTATACATGTGGCGGCCAATGGTCTTGACGGCTATCTGCACTGGTCGTGGATTAACTGGGACGAGCACCCTCTGACCGACACTCGTTTCCGTAAGTTTGGCGCCGGCGATACATATTGCTACTATCCCGGAAACCGTTCTTCTGTCCGATTTGAGCGCCTTGTAGAGGGCATCCAGCAGTTTGAGAAGATACAAATTATGAAGCGAGAGATGGCTGGTGATGCTACATGGATGGAGACGTTCGACAAACTGCTTGGAAACTGCAAGGACTTTTTCACGTCTGGGGCGGAGTGCGCAGGCAAGGTTGACCGCCTTGAGGCCTTCCTCAACGGTAAGGAAGTGGATATGCCCGAGGATGTGACGGGTTATTGGAAGATAAAGGTAGATGATACGCACTACGCAAAGTCTGCCGCGAATCAGACAAAATGGGAAACGGAACTTAGTGCTCAGGCAGGCTTCGACCTCTTCCTGATTGAAGGTGACAAAGAAGCTTGCACTATTAAATTGATGGGACGCACCAACAATATTGGTCCCGACAATTCCAGAAAACTGTTTGTAGACCAAACCGCCACTACGAAGTATTCCATTGTTGATGCTGCCGATGGCAAAGTGAAATTGAAGAACAATGGGTATTGGGTTTATGTTGACAACGGAACTTTTACATGGAACGCCACAAAGAGCACCGAGTTGCAGTTGGAGTTTGTGATGCCTTACAAAAAGCTTGCCCGTACAACTCTGTTCAGCACTCTTAACGGAGGCATGGACATTCCGCCTTATCGCATACCTGGCATTACCTGTGGCAAGAACGGCCGTCTGATAGCCAGTGCGGCACGACTTGTTTGCGGCACCGACCCTGGCTTTGGTCAGGTTGACTGCGTGGTAAAAATCAGTGATGACAACGGCATTACGTGGAGCGAACAGGAGATTGAGGTGGCCGTAGGTGATGCTACATTAATAAACAACGTGAAGACTCCGATGGAGGCTGCCTATGGTGATCCGGCAGTAGTCTTTGACCGTGAACATAATGAGGCTTTGGTAATGGCTGTGGCAGGATGTACTGTATATACAAGTCCTACTACCAACCGACAGAATCCGAACATGATTGCGGCCATACGAAGTCTTGATGGTGGCAATACGTGGGAGACGCCCGTTGACCAGACCGAACATATTTATGGGCTTTTTGACAGCGGCAAACCTTTGGCGGCTGCTTTCGTAGGTGGTGGCAAGGTTTTTCAGAGCCGCGTGGTTAAAGTTGGCGCATACTATCGCCTATATGCAGCTCTTGATGCTCGCCCTGGCGGCAACCGCATAATATATTCGGACGACTTCGGCCGTTCATGGAAAGCCCTTGGCGGTGCAAGTGCAACACCTGTACCCGATGGAGACGAACCCAAATGCGAGGAATTGCCAGACGGACGTGTGATTGTTACAAGCCGCACAGGAGGTGGCCGACTGATGAATATCTACACATACAGCAACACTCGTACAGGCGCTGGCAAATGGGAGGCCCAGGTCAAGGCTACAATGAGTGGTCTTAGTGCAAGCCCCAGTACCAACCCTACCAATGGTGAAATGCTGATTGTCCCTGCCCAACGCACCAGTGACGGCATGATGCTTTATGTGGCTTTGCAGTCTGTTCCTACAGGCAGCGGACGTAACAATGTTGGTATCTTCTACAAGGAATTGGCTGATGCCGATGATATCCGTAATGTTACGGCTTTTACCGATGCTTGGGATGGTTTCTACCAAGTTAGCTCTACTGCTTCGGCCTACAGTAGCTTAGATCTGCAAGCCGATGATAAAATTGGTTTTTTCTATGAGGAGACACTGACCAAATGGGGTGTCAAGCCTAACCCCGTTAGTACCAGTTTTCCCACGGGTAGCGGTACGCACAACTTCGACGGATTTGAAAATGTCTACGTGGCTCTTGATCTGGAGATGATTACCAGCGGCAAATATACTGTAAACCGCAATGTGAACCGAGGCGATTATCTTAAGAATTATTTTAATTCGATTATAGATGAGGCCGATATGCCTGACGATGAAAAGAATGCGGCAAGGGCAGAGGTGGCCAAACTTTCTAACGACCCTGCTATGAAACAGATTGATGCCATTTATGGTCTGATAGAGGGCGCAGAGCCTGCAGACAAATGGGATGGAAAGGTGCTTGCATTTACCAATGTTCAGCAAAACAATACAGAACGAACGTTATATATTGAGAACGGAAAGTTGAAGTTCGCCTCTGCAACGGTAGAATCGCTTGGTGAGAGTGCTCAGTTTAAGTGTACAAAGAGGGAAAACGGCAAATACAGCCTTTTGAATGAGAACTCTGGATTGTACATGATCTGGCGTTCAAGTGATGCACAGAATTATGGCTAAAATAATAATTGCGGCACGCTGACTGGTTATAATGCCACATATTGCGACTGGGTTTTTGCAGACGCAAGCGGCACAAAGGCCAACACATATTATCTTGTCAGCAAGCGCGCTGATGGCTCTACCGATGGCTCTCTTGTTATAATGAAATCTGGTGTTTTTGATTCCTATGGGGCCTCTGTAGGGTGGAATGCAAACTATAGCAACCTTTTTCGCATCAAAGTTGTTGACATTACGACCGGACTAAAAGTCGAGACAACAGCAGAACCAAGTGCCAGGGACGGGAAGTATTTGCACAACAATCGTATTGTCGTCATCAGAAACGGTGTGTGCTATGATACATCTGGACGCCGTCACAATTAATCCCAATTCGGGACCAATAGGTCCAATTTGAGTTTTCTTACATTGCGCCTTGGGGCAGTTTAAAGAACAATAGGCACATTTTTGGTCTTAAAGATGGAATAAGTGTATTGCCCCTTTGTTTAAAACAGTGTTTTACAGTTTCATTATATCGTCAAAATACAGAGCTACAGAGCCGTGGGGCGTTTTAACAATAACGTTGCCCTCGTTCGTGAAATACTGAATTGTCGCCGTGCAACCCAACGAACAAACAATAACTTCCTCGCCTTGGTTGAAACCTTTTTCCGCCGTTTTGGTGTTGGTTGTTTGTTTCTCCAGTTCTAGACGTGGAAGCTGCTTTATTTCGGCAGCTATCTCTTGGATAGTCATCTCGTTCCTTGTTTTCCTGTACTCTACATCGTCAATATAAAAGGCTTCCTTCGTCTGTCCGTCAGACAGTTGAACGACCACGTGTCCCTCCTCGGTAAAATATCTTATCACTCCGCAGTCTCCTGTAGAGAGAATTTGCACGGGCATTCCGACTTGCAGCCCGTCCATTTCCGCCTCGTTGCTCATAGTCAGGCAAGCTTTATCTAACGGCTTTCGGTCTGCTACAGGAACGAGGCTCTTTGCCCTTTCTCGGACACTGGGAGCAAACGCTGTCGGGTCTTGTATGTTCCGTAAATGTTTCAGCGTTACGGAAATTGTTGCAAGACCTTTAAGCACCGCCCATAATGCAACACCGCACAAAATACAGCCTATACAATACGCAATTCCTATAAATACACCAAGCATTCCTAATGTACCATACATAGCCACGCCACCGATGAAGATAAGAACCCCAATAATAATAAAAAATACCTGAATGGCATTTGCGCAACTCTCAATTTTGTTTTCTGTCGCCGTAGCGACACTCGGCAATTTCTTCTTCATAACGTTTTATTTTTTAATGATTATTCCTGGTTGTTGTTATATAAATCTTTATACGCTTTCCGTACTGCGTCAGCGCTTTCTTTCCTGACGTAGCCAAAATGGTATATTACTCCATCTTGTTTAAACCTGATATTTTTAATACTGTTCCTAACCCAGAAAGAGACCTCTACATCTTTCTTTGAGCGTTCTTCGTAACAGTCTAAATCAAAGGTTTCTTCGTAGTCTGTCATTGTGCTATTGTCGTGATGTTCTAACACTTTTTTTACTTTGAAAGAATATATCAAAGCGTCACCTTTTTTCAGTCGGAAAACCGTTTGCTTTTTGGGAGTTTCTAACATTGTCACAGTCCACCCCTTTTCAACTGCCGTTTCAAAGAACCATTTGTCACTATCTAAAAGACTGGCAGAGAACTCTACTATCTCGTCCGTTGATACTATTTTGTTTTGCGGTTTTGCTGTTACTTTCTTCTGTGCTTGCAATGATACTGCTGCGCACACACATAACAATATAGATAAAAGTTTTTTCATTTCGTTATACCTGTTTGCAGTTCTGCTTTATATTCATCAACCAAATTTTTAGGACAGAAATAAAACGTATAATAAGCGGTGCCAATAGGAAAAGATAACACCATTTTCCAGCCCGCATGATTAAATTTTACAGTAATTGGCGTTAACGCATCCCATGAGGGCTTCATCACTAAAATATTAAAATCTCCGTCTTTCTTTTTGGTGTCTTTCAGCACTTCTATAGAATGTCGGTTCCAGCCATTATGAAGAAAGCAAAATTTATCTTTTTCCGATTGTATCTGCCAGTTATCAAGAAATACAAGATTACCCCCGCTGCCTGTCATGCGGTCTTTGTCATTTAACGAGAAATTTACAGCAACGGCTTCGTAGATGTCTTGTGCTCGCATAGAGCCAAAACTCAACAAAAGCAAATTAATTATGATGAAGTTTTTCATGCTAGTCTATAGGCTTTAACTTATACACAAATTCTGAAACCTCGCCAAACTTGCAAATAACAATTAGAGTTCCGTCTGTCTGTTGCTTTAATTCCACGGTGCTTTTCATCGCTGAATATATTTCTGTTGCTTTGCGAACAATAGACCCCGCCGTTTCAGTCTTGCCTTCAAGAAATACAAAATTAACAACCTCGTCTGTTTCATTTCTAACTGAGAAGTTCTTCTCGTTAGCTTCTGCCGTCCACTTCTTCGGAGTTGCCGTAATATCCATTAAACGGCTACCGCCTAAATAAGTTGTAAGACTTTCAACGTTAAATTTCCTCGCCCCAGCTGTTGAACTTCCCAACAATAAGAAACACAAAATTAACAGTACTTCTTTCATAATACGCAACGTTTTAAAATGTTTTATTTTGCAAATATATCAAATTATTTTATGTTTTTACAGTATAATAGTGGGTAAAAAAGTGAGAATATTTTTTTCATATAAAAGTAGTACGTTTGCCAAATAAAGACAAATCAACGACCGACAAATATATTATTTACTGATAAATTGAAAGAATTAAGAGAAAGAAATTGCTCCAAAGACAATAAGCTTCTGCATTGAAAAGAGACACTCCTATGTATAGCCGTATTGAAAGAGGGGGAAAGAAAAGCCAAGAGAGAGCAAGTCATCTTGTTGCCAAAGTTACTTGGCGCAAACGAAAATGAACTTCTATAATTATGGCTCGCAGATAAAGTCTATGATATTTTAGCAGAAGAAGGTTGTGCCGATGGAGTAATTAATGACCTATAGGTCAAATTGCAGAATGGCATATAGCGCGAAGCCTTATATACACTACATTTACAAGCATTTGAAAACAACAAGAAATCATTCAAATGCACAAAAGCAAAAGTCCTGCATGTGGCTCCTCGCAAACAGTAAAGAACGGCAAACGAATATGGACTTTGAGGAAAATAAAGCTCACGGATGATTGTCCAAAAAGAAGAGCTTACATTACCGATGATTCCATCAGAGAGTTTTTCTTCAAAAAGACCAGAATTGTAACGAGAGTCCGCAACCTTGAATTTTGCAATTAGTTCCTGATGGCTGTGATGGTCTGCAATCTGATAGAGACTTTGGTATGTTTCAATATTTCTATCCTCGCAGACACGAAGGAAGAGAATCTTGTTGATATAACTCTGAACCACATCACCAAGTTCCTCCATCTCAATTGTTGGATCATTACGCAATATCTCCTTTCTGAGCATCAAACGCCAATCGTTAATCTGCTGCAAAAAGAGTTCATCAACCGATTTGTGATTGACGTTTGTCTCAATCTCACTCCAGACCTCATCAAAGTGACCTGAATACACAGAGTCCTTACCAAGAAACTCCAAAAGTTCCTCTGCGGCATCTTCGTAATCGATGTACTTGTATTCACGGATAATTGCCTTGATACGAGTGTCGTTCTGCTCTACTGGATAAGAGGTGTCGTAAATATAAAGGTACTCAAAGTTGCTTAATACACTTATCTTTAAACCTGCAGTAAAGCCATAACAACGAACCTGCTTTGCTGGATTGTCTTCACGTTCAATGTGGACGCAGGACTTTTTCGCTTCAAGGAAGAACTTACGTTCTCCAAAAAGACGGAAAGCCTGTAATCAGGCTTCTTAGTATGAAAAGCAGCATTTGCTTTCAACGGCTCTTCTAGCAAGACTTCACGCTCATTGGCGTTCTTGCCTGCAATATTACGAATATCTCAACCAAAAATCTCGAACAATGGATCAAGAAACTCGTTTCGCACCTGAGTTTCATTGAAACGCGATGTAAATCTCTTTGCCTTGCTCGTGTTTCTGAACGAGGGTATGTATTTTGTTTTTTATTTCGTTTATTATACGCTTTTTATTACAATGCGTTTTAACTACTTGTCAGATTCTTTCCTCAATTCACTTAACGTTTTGCCATTGTAACTAAAGTACTTAGGACCTTGGTAGGCTTTCGAAGCATTTTGCTTATCTTCTGGCAAGAACTCACGGGTAAAAGCAGAGAGTGACCAGAGACGGTCTTGGTATTCCACCTTATCATCCGATGCGACGGTGACGGGTAAGTTCAGCTCATCGAAGACAACCATATCACCAACCTTCAAACCAATCATATGGAACTTGAAAGCTGGTTTCTGCGCTCTACGTTCCTTTTCCTTGCTATTTGCTTCTATCTTTTTGTCCTCTTCCTTGCTCTTACTGATGACCGGTTTGCCATCCACGTAAACAGCTAGTTCGCTATCATCAAGTAGGTCCGCAATGTCACGCATAATATCCAAGGCCACAGACGGAGCAATATTGAAGAACTCGCGGTTCTGACGTATACGAAGGTCGGTCAAACGGTCAATCTGCTTATGAATCTGCTTCTCAACCTTGTCGAACTTCGCAGTCTTTAACGTAGCATAAATATCAAAAGGCAAAGGTACAGCTGTATTGTCGAGTTCCTTTGAGCGTATATCTACTGGACGCGAACTCTTACCAATTTTTACCCAATCCTCGCGAAAGGATGGGTTGGTGAGTATATAAACGTAACCTTTGTGATTTTCGTTGTTCATTATTAATACGTATGAATTTTACCGATTAGTTTTGTTTGTAACCTCCCAATGCCCAGCCTTGCCACTTCCAACATATCGGCATTAGCCATTGCCACAATGGGTAAGCTAACGCTTTTGGGTCTATCTGTATACTCTTGCAGTCAAACGTCTGACGTTCTTTGCGAGCCAGCATTTCTTTTATTGTCATATTCTGTTGATTTTTCTTCTTACTGAATGCTTTCTTCTGTTTTCTCCAGAGATGGTATATCTGGCAGGGCTTCAAAGCGAACGAGGTCGTTCATATCTACATTGAGAAGTTTGGCTATATGCATCATGGTCTCAAGTGAAGGCTGTGCCGAGTTGGTACACCACTTGCTGACTGTTGCAGGATCTTTACCTAATTGCATGGCTAACCAGCGGTTGGTCTTTCCCTTGTCAACCAACATGACCTTTATTCTGTTTATCTTGCCGTCCATATTGACACATTATTATTAGAAGATAAATGCAAATTTAATAAAATATCTTATGACACGTGCGATAATATCTAAAAAGTAGCATACATGATACCTTTTTATTGCGTATTATGCATTGTCTATCCCGAATAAAGGAGTTTTTGTTGTAAGAAATAGCCAGATAGGAACCACCACTATCACCCTCGTGGAGTTCTCTTTGGTATGTATGCATATCAAAGCACGATTCAAGTCAATAAAATATAACAGATATATGATTTATTAGGTGTTTCCTTTTGGTTAATCAGGTGAAATTCTATACCTTTGCATCAATTTTGTAACACGTTGTCTATCAGTGGTTATTTCCGTTGTTGCAACATGTTTGCAACACCCTGTGCTAACGCATTGATAGTTAATAAAAGTCGTTTTCGAGGAGTTCAAATGAGGTCGACAAGTAAAGACATAACAAAACACTATCAAAAAGCGTGTAACTCATTGAGTTACACGCTTTTTGCCTTTTATGGGGTTTTAGGTTCTTATGGGCTCAGTGGAATTTAAGTGGATTGCCCCTTGTTTAAAACAAAAAGTTAAGTACTTGTTTGTCAAATACTTAACTTTTTCTTTGTACCCAGAGCCGGGATCGAACCGGCACGTCTTTCGACATTGGTGTTTGAGACCAACGCGTCTACCAATTCCGCCATCTGGGCAGGGTGTGGCGCAAAACGCTCGGCAAAGTTATGATTTTATTTTGAGACAGTGAAATTTTTTGAAAGTTTTTTGTTAGGGGGTTCACAGGGACGGGTGTGGTGTTTCTGTATAGCGGTGAGAGGACGGTTAAAGCGGTGTGTTGAAAAGGGGTAGTGCGGTATTGGTACTTCTATGACCCAAAGTTATTGTGAAAAGTTTTTTTGGGTAGTAAAACATCTATGATATGAGGAAAAATGTCTAATTTAGCATCAGCAATTGATTCTATAAAAAACGGAGGCTATTTATGGACGATAGAAATTATTGTATCATTCTTGCTGGTGGTGTCGGTTCTAAGCTGTGGCCAATAAGTTGTTCGGAAAAGCCGAAACAGTTTTTGGACCTGTTTAATCTGGGACGCACAATGCTCCAGATAACCTATGACAGATACTCTAAGGTAGTGCCAGCGGACAACATATATATAAGCACATATAAGGGCTATGTTGACACGGTTCGGGAACAGCTGCCAGAAATTGATCCAAAACATATTGTTGCCGAGCCATTGCAGATTAACACCGTACCCGCTACAGCTCTGACCATGATAGACATTATGGGGCGTAATCCCAAGGCAAACGTGATTTCTGCCCCTGCTGACCATATAATATATGATATGGTTGCATTTGAGGAACAGATGAAGAAAGGACTCGATTTTGTCGATGAAACGGGTAATTTCGTGGCCATAGGCATAAAGCCTACCCGTCCGGCAACCAGTTATGGATATCTTCAAGTGGGCGAAGAGTCTAAAGACGGTTTTATGTGCCTGAAGAGTTTTACGGAGAAGCCCAATTCTGAATTTGCACGTGTTTTTTGTGAGAGTGGAGAGTTTTATTGGAATACAGGAATCTTTATCTGGAACGTAAACATGATGCTACATGCCATGGAGCAGGATTATCCCGAGTTCAACAAACTGGCATCGCTTGTCAATGGGTCTATTGTGGCAGAGGACGCCAGCCGTGTGCTGGAGGATCAGTATTCGCGTATACGCTTTCAATCGATAGACCTGCTTATTCTCGAACATAGCGAGAATGTTTATGTCGCTCCTTGCGACTTTGGATGGGCGGATGTCGGCACTTGGAAGAATTTCTATGACCTCCGCCAGAAAGACATTGCCAGAAACGTGGTGGTTAACGCCAAGAATATTTTATATGATTGCAAGGACAATCTGCTTTACACCTCGTCAGACAAGGTTGTAGCTTTACAAGGTCTGGAGGGTTATGTGGTTGTGGAAAACGACAAGGTGCTAATGATCTGCAAAAAAGATGACCCTGCTCTTATAAGACGTATTATGAATGATGTCAAATTGAAATTCGGTGACGATGTCATGTAGGTTTGCATACTTGTGCGCCAATGCTATTGCCATACTGTTGCCGTTTGCGTCTCGGTGTGTCTAATTTGTACTGATTTATGGAAGAAAAAGAGTTGTATCCCTTTTTGTTTGAACCGAATTTGCGTGAGGTTATATGGGGTGGCTTCAGATTGAAGGCTTGGAAAGGTCTGCCCTCTGACAATAAACTGATAGGCGAGAGTTGGGAGGTCAGTGCCATCCCTGAACGTCCTAGCATTGTAAGCAACGGTAGCCTTGCGGGAACGAAAATAGCCGATGTCATATCTTCTTATGGTGAGCGGGTGTTGGGAAAGTCTGTAGTAGCAAAATACGGGCTTGAGTTTCCTTTGTTGGTCAAGTTCATTGATGCCAGAAATGATTTGAGCATTCAGGTTCATCCCGATGACGAGATGGCGATGAAGTATCACGGCAAGAAAGGCAAGACCGAGATGTGGTATATAATAGATGCGGAGCCGGGAGCCTGTCTTTATGCAGGGTTTAAGGAGCGCATCACTCCATACGAGTATGCTTGCAGAGTAAAGGATGGCACCATCTGTGATGTGTTGGCTCGCCATGATGTAAAACCCGGTGATGTGTTCTATATTCCTGCTGGCAGAGTTCATGCCATCTGTGGTGGGATATTGCTCGTGGAGGTTCAGCAGAGCAGTGATGTCACCTACCGTATTTTTGATTACAACCGTCGTGATGTAGACGGAAATCTTAGGGAACTTCATACAGAGTTGGCGGCAGAGGCCATTGACTATGAGGTGCAGGATGATTATCGCACCAATTATATTGACGAAGCGGAAAGAGCCGTCCCAGTTATCAGAAGTCCGCACTTCAATATCCGTGTGATGGATATTGCCAACCCATTTCACCGCAACATGATGAAGTATGACTCGTTTGTAATAAGTGTTTGCCTCAGTGGTACTTGCACAATATCTGTCAGAGGCAGGCGAGACTTGTCTCCAGTGGTTCTTACCGAGGGACACAGTTGCCTCATTCCTGCAGAGATTGCTGACTATGACATTGTACCTGTAGACGGCGAAGCCAAGATTCTGGAAACGTTTATAGACAACATGGATTTAGGTTTTGCGGCACGAATGAATAGGTTCTTCCATATCTCAAGAAGATAACCGTAAACACCACGATATCGTAAGTAACGAAGCAACCGCAATGCCTGCTGACAGTTCTTTGCAGGCGTTGCGGTTGCTTTGTTATATAATTATAATAATGTGTTCAGCTGTTTAACCCAAATCGGTCATTAGGTCGTAAATGGCGTCTTTTTGTTATTTCTAAAACATCTTTTCTGGATATTGTCCAGTTTCACCGAGTTTGGCAAACTTCTCTACCACGCCCGGACGATCTTCTGGGTATGTTACTCCAAACCACTTTGACGTGGTGTCAAGCACTTCGCATGTAGCCTCGCCTTTCTTGATAAGATGGTCAACCATGAGAGGGATGAAGAATTCGCTCTTCAGGTTCTCCTGATTCTTGGGGTCAGAGAGGAACGCTTTGAAAAACTCTTCGCTATGTTTGAAGTAATCAGGGGTAAATCCCCAGAAATTCATGCTCACTGGTGTTGTGTCAGGAATGGCAACCCATTTGCCGTCTTCGTCAAGATACTCTACTTTGCCGTTGTGACGTTCTATCTTTGTGCGCTCCACAACAGACGTGAGGTGATGGGTATTCTCGTCATATTCACACACGCCGCGGCTTACGGTACCGCTGTCGCTCAGCGTGTTGTCAACGCGGAAGCCTACCATGGCATATTTGCCTTTGCTACCTTCTGGCAGTTCGCTCAAGAACTTGCCCATAACCATAAAGGAATCTCTGTCGTAGAAATCATCACAGTTGATGACGGCAAACGGTTCCTTTATGATATCTTTTCCCATCATGACAGCGTGGTTGGTACCCCATGGTTTCTGGCGTCCTTCTGGCACAGTGAATCCCTCTGGAATGGCGTCAATTGACTGGAAGCAAAGGTCACATGGAATATGTCCTTCGTATTTTGCAAGGATTTGCTGGCGAAACTGTTCTTCAAAGTCTTTGCGTATCACCCATACGATTTTGCCGAAGCCTGCCTTGATGGCATCGTAGATGGAGTAGTCCATAATTGTTTCGCCGTGAGGGCCAAGGGTGTCTAATTGTTTTAAGCCTCCGTAGCGGCTACCCATGCCTGCGGCGAGGAGAAATAGTGTTGGTTTCATGTTGCTGTGATTGTTATTTAGTGTTTAATAGTTGCTTGGGTGTCAATATTTGCTTTTGAATAAAAACAGAAGCGTTAATTGCTTACAAAGATAAGCTTTTTTATTAGTTTTATGTGTATTTTGTTGACAGAAATTGTATTGTTTGTGAAAAAACTTGCGCTTGACAGGGAATTTGCGCATAGTTATCTGCGTGTAACAAGAACATACAGTATGACAGGCACGCCAAAAAGTGGCGTGACCACATTGAGCGGAATAAGTGTGCCGTCAGATGGCAGACTGCATACCCAGTTGCATGTGAGTCCGATTATTCCGCCGAACAGAAGGGTCAGTGGCATCAGTGTGCGGTTGTTTGCTGTGCGTGAGACCATCCTTGTGATATGTGGCACGGCAAGCCCTATGAATGAGATCGGGCCGCAAAAGGCGGTGGTGAGAGCAGAGATTAATCCTGTAGATATCAGCATGGTGTTTCGTATGCGCTTGATGTTAAATCCAAGGTTACAGGCATAACGGTTGCCGAGCAGCAGTGCGTTAAGTGGTTTTATAAGTGTGATGCAGAATACCGTACAAATCGTCATGGCTATGCTGAAAAAAGGCATGGCCTTAAGGCTCACCCCGCCAAAATTGCCCAGTCCCCACATCACGTAGCTGTGTACCCCCTGCTCGGTGGCAGAGTAGTTGAGCAGTGAGATGACCGATGAGGTGATGTAGCTTATCATTATGCCTATTATCAGCAGGGTGATGTTGCTTCTTACGTAGTTGGCAAGCAATGCCAGAAGGGCGATGATTGACAATGCACCGGCAAATGCGGCCGCCACAATGAGTAGAAACCCGCTCAGCACGGCTCCCATTGTCACGACACTGCCACCCAACAGCAGCATTACAATGGCCACACCAAGACTCGCTCCGCTGTTGACTCCAAGAATGGAGGGGTCGGCAAGGGGATTTTGAAACAATGTTTGCAAAACCAGTCCGCTTGCCGCTAATGTCGCACCGCACAGCAGGGCTGTCAAAGCTTGCGGCAGACGTGATTCTATAATGATATATCTTGTTACAGGGTCTGTCTCGGCTCCCGTCAGCGCAGACACAATCTTAACAAACGGTAGATGCACCGAACCGCAAAAGATGTTAAGAGCCAACAGAAAAACAAGAACAAGGCTTGCGGTGGTAAACAATATGGCAGGGTGCGGTGAATGCTTCATTTCAGCGGAGAATAGAATTTCGACTTGTGGTCAGGCAACAGTTGCGGATGAAGAATACTGATAAGGTCAGCCAGCAGAATGTCAGGTCTGAAGGGTGCCTCGTCATAGAACGGCACTTTCAGGGTGTTGCATCCAAATACCTTGCGGGTCTTGAAAGCCCTGAAGTTGTGGTATGCGCTGTTCTCTTTGTTGAGTGAGGAATAGGTAAAGTCCTCATTTTGTCCGTATTTGATAATCCATACGTCGGCATCAAGAGCACGAGTCATAACACTCTCCAACGACAAGGCCTGGGTTCCGCTTGTCTTTTTGTCACCGATGCTGTAGTCTGCTCCTGCATCGCTGAACAGCTCACCGTAGATGCTGTTACCTCCGGGCATATACCATGTCTTGGCGTTGAGCATGTCAACCAGCAATTTAGGACGTTGTCTGATGGTGTCGGTTTTATGCTTCAGCGACAGGTAATTGTTTTTTATCTCGTTGAACAGCTGCTCGGCTTCTTGTTCCTTCCCTATGAGCATTCCGTAGAATTTAATCCACTCCGCCCTGCCCAATGCAGATGTCTCCATATAGTCTGCACACTCAACGATAGGAATGCCTGTTTTCTCGATTACTCCGTAGCTTGTGCCCTTGAATGGCGACATGAGTATTGCATCGGTGTTCAGTTGCATAATGCGCTCAGTGCTGGGGTTCATGCTGCTTCCTGCATCGCATATTTTCTTGTCTGCAATCTGTTGTCTGACCGTACTATCCATAATGTAGCCTACATCACATACACTGCCGATACAGTCAAGTGCACCCAACATCTTGAAAAGACTTGCATGTACAGAGGTGCTTACGCACATTTTTTTCAGCGGAGTTCTTATTACTGTGGTATTGGCGGGCAGTGTTGCAGGCATGTCAGCCACATCCTCTACCAGAGCATATTGGTGCAGTGTGGTGTTATCGGCCCACGGGTCAGCTATAGTCACCAAGGTGTATCCCGCATGGCGCTCAATATGCAACAGCTGGCTGTATTCAAGGCGCAGAGTGTCGTTTGAACGCTGTCTGGTGGAAACGTTGCCACACGAATACAAAGAGACACAAATTATTGTAGTGAATAGGATTCTTGCTATAGCTTTCATCGAATATCGGAGTAAAAAGATGTTTTCCCCGCCATGTGGTATAATGACATAGCGGGGAAACGGATATGTTGTTAGAAGAAGATTACTGTGCCGGGGTTTACACCACAGACAAACATGTCGAGTTTCGTGCCGTTGCTGTCATAGCGCATCACACGGCCGTTGCCTTCATAGTCAGGGTAGATATTTCCGTTACCGTAGTCTTTGGAGACATACGAGGTGATGTAGACGTCACCGTTGGCGGGATTGACTGCAATGGTGTATGGTGAGAACGGCAGTTCGCTCGGAGTCCATGTGCTGACTGATTTTTTGTTCAGATCATAGACAGAGTATGTAACGCCAGAAGTGGAGTAGAAATTATTGTCAACAAGGTAGAGCTTATTGGGACCGATTGCCATGTATGTAGCATCGGCAATCTTGACTGTCTTGCCGTCTGTGCCAAGAGTGTATACGGCAGGGTTTTCATCGTAGCCGCTATAGTCTGCATTATATTTACCAGAGCATAACAGGAAGAGAGATTTGCCGTCTGTGGTAAGGTCAACAGGATTGGTAGGCACTGTAATGGTGGTCATTTTGGTGAAGTTGGCGAGGTTGATTGCGGTCACGGTGCTGCCCGACCCGTAGCCGGAATTTGCTACATAGAGAATGCCGTTCATAACAGCCATGCCTTCGGGATAAGCATCGGTGGCTATCGTGCCGGCTACGCTGTAGTTGACAGTATCAATTTTGGCTACTTTGCTTTCGGTGAATGATGTTACGTAGATATATCCGTTGTCTGCTTTGATACATCTCGCACCATTCAAGGTAATTCTCTTGATGCTTCTTGCAGTCTTGGCGTCAACCACTTCAACGATGTTTTCGTCGTTGTTGGCGATGTATAGTTTTGAACCGTAAACAATACCATCGTTTGAAGTGCCGGAGAGTGCACGTTGGTTCACGTTCTTGAAGATACCGTTGGTGCATGTCTTTGTTTCTGGGTCGTATGCGGTAAGGTCACCGTTGATACCTTTGTAGGAGTTTCCCTCACTCAGGATATATACGCCCTTGATATTTTCCGGTTTCTTGTTATCACCAGATTTGCCTTCGTTGTCATCGCTACATGATGCAAGGCAGAAAGCAGCGACTGCAAGCAGTGTTAATTTCCAGATGTTTTTCATGTCTTTTGTTTTAAGTGTTTGTAAGTAAAAAATATGGTAACAGATAGCATGACTTTGACAATGTCAGAAGTCACCCATCTGTCGCAAAGTTGCGCAATGCAGAGCAAAGATTGGCTTCGCAGACCTGAATGCCCGCAGGTGCTTGTAGAGGCAAAGCGTGGAAGGCAGACTGGTGTTCTGGCTTGTTCCGCATGGTGCGCCTTCCCGACTGGTGCAAGTGTGCTGTTACTTACAGTCAGTGGCGTTTTTATGTACACCATGTATAATGGAATATACAGCAGCGGGTACTGCTCCTGATTTTAACAGGATTCCCTTTTCGCCGGTTGTTGGCGAATGCCCTGAATGCGTGGGCATGTCTGTCTTGCACTTGCAAAAATACGAAAAATCTCTGGAATAACCTCGAAAAACGGGAAAAATGACGCTAAATGACTTAATGTCAGAGTAGTTACGGTGTCAAATGATGACAAGCCGAAAAATCGGAAAACGCAAAGAAAAGCGGATTTAAGAAGAAGAATGGTTTGCAAATCATTACCCGTGAAAGAGTAAGATTTAACATATGAGAGATGCTATTGCACCGTTTGTCACCGATTTGCGTATCAAGGTCTAACTCGTTGATATTTAACTTTGCAAACAAAAAACGAGTATGGCAAGAAGTACATTCAAAGTGCTGTTCTACGTGAACGGCAGCAAGGAGAAAGACGGTATTGTCCCCATCATGGGACGAGTGACAATCAACGGTACTGTGGCGCAGTTCAGTTGCAAGCAGACCATCCCGAAAACCCTTTGGGATGTGAAAGGCAACCGAGCCAAAGGCAAGAGTGCCGAAGCACGGAACATCAATCTGGCATTGGATAACATCAAGGCGCAAATCATCAAGCACTATCAGCGCATATCCGACCGAGAGGCATACGTAACGGCTGAAATGGTGCGCAATGCCTACCAAGGGGTAGGAAGCGAGTATGAGACACTGATAAAGTCTTTTGACAAGGATTGCGCCAACTTCCTGAAACGTGTCGGCAAAGACCGCAGCATCGGCACATACAAGGTAATGGTGAGGGCAAGGAACTATGTCGCAGCCTTTATCAAGTCATTCTACAGACGGACGGATATGTCCATGCTGGAACTTACGCCCGACTTCATCAAGGAGTTTGCGGCTTATCTTACGGCTGAACGGGGACTGAAAAACGCCACCATCTGGCTGAACTGCATGTGGCTGAAAGGCGTGGTCATGCGTGCGCACTATAACGGACTGATACCGAGAAATCCGTTTGCGCAGTTCCATATCAGCCCGAATGTTAAGGAACGGGAGTATCTGACAGAGGACGAAATCAAAAGAATCATGGCGCACGAGTTTGACAACCCCACCCTCGCATTGGTGCGGGATCTGTTCATTTTCGCCTGCTTCACCGCCTTGTCTTTCGTGGATATGAAAGAACTCACAACGGACGAAATAGTGGAGGTGAACGGTGAGAAATGGATATTGTCGAAACGGCATAAGACAAATGTCCCGTTCCAAGTGAAGCTGCTGGATATTCCCTTGCAGATAATCGAACGGTACAAGTATCTGTCGGAAGACAAGCTAGTTTTCGGAAAAATCAACTATTGGACGATGTGCAAACAGCTGAAAAAGGTAATGACGGAATGCGGAATAGAGAAGCAAATCTCCTACCATTGCGCACGTCATACGTTTGGAACACTGGCTCTTAGCAAGGGAATGCCCATTGAAAGCGTGAGCCGTGTGCTGGGACACACGAACATTGTCACGACTCAAATCTATGCGAAGATAACCACACAGAAACTTGACAATGACCTGACGATGTTCGGCAACAAGCTGAACGCATCGTTCGGAAGTGTAACCCCATAATCAAGCATAGCCATGAAACGAAGCATCATCACAACGGACGGTAACGGCAACATCATCATGCCGACCGACATAGGCGCAACCGCCATGAGCGAATGGGAACTTTGCGCCCTGTTCGGAGTAACCGCCCCGATATTCCGTGCAGGGCTGAAGGCTCTTTGCAAGAGCGGAGTTTTAAGGGAATACGAGATAAGGCGAAGCATACGGGTATCCGATAATTGCAGTATGGAGGTTTACAACCTTGAAGCGATAGTTGCCCTTGCTTTCCATATCAGCACATTCGGAGCGGAACGGGTACGCAATGCCGTTCTTGAAAGACTGTACCTGCGAAAAGAGAAAGTATGCTATCTCCTTTCGCTTGTCAATTCTTCAAATGATATGTAGTAGATTGTAGATTAGATAAATAGTAGGAACGCAATGAACACCTGCTATTTATCTTTTATCGTTTTTGCTCCTCTATAAATACATCTATTTCTCCTAAATAACCAATTTCTTTAGGAAGTACGAACATATTGTTCGGATTTACATATTTTCGAAAATGGTCTTCAATATCGGAAATTTCCAAATCTTCAATGCTTGTATTAGTATTAAATCCCACAGGTTGAATATGACACAATTTCCAATTAGGCAAAGCATAACTACCTAATGGTTTGGTGTACTTGGCATTTGCCTTAATTTCCTTTGTTGCCATAAACACCATTGGTAACTCTTTTTGGCTCAACAGCTCTTTGATTTGAGATAAGGTGAACACTATCCCTTTTAGAACATTATTATACACCCAAATAGCTACGGTATTATCTGAAACGATAATCTCTCTTCCACAGGGATGCACAAAGGATTGACCTCGTTTATTTGTTTCTTTGCGAATAATCAATGGCATATCTTTGTCTGAAATCCATTTCTCTATCAGATTATTCCAATTTTCAAGTACTTCAACATCTATCTGAGGGTTATTAGGAGAATTACGCCACAATGTACCTATCTCCTTAATTTTCATTCGGATTTCTT
>ENA-ORPK01001046-ORPK01001046.1-human-gut-metagenome-genome-assembly--contig:-NODE-1046-length-23471-cov-6.319611_pt1 | contig 23471 bp, 19 predicted proteins | sample MGYA00242139_ERZ509068 | MGnify/ENA primary metagenome ERZ509068 (study PRJEB26280, sample SAMEA2338687) | human gut metagenome | biome: human gut; feature: human-associated habitat; material: faeces... | reverse complement strand
AATATTCAAGAAATATGCTGAGTAATCTCATCGACAGAATGAAGCTCCCTTTCCGCAAGGACAAGGAGCTTTATTTGTCTTTACGCAAAATCATCGGATTCTACCCGCACGACATAAGCTACTACAAGCTCGCGCTGATGCACAAGAGCATGTACAAGCGCAACGCAAAGGGCAAGCCCGTGAACAACGAACGACTGGAGTTCCTCGGCGACGCCGTGCTCGACGCTACCGTGGGCGACATCGTATACCGCCACTTCCCCGGAAAACGCGAGGGCTTCCTCACCAACACACGATCGAAGCTCGTGCAGCGCGAAACGCTGAACAGACTGGCGCAGGAGATGGGCATCAACCAGCTCATTCTCTCAAGCGGACGGTCGCAGTCGCACAACTCATACATGGGAGGCAACGCCTTCGAGGCGCTCGTCGGAGCCATCTACCTCGACAGAGGATACGACGCCTGCATGGAGTTCATGCGCAAACGAATACTGGCACAAATGATAAACATCGACAAGGTTGCTTATAAGGAGGTGAACTTCAAGAGCAAGCTCATCGAATGGAGCCAGAAGAACCGTGTGCGCATCGACTTCAAGTCGATTCTCGAAGAGAAGGACAAGACCGGCTCGCCCGTGTTCGTCTACCGTGTGACGCTCGAAGGCGTGGAGGGATGCGAAGGAAAGGGCTACAGCAAGAAGGAAAGCCAGCAGCTGGCGTCGAAGCTGACGCTGGAGAAGCTGCGCCGCGAACCGCAATTCATCGACCTGGTGTTCGCAGCAAAGACCGACCGCACGAAGATGGAGGAGGAACCGGTGGAGAACGTGCCCTCAACAGAACAGCCCGACGACTTCATTGTGGTGAGCTCGGGAATGGAGGGAGAAGGCGTTTCTAATGAGGCGGGCGAGGCTGGCGGTTCTAGCTCTCCTAGCGAGACTAGCTCTTCTAGTAAACCTAGTTCTTCTAGAGAACCTAGCTCTTCTAGCAAGCCTAGCTCTCCCAGCAAGCCTAGCTCTCCCAGTAAGCCGAGCTCTCCCAGCAAGCCCAGCTCTCCTAGAGAAACCAGCTCTCCTAGTAAGCCTAGCTCTCCTAAAGACTCCAAGGCTAAGCGCAACCGCCGCTCGCCGATGTACCGCAAGGACGAGGCAGCAAGCGAAGCTCTCGACACCGCTTCTGCGAAGACAGCAGCGCCTGCAAAGACAGAAGCAGCGCCCGTTTCTTCGGGCCTCACCCCCGCCGACCTCGACCTCTCTGACGAAGACTTCGACCTCAGCCATATCTCGGCGAGAGAACAGAGCCGCGAGGAGATAATCGCTGCTGCAGAAGCCGCAGCGTTCGGAGAAGAATAAAACGTTATTATCCGTAGGAGAAGGGTGAGTCAAAACTCGCAAGCGTCACGCCCCGAAGGGGCAGCACCACATAGCCCAGGGCAACGCCCTGGGTTAAAAGACGCACACGACCCATACGCCCTGCAAGGGCAAAAGCCTAATTATTAAGGTGTTGCCATTGCAGGGCGCATTGTTCATTATATACACTATTATACCCAGGGCGCTGCCCTGGGCTATGTGATGTTGGGCTTTCTTGCTCTGGCAAGCGGCAAAGCCGAGCGCAGCCCGCATAGTATTAGGCAAGCCCCTTTAGTAAATATTGAAATAAAACACTGAATAACAAAGCAATATAAGGGCGAATAATTGTTTACCGGACAGCAATATATAATTATAAGAATGTTAGCACGATTGCTTGCTGCGGAGGCCAGAGACCTCCGCTACGGATAAACACACATCTCACCACCTAACCATCTCACCACCTATCACCACCTCATCATCTCACCACCTCACCACCTCAACATCTCACCATCACAACATATATCACCACCTCAACATCTCAACATCACAACATATATCACCACCTCAACACCTACTACATATCTCAACATCACAACATCTCACCATCTCAACATCTCATTCTACCTTTTTATACAAAATTAACCCTTGTAATGCACACGCAACAAGGTTTTTATTTAATTTTGCAACAAAATACTTACGACTATGAAGAAATTATTACTTGCAACATTGCTTTTGCTCGGTATCGTAACTACCGCAAGCGCACAGCTGCCGAAGGTGATGCTTAAGAGCATCGACGGCAAGTCAGTGTCTACAGACACACTCTCAAACAACGGCAAACCGTTCATCATCGACTTCTTTGCAACATGGTGCAAGCCCTGCAACCGCGAGCTCACCGCCATCAGCGAGGTGTACGATGAGTGGCAGGAAGAGACTGGCGTGAAGGTTATCGCCGTGTCTATCGACCAGGCACAGAACAGCAACAAGGTGAAACCGCTCGTAGACAACCACGGCTGGCAGTATGAAGTTCTGCTCGACCCGAACAGCGACTTCAAGCGCGCGCTCGGCATACAGACCATCCCTTACGTTATCGTTTGCGACGGCAACGGCAAGATCGTGTCTAAGCACAACGGATATACCGAGGGTGCTGAGGAAGAGCTTATTGAGGAAGTACGCAAGCTTTTGAACAAGTAAACGAGTTGACATGTTGATATGTTGACATGTTGATATGTTGACATATTGACGAGTTAGCAGTTATCACTCCCACCAACAACCCTAACAACATTAATATGAACAAGAAGCTTACGCTCGCTCTCGCTGCCCTCAGTCTGTCGGCAGCCACAGCGAACGCACAGACCATAAAGGTAGCAAAAGACTACGACGTACAGATTACGGGTAGCTTGCAGACCGACTTCCTCGTTCCGCAGGAAGACAACAAGATTGGTACGGGAACCTACGACGACAAGGTGCTGAACAACACCTACGCTGAGGTTCACGCCCTCTCGAAGTACGTAGACGCCGGTGTGCGTCTTGAATATCTCGACCATCCGCTCCCAGGCTTTGACAAGGACTTCAAAGGCTGGGGTGTGCCGTTTTATTACATCAAGGGCAAGATGAAGAACGCCGAGCTCACACTCGGTAACTTCTACGAGCAGTTCGGCTCGGGCTTCATCCTCCGCACATACGAGGAGCGCTCGCTGGGCATCGACAACTCGCTGCTCGGCGGTCGCGTCATGGTGCGTCCGTTCAAGGGCGTGCAGGCAAAGGCTGTAGTAGGCACACAGCGCCGCTATTGGGACACACAGTCGCTCATAGCAGGTGCCGACCTCGAGCTCAGCGTGTCTGAGTGGTCGCAGAAGATGCAGCAGTCGGGCACTAACCTCACGCTCGGCGCATCGTGGGTCGTAAACCACCAGCACCAGAAGGAGGACATCTACGCCGACGCTACACACAAGCTGCGCTTCGTAGAGAACACCAACGCCTTCGACGTGCGTGCCAACCTGCAGAAGGGCGGATTCAGCATACTCGGCGAATACGCACAGAAGACCGAAGACCCGACGTTCGACAAGAACTTCCCGTATATCTACCGCAAGGGCTACGTGACGATGCTCTCTACATCCTACTCGCAGCGCGGCATGAGTATCCTCTTGCAGGCAAAGCGTTCGGACAACATGAACTTCCGCTCACGCCGCACAGAGAGCGGCACAGCAGGCTTCATCAACCACCTGCCGGCGTTCGCCATGCAGCAGACATACGCCTTAGCTTCGCTCTATCCTTACGCCACACAGCCTAACGGCGAGTGGGCTTACCAGGCAGAGCTCGGCTACAAGTTCAACCGCAGAACATTCCTCGGCGGCAAGTACGGCACAAGCGTGAAGCTCAACTTCTCGCACATCCGTGCCATCGAGAAGAACGTACACAACGGCGGCACACCGGGCACAGACGGCTACGGTTCGCCTTTCTGGAAGAGCGGCGAGAAGTACTACCAGGACATCAACGTGCAGATTGAGAAGAAGCTCACCAAGGACTTCAAACTCAACCTCATGTACATGAACCAGTACTACAACAAGACCGTCGTTGAGGGCGAGGGCGGCATGATTCACTCTGACATCTTCGTGGCTGAGGGTAAGTACCGCTTCAACAAGAAGATTACGCTGCGCGGCGAGGCTCAGTATCTGAACACAAAGGACGACCAGGGCGACTGGTGGTTCGGTCTGCTCGAGCTTTCCGTTCTGCCCAACTTCATGTTCACCATCAGCGACCAGTACAACGGTGCGGAGCACTACTACACATCGACTGGCGCCATCGACGAGTCGAAGGGCACACACGCCGAGCACTACATCAACGGCTCTGTCACCTACACTCACGGCGCACACCGTCTGCAGGTGGGCTACGGCAAGACACGCGCAGGCTACAACTGCTCGGGTGGCGTATGCCGCTACGTGCCGGCAAGCAAGGGTGTGACAGTATCATACAACTTTAACTTCTAAAGCCACTATTATGAAACTGAAGAATATATTGTTAGGCGCAGCAAGCGCCATCGCCATTTTCGCAACAGTGGCATGTCAGGAAGTAGATCCCAACGACCGACTCATCTACGTGAAGCCGGCTGAGGTGGGACGTGCGGTGCTCATTGAGGACTTCACTGGACAGAAGTGCATCAACTGTCCTAACGGCACAAACGCCATCAACAATATCGTAGAAGCTTACGGTGAGGAGAACGTAGTCGCAGTGGGCATTCACAGCGGTCCGCTCGGTCTGAAGGACAGCAAGAAGGCTTTAGGTCTGGTAACAGATACCGGCAACGAATACTACAAGCACTGGGACAGCCAGAGCAAGCTCGGACAGCCTTGGGCGCTCATCAACCGCGCTACAGCTCCTAATCAGGACTATAACACATGGGCGAACTACGTAGGTGCGCTCATCTCGAAGAAGGCTGCGCTCTCGCTCAGCGTCAACAACATTTACGACGCCACTTCGCGCAAACTCACCATCGACGTAAAGGCTTTCGGCACAGACGGCAATACGACAGGCAAACTGCAGGTGTGGCTCATTGAAGACGGTATCGTGGCTTCGCAGAAGATGCCCGATGGTTCGACCAACAAAGAGTATGTACACAACCACGTGTTCCGCGCCACTGTCAACGACACATGGGGCGATGACGTAACCGTGAACGAGGGCAAGACCACAGAAAAGCAGTACGAATATACGCTACCCGAGAAGTGGAACGCCGAGAAGGTATCGGTAGTGGCTTTCGTTTACGACAACAACGAGGTGCAGCAGGTTACGAAGAAAGCAGTCTTCGCAGAAACCGCTGCCAAATAACATTTTTTTGAGACTGTGTGCATGCGTCGGTCGCACATACAGTCTCAAACACGCTTCAAATACGCTATTAATACTAAACGCTAATTTTAAAAACTGAATAATATGAAGAAATTCTTTACACTTTGTATCGCTCTCTTCTCTGCAGTGGCTATGTTCGCGCAGGAAACAAAGGGCATGTATGAGTTTGCAGACAAGGACGGCAACGTCGTACCGAGCGGCTCTGAATTAACAAGAACTGAAGCTGTGGACGATGGTATGGGTTCAGTTCAGATTCATACCGGTCTCTACATGAAGCCTATCAAGACAGAACTGAACGGAGAGAAGGTCTGCGTCAAGATGCGTGTAGAGATTCAGGAGATTGACAATGGCAGTTTGCAGTATTGTCTGCTCGGCAATTGCCAATTCAAGGACGCGAAAGGTACATACGAAACATCGGGCGGTTATGTCGACAAACTCGACGACTTGCAGACCGAATGGAACGTAGGCACAGACGACAACGATAATGCATTGCCAGGCAAGGCTAAAGTCAAACTTACATTGGTAGCTTGTAAGAAGGTATCTTTGGGCAAAGACCAGTTTGGCGTAGAGCAGTTCGACTACGAAAATATCGGCGATTGCGCAGATGTAACAGTAAAGTTTGTTTATGGCGGTTCTACCGGCATCAACGGCATCAGCAACGCAGACGCTACGGTAGTGGCACGCTACGCAGCAGACGGCACACGCCTCTCAGCTCCGCAGAAGGGCTTGAACATCGTGAAGCTCTCTAATGGCAAGACCGTGAAATACATTAAATAAAAGAATAAGTTTTAACAATTCAGAAAGGATTAAAATCATGAAAAAATTCCTGCTTTCTGCTTTTGCGATGCTGTTGGCTCTCACAGCCGGCGCGCAGAACTTCACTGTAGAAAAGTCACCGAACCCGCTGGGCGTTCAGGCACCGGCTTTCGGCGCATTCAAGGCTCCTGCGAAGGCTAACCTCGCTGCCAACCAGCGCCTCATAGGCTACTATGACGACGTAGAAACTTGTGACGGATACGTAGGTTTAACAGGCCTCACTGGCGACAACAAGGTAGCCATGCAGCTCACAGCAGAAGACCTCGCTCCCTACTACGGCAAGAAGATTGCCGGCGTACGCTTTAATCTGGCTCAGGGCGAAACATCTACCGGTGTATTCGTACAGAACCTGACACTTTCAAACGGCCAGATTACTGACATCAAAGACCTTGTAAGTTCTGACGAGAGCGTTACTTCTGCAGCAGGCGCAGAAAACACAGGTGAATGGCATGAGGTAATGTTTGACAACAAAATAGAGTTAAGTTCGTCTTTCGAGGGCTTATTCGTTGGCTACTGCTACACCCAGACTGCAAGCAACTATCCTATCGGCGTAAAACAGAATGCTGACGGTGCGTTTTTCATATACGGTAAGGCAAATGGTAAAGGCGCAGATTGGTATTCGGTAGATAACAACGGCACCGCACTTTCTATCCAGCTCATCGTAGAGGGCGACTTCGCACCTAACTCTGTACAGCCTCTCGACTTAGGCACTATTAAGGTTGGATTGGGCAAGACAAAGAACGTTAAGGTAACTTTGAAAAACTTCGGTTCTAAGCTCTGCAACATCGACTATACCATCGCTCTTGACGGCAAGGCAGGCGCTGAGCAGCACCTCGACTTCGGCAAGGACTTCGGCGTAGGCGGCAAGCACACGGTAGAGATTCCGTTCGCAGCAGCTCCTACAACAGGCGAAGTTCCCGTAACACTGACCATAACAAAGGTAAACGGCGAGAAGAACGCAAGCACTTCAAACAGTGCTTCTGGCACATTGATTACTCTTCGTAAGGCTTTAAAGAAGGTGACTGTAGTGGAGGAGAACACTGGAACAAATTGCCCTTGGTGCTCACGTGGTCATGTTGCAATGGAGAAAATGAGAAAGCTTTACGGCGATCAGTTCGTCGGTATCGCTTGGCACTACTTCGAAAATGGTGACCCGATGTACTTTACCAACTATAGCGTACCTGGACTTAGCAATGGTGCTGCTCCGCAGGCTGTGATAAATCGTAGTTCAAGTGCAATGGACCCGTACTTCGACGCTGTCACAGCTGTAGCTACAACACTCGACGACTTACCAGTTGTTGATGTAAAGGTAACAGGCACATTCGCAGAGGAAGACACTAAGGTGAATGCAAAGGCTTCTGTAGAGTCATTGGTATCTGGCGACTACAATATCGTATATGCTCTTGTAGCTGACGGACTCACTGGTACAACAAACAAATGGAAGCAGAAGAATGCATATTCAAAGACATATGCAGGAAGCAATGGTGCCAACAGTAAGTCGGATCTACCGGAAGACCTTCAGCCGTTGTGGGATGCTGGCAGCACATACTTTGCAACATTCAACGATGTACTTATCGCAAGCTCTTACGTAAGCAAGACTAACAAGGCAACTCTGCCTACACTCGTTGAGGATGGTGTTGTAAGCTCTGAGTACACATTGTCAATGCCGAAAAGCACAAAGATTAAGTCTGCCATCAAGCTTGACAAGGTTTACGTTGTTGCTATGGTTCTTGACAAGAAGGGCGCTATCATCAACGCTGCCAAGTCTTTGGTTACTAACTCAACCGGCATCGAGAACGTAAACAACAGCTCTGAGGCTACCGTTGTGGCTCGCTACAACGTGAACGGTGTTCAGATTGCAGCTCCGGTGAAGGGCATCAACATCGTTAAGATGTCTGACGGCACAACACGCAAGGTGCTCGTTAAGTAATCGGCGAAGCAGTTATAAAGCAACAGAACAGCTTATATAAATGAATATTAAGGCGTTGCCCTCAGCGGGCAGCGCCTTTTTTGTTGCATTTGTTTTGTAGAGTCAGCAGTTTGCAGTAACTTTGCAGAAAGAATCATTAGGGGGCTTCCAGGGGGTGCCTTCAGGGGGTGCACTTGTCTCAAGTGCACCAACAGAGCAAGAAGTACACCAGTAAAGCTACGTTGGTGCACTTGAGACAAGTGCACCCCCTAAAGGCACCAACAGAGCAAGAAGTGCACCCCCTAAAGACGCCCCCTAAAGGCACCCCCCTGAAGGTAGCTAATAAACTCTAAAACAAATTACACAGAAATACAATGGAATGGATTGACAGTCTTTTCACCATACACTCAGCAGTACAGACGCTGGTAGTGCTGGCGCTGATCATCAGCGTGGGCATGGCGCTGGGCAAGTTGCGCATACGCGGCATCTCGCTCGGCGTGGCGTTCGTGTTCTTCATGGGCATCGTGGCGGGCAGCCTCCACTTCACTGCCGACGAGCAGATGATCAGCTTCGCCGAAACCTTCGGCCTCTCCCTCTTTGTCTACGCCCTGGGTCTGCACGTAGGTCCTAACTTCATAGGCATGATGCGCCACGACGGTGCGTCGCTCAACGGCTGGGGCTTGGGCGTCATAGTGCTCGGCACCGTGATGGCGCTCTCGCTGTGCCTCGTGCTGCCTATCAGCATCCCCGACATGGTGGGCATCCTCTGCGGTGCCACGACCAATACGCCGGCGCTCGGTGCGGCTCAGCAGGCGCTTGCCACACAGCATATATCGAGCAGCGGCGCCGCATTGGGCTGTGCCGTGACCTATCCGTTAGGCGTAGTGGGCGTCATCTTCGCCATGATACTGCTGCGCAAGTTCCTCGTGCGCAAGGAAGACCTTGAACGCTGCCAAAGCTCTGACGACGACAGCACATACGTCGGACAGTTCATCTGCGTCAACCCCGCCATCTCTGACAAGACGATAGCGCAGATATCGCAGTCGACCCACCGCCACTTCATCATCTCGCGCATCTGGCGCAACGGAAAGGTTATCGTTCCGATGGCACAGACCGTGATGCAGCACGGCGACAACGTGCTCGTGGTGACCAACCGCGACGAGGTGGCTGCCATGAACATCCTCTTCGGCGAGCATGTGAAGAAAGACTGGAACCGCGACAAGATAGACTGGAACGCCATCGACTCGTCGGTGGAGAGCCGCGTAATAGTGATGACGCGCAGCCGTCTGAACGGCAGAACACTCGGCTCGCTGCACATGCGCGAGACATACGGCGTGAACGTGTCGAGAGTGATGCGCGGCGACATCAAGCTGCTCGCAACTGATACGCTCCACTTGCAGTACGGCGACCGCGTCACCGTCGTGGGCACACCCGAAGACATCGACCACGCAGAGGCGTTCCTCGGCAACGCCGTGACGGGCCTCAACGAGCCAAACCTCGGCGCCATCTTCTTCGGACTGCTCCTGGGTCTGGCGCTCGGCATGATTCCTATCACCATACCGGGCATGAGCGCACCCGTGAAGCTCGGCATCGCCGGCGGCCCTATCATCATGGGCATCATCATCGGTTCGCTCGGCGCACGCGTGCATCTTATCACCTACACCACACGCTCGGCGTCGCTGATGCTGCGCAAGATGGGCCTCTCGCTCTATCTTGCCTGCCTCGGACTCGTAGCCGGCAAAGACTTCCTCGGCACCATCATACGTCCAGAGGGTCTCATGTGGGTAGGCATCGGCTTGGTGCTCACCATGCTGCCGCTGCTCATCGTGGGCGCTATAGCGCTGAAGACGCACAAGTTCGACTTCGGCACCATCTGCGGTCTGCTCTGCGGCGCAATGGCTAACCCGATGGCGCTCAGCTACGCCAACGACACCATCCCTGGCGAACGCGCCGCCGTGGCTTATACCTCGGTATATCCGCTCGGCATGTTCATCAGAGTGATCATAGCGCAAGTAATAATAATGTTCATGGTATGACAATGCAAAACCCTCCCGATTACCGTCACGACACCGTGCTGCCGCTCCCTATGGAGGTGACGGCGAACGCTTGGGCTGTAGACGCAGCCTGCTCGGGCAATCCTGGCCCGATGGAGTATCAGGCTATCGACCTCGCCACCGGAGCGCAGGTGTTCCACTTCGGACCCGTACACGGCACTAACAACATAGGCGAGTTTCTCGCCATCGTACACGCCTTGGCGCTGCTCGACAAGCAGGGCGTAACGGGCAAGACGATATATTCCGACTCGCACAACGCCATTCTGTGGGTGCAGAAGCGCCAGTGCAAGACCAAGCTCGAGCGCACACCCCAAACCGAACAGCTCTACCAGATAATAGCACGCGCCGAGACATGGCTGCGCACCCACCAGATAGTGAACCCCGTGGTGAAGTGGGAGACGAAGCGATGGGGCGAGGTGCCTGCTGACTTCGGACGCAAGGGGTAACACCACTTTTTAAAACCTAAAACCTATGCTATACGCCATATATTTCATCTACGGACTGTGCGTCATGTTCTACTTCATGATGTCGTGGCTCTTCTACCGCAAGGACAAGGAGATGCTCTCGCGCCTCGTCACGGTGCTTATGTTCGTCATCGGCCTGCAGTGTCTGAAAGACCTTTTCTTCATTAAGCCGATTACCGAACTCGATGAGATAGACTGGATGGTAGTGACGGCTGCCGACATGGTAGCCGTGCCGCTTTATGTCTTCGCACTCATAGAGCTGTGCAGCCCTACGAGCCTCACACGCCGCACAATCGTATTTCATGAACTGTTGTTCATCGTGCCTTTTGTGCTTCTGTCGTTCACAAGAGACGTTGTATTCTATTATGTCATGGTGCTTGAGGCAGCCGTATACGGCGCAAGCTACGTTATATGGGCAATATTCGCCATTCCCAAGTACAACGCCCAACTGAAGCAGCGCTTCTCCTACACCGAGAACATCAACCTGGGCTGGCTCCGCGCCATCTTCTTCTCGTTCACCTTCATTCTTCTTATATGGATTGTCGATTGCATGTACGTCAACTATGCACTCGAGGCTCTGTATATGATAAGCTCGCTGGTGGTGTGGATGTTCATCAGCTACTACATCTACAAGCACGAGTCGGTGCTCGACGAACTCTCCGACCTTGCCGAAGGCAGCAGCGAGGAGACGCCTGCGCCTGCAGAAGCCAGCGACACGGAGATGTCGGAGATAGGCAAGCGCATCAGCACGCTGTTCGACAACGACCGCATCTTCCTCAACCCCAACCTCAAGGAGTCTGACATCGCTACCGAGATAGGCACCAACCGCACGTACGTCAGCGCCTTCTTCAACAAGGAGGCGGAGTGTACGTTCTACGATTACGTCAACCGATACCGCATAGAATACGCCTGCCATCTGCTCACGAACTCGGAGGAGAACATCGTGCAGATAGCAGAGAAGTCGGGATTCAACAGTTCGCAATCGTTTATTCGCGTTTTCAGCAAGATAAAAGGCACTTCGCCCACAAAATATCGCAAGGAAGAAAACGTTTGAACCTCAACGTGTTAGAAAAGTTGTTAATAGATTTTTTACGTTTTGACAACTCTGTTTATCCTTTGTGAACGATAAATTGAGAGTTTGGTAACAAGAGTTTTTAGATCGTACGCTAACTTTGCAATCGAAACCTAAAGACGAGAAATCATTACTAACATTAATAACTTTAACTAACACAAAACTTATGAAGATAATCAAGCTCATGGCACTGGCTGCCATCCTTATGCCACTGTTGTTCTCTTGCTCAGGTGGCGGTTCATCCGCAGGTATGCTCGGACAGCTCCCCGACAAGTACGCACAGTTTACTGAAGAGAAAGCCGAACTGAAGAAGGAGGCTCAGAACATCAAGACAGAAGCCGACAAGAAACGCTTCCTCGAAAAGTCGGAGAAGCTCAACAAGAAGTGGAAGGAGAAGCTGGAAGCTACAGCAAAGGACCTAAACGGCAAGCCAATCGAGTTCGCCGAGTCGCAGTTTGAGGTTACGTCGCCCGTATCTCTCGAGTTCGAGGAGTTCTCAAGCGAGTCGGCTCTCACACCCAGGTTCAAGGTGAACGGCGAGGCAAAGGCGGCTTCCGACATCACCATCGACCAGAAGTACTACTACTCTACCGAGAACGTATACATCACCGGCTACGACGCCGAAGGCAAGCAGGTGTACAAGGCAAAAGTGGGCAGCGTAGAGGTGCAGGACGCCGACGGCAAACAGCTCGTGAAGGCTGGCACACCGGTGAAGTTCGACAAACTCGGCTTCGGCAAGGCGGACGTTGAAGGCAGCAAGCTGGCTAAGAGCTACAAGCTCGAAATGGTAAGATAGGCTGATTGAATGGCGGAGAGACGCTCCGCCACTACCATCACAAAAACTATTAACATAAACCGATACACCCCATAAAACTAAATAATATGGACGAATTGATTAAAACCGTAAGACAGAACAAGACATCTATTGTCATAGCACTCGCTATACTCATGTTCGTAGCGTTCGGCTTCTGTCCAGCCATCGACGTGGCAGGCAAGGCGAAGATCAACGGACTGAAGGTGCTGTTCGAAGGCAGCGGACTCGGTTTCTCACGATTCCTCTCCGTTCTGATATTCCTGGCTCCAATGTTCGTCGTGCTCAACAATTCGGTTAACCTGAAGCTGACGGGCAAGCTGAGCGAGCACTTCTGCATGCTGTGCTTCATGGCTGGCATCGTGCTCTGTCTGCTTTTCGCCATTGCTCTGCCCTCGGGCATCTCTCTCTCTTGGGGCAGCTGGCTCTATATGCTCATATCACTGCTCGGCATAGGCGTATGCCGCATAGATATATTCACTAAAAACTAGCTTAACGAATGAATAGGATCACAAGGCGCATTCTCCATTTAGTAGTGTGGGGGTGCGCCTTTTTTGTTTTTGCAGCCGCCGCATGGGTCGGCTTCTGCTGGCTGAAACGACCTCCGTATCTCGTGCCCGACACGTCGGCGTTCGCCACAGGCGACGTGTTCTTCAGCGTGGGCGACGCATGGGAGTCGGTGGCTGTGCGTGCGCTCTCGGGCTACACTTCGTTCGAGGTGTGCGACTCTACTCCGTCGCATTGCGGCATCGTCATACGCTATGCCGACGGCGTGCGTCTGGCGCATGCGTCTACGGTGGCTAAGAAGGTGGTGATGGAGACGCCGGAGGAGTATCTGCGCAAGAACGGGTCTTACTGCATCTACGCCCGCAAGGCGCCCTGCGCGGTGGATACGGCTGCCGTGAGGCGCACGGTGGAGGCGCTGGTGGAGCAGCAGGTGCCGTTCGACTTCAACTTCGACCACTCCTCGGCGAAGGCGCTCTACTGCACCGAGTTCGTGGTGCATGTGCTCGAGCAGAACAATTGTTTCTGCTTCTCTCGATTGCGCAAAAGAAACTATATGTATCCTAACGATGTGCTGAAGATTATTTCGACGCGTTAAACTTCAGGGGGTGCACTTGTCTCAAGTGCACCAACCGAGCAATGTTGATATACCTCTTGCTACATTGGTGCACTTGAGACAAGTGCACCCCCTGAAGTTTGCATCCGTGAAATCTGTGGGAGCCTCTTCCCGAGCAATAGGTTCTGTGCCGATCCGTGAAATCTGTGGGAGACAAGTGCACCCCCTAAAGGTAGCGACAACTTAGAAGTTGCTGTTGATAACAGCATTGACGAGCTTCCGACCCATTACGTCGTGCTCTCCGGAGCAGTCTACGCCGGCGAAATCCATCATTACGAGGCCCGTTGTCATGCGACATTTGATGAGGTTGGCGAGGAAAGCATTGGTATCGGCGGCGTTGGCACGGTAGCCCTCACTGGTAGAAACCGGTTCGGCGGTGTACTCCGTTGAGGTGTATTTGAAGCCCGAGGTGTGGTTGATGAACCACATATCGGGGTACTTCGCTGCCACCTCCGCACTGTTTGCCACGCGCAGCAGACGCTCTATGGCTGCGAGCTTCGCCGTTGTGCCGCCCTCCCACGTCATGTTGTAGAAGTCCTGCACGCAGAGCACACCCTTCATGGCATATCCGCGCATGGTGGCAGGCTGCTGCCAGTCGACAGCGGCGTCGAAGCGCCATCCGTCGATATATCCGCCGCGCGGTGTGGGTCGGTAGGTGTCGCGACTGAGCACGAGTATGCGACCGCGCAACTGTCCTACGGTGAGGTCAGGTCTGAAGTCGACGAGCAGGTCGCTGTTCTCAGCCAGCGCATAGTCGATCATCGCCTCCCAGTGCGAGCCGTCGCGGTGCGACGAGCGTTCGTGCTGCATGATGATGATGGCGAACTCGGTAGGATGCGCCGCAAGCGAGTCGCGCAGCACGTCGAACACGCCGTTGAAGGTCTGCTGTGTGGCAAACTCGCCGTGGTATATCTGCAGCGTGCGCTTCGGCTGGTTGTCGTCCTTATGGTGCTTGCGATACTTCGCGTTGGGGTCTTTCGCGGGCTGCGTGGTGAGCACGTCGGGGCGCAGGTCGAAGGCGCGCACGCCAACCGCCCACTGCGCACTGATGTCCAACTGCTGTGTGCAGGCGATATAGTTGCCCGCCAGCGTGTCCTGCGCGACGAAGCCGTAGCCTGTGCAGGCGTCGTGGGTTCCGGGTATGGAGAGACGGCACACGCGGCGGTCGTCGGCGATGCGAGAGAGCCAGTCGGATGCGTATGTGGTGGTGATGGCTGCCATGAAGAGCAGCAGGGAGAGGAGGAGTTTCATGTTGTGATGGTGTGATGGTGAGGTGGTGAGATATGATGTTGAGATGGTGAGATGGTGAGATGGTGAGGTGTTGAGATTTGTTTGTGGGTGTTTTGCAAATTTACAAAAACATATTTAATAAAGTGAGTCCTTCAGGAATTTTTATTATCGCAGCGATGCTACGCACCCTTACTTAGAGTGAATTCTGTAAGAGAACATCAATATTCCCACGGAATCCACGGAACACACAGAACCTTCTTACCGAGAAGAGCCATTTCTACAAATAAACAATACAAAGCATATGTCAACACATCAACACAACAACACTACAACTGATATGTCAACACTACAACCTCATTTTTTTTGAGACAAAAAAAAAGGACGACACGAATCACTCGCACCGGCCTCTCAAAGAATAATGTTACATTAATAATTTTGAATCATGCAAAAACTGCAATTGGTCCAAAAAATAATAACATAATCTTTACCTTAAAATCTATCAAACTACTAACCTAATGAAAAAACATTGCATTCTCTCGAACACGCTGCAAAGATAATAATTTGTGTACGACCACACAAGAAATTTGAAAGTTTTTTATTCAAATTAAGAATAATTTGACATAAATCAAGCTGATTGGCTTTCTTTGATAGGTTTTCAGTATATTCATCCACGGATGACACGCCCTCCTCCTATGGTTAGCAATCCGTTTAATCAGCTGTTAAATCTTCGCAGCCTAAATCCGTTCAATCCGTTCAATCCGTTGTTGATTCTACGCAGCCAACGAGATTTTTAACAACGGATTGAACGGATACTATTTTCAGGGGGTGCAGCAGTCTCTGCTGCACCAACCGAGCAAGAACGGATTGTCTGCTTATGAAATTTAACAACGGATTGAACGGATTAAACGGATTCGTTGGATGCGTAATATCAACAACGGATTGAACAGATTAGATGGGTGCGTAATATTAACAACGGATTAAACGGATTAAACGGATTCGTTGGATGCGTAATATCAACAACGGATTGAACGGATTAGATGGGTGCGTAATATTAACAACGGATTAAACGGATTCACTTGCTGAAAATATTAACAACGCAACCTAAATCCGTTTAATCCGTTCAATCCGTTGTTAAATATCCTAAGCAGCAGGAATCCGATTAATCCGATTAATCCGTTGTTAAATATCTCAAGCAGCAGGAATCCGTTTAATCCGATTAATCCGTTGTTAAATATCCTAAGCAGCAGGAATTCGTTCAATCCGTTCCTTGCTTGGTTGGTGCACTTGGGACAAGTGCACCCCCTAAGAGTGCACCCCTAAAAGTGCGCCCACTAAAAGTGCACTTTCTAAGAGGAGAATCTTGCGGCGCCAACGAAGATTATGCGCGAAAACTCGGAGAATGTGGCGGTATAAGTGTAACTTTGCAGGAGAAAAGAGAAAACGATATGGAAACACTGAAGGAAAAGACAGCGAAGGGCTTGCTCTGGGGCGGCCTGAATAGTGGCGTGCAGCAGGTGGTGGGCCTCGCGTTCGGCATCGTGCTCGGACGACTGCTCTCGCCGTCCGACTACGGCATGATGGCGATGATAAGCATCTTCTCGCTCGTGGCGACGGCGCTGCAAGACAGCGGCTTCCGCACGGCACTCACCAACCTTAAGGACCCGCGACCGGAGGACTACAACTCGGTGTTCTGGTTCAACATCATCGTGGCGACCACGCTCTACGCCGCACTCTTCCTCGCCGCACCGCTCATCGGCGACTACTATCACACGGAGCGCGTAGTGCCGCTCTGCCGCTACGCCTTCCTGAGCATCATCATCGCCTCGTTAGGCACGGCGCAGTCGGCTTACCTCTTCAAGCATCTGAAGGCGAAGCAGCAGGCAGCAGCCGGCGCCATCGCCGTCATCTCGTCGAGCCTCGTGGGTGTGGGTATGGCGTTTGCAGGCGCAGCCTACTGGTCGCTCGCCACGCAGGGACTGGTGTACGTGTCTATCAACACCTTCTTCCAGTGGCACTACTCGCCGTGGCGCCCCACGCTGCGCGGCATCTCGTTCGAGCCGGTGCGCCGCATGTTCCGCTTCTCGTGCAAGATACTCGCCACGACGATAATGACGCACGTGAACAACAACGTGCTCAACATATTGCTGGGCCACTACTTCTCGCCGCGCGATACGGGCAACTACAACCAGGCGTATCAGTGGAACACGAAGTGCTACTCGCTGGTGCAGAGCATGGTGGCGCAGGTGGCGCAGCCGGTGCTCGTGAGCCTGGGCAACGAGCCTGGTCGCCAGACCGACGTGTTCCGCAAGATGATGCGCTTCACGGCGTTCATCGCCTTCCCGCTGCTGCTGGGCTTCGGACTGGTGGCTAAGGAGTTCATCGTGCTTGCCATCGGCGAGAAATGGCTTGCCTCGGCTGCGCTGATACAGATACTGTGCGTGGCGGGCGCCACGATGCCCATCGCCACGCTGTTCTCCAACATGATTATCTCGAAGGGCCGCTCGGGCACATTCTTCTGGTGTACGTTCTCGCTGGGCGTGGTGCAGATAGGCGTTATGATGATGCTTTGGCGTCAGGGCATCACGCGCATGGTGGAGGCTTACACGGCGCTCAACGTAGTGTGGCTCGGCGTGTGGCTCTTCTTCGTGCGCCGTCTCACGGGCTACGGCCTGCGCATGTTCCTGCGCGACGTGATGCCGTTCGCTCTTGCTGCCGCCGCCGTGATGAGCGCCGTCCATTACGCTACGCTCTCTATCAGCAACCTCTGGCTGCTGCTCGGCACGCGTTTCGTGCTCGCCGTGGCGCTTTATTATGCGGTGATGAAGGTGGCAAGGGTGAAGATACTGGCGGAGTGCGAGGCATTTGTACGCCGCAAACGCGGATAGCGCAGAGTGTGATGGTGTTACAGCAGCGTGGTAACGCCATTACAGCAGCGTGGTAATGCTATTACACCATTGCGGTAACAACATTACATCGTCGCGGTAATCGTCTCCAAGTGCACCCCCTGAAGATAGCACTAACAAAATAAAAGGTGCACTTGAGACAAGTGCACCCCCTTAGAGTTTATTCCATTAAAAAAGAATGTTATCGCTTGATAACCTTGTGTGTGCGTCCGTTGAACTTCACAATGTACGCACCACGCTGAACGTCGCCGAGCGTTGTGCCTACGCGTGTGCCGTCGAGCGAGTAAACGCCGTCGGCAACGAGCGGTGTGTTGTTCTTAACGCTGTTGATGCCGGTAAGATTGCCCTCAGCGTCGATTTCGACGGTAGCAATCTCAGAGCAGATGGCAGCCTCGCTGTCAAGATAAGCAGCCACGACGTAATACTCCTCGCCTTTCTCCAGGTCCTGATACTCTACAGCGGCACTGCCCTGATTAGCGTTAGCCACGAACCACTCGTTCAACTCGTCGTTAGCAAGGAAGTCGTACAACTGTGCGCTGATGCCGGTCTGCATATAGTCGAGCATGTTCATGTCCTCGCCAGTGAACTCGTCAACCATTTTTGACTTTACGATATGACCGAAGGTGTAGTAGAGGTTAGGATCGTCGGGAGTGCAAGTCACCTTCACACCATTATTCGTCTTCTCTGCCTTCAGCTTAATGCGGTTGCTGATGTGCTGCGCAGGCTTCGTGCGGAACGGCAGACGCTTAATCTCTGTGGTGGTGTTACCTTCCTCATCAACGCCGTGATACCAGATTACATACTCGCGGTCGGGCAGCAAGTTAGCCTGATATTCTGCGGCATCGCCCTTGAAGCAGAACGAATGCACAATCTCCTGAACATCGGTGCCCCAGCCTTGAGCCATCTCCTCGAACCATTTCTTGTCTTCGCTGGCGAGAGTCTCGTCGTCGTTGTAGCCTTTCTCTTCAAAGATTTCCTTCTCAAGATAAGACACATAATAATAAGCGGTCTCGTCGGTTGTTGTCATTGTCTCGTGAACATAACACTCGTGAATGTCGAGAGTAAGCGTCACGGGGTTGGGAGTTGTTGTCTGCGCTGAAGCTGCGAGCGAGAGTGCCGCGAGCAGAGAGAGCGCGAAGTAGCGTAGTTTTTTCATATTGTTTTTTGTTAAAGGGTTATATACCAGTGGAAATGCGGGGTGTAGAGCCTGTTCGGCGCCGACGATTATTTCTTCGGCGCCGAACAGAAATCGCGGAAGCGGTCCATCCACTTGCCGCCAATCATGCAAGCCACGCCGATAGCCACGAACGGGATGCTCAGCAGCTGTCCCATGTCGAGCGGCAGCGAAGCCTCGAACGCCTCCTGCACCTCCTTGGTATACTCGATGAAGAAGCGTGCGGTGAAGATGTACGTAAGGCAGAGTCCGAAGAAGAAGCCCGTGCCCACACGCTGCGGCATACGGCGGTAGAAGTACCAGCCGATGAAGAACAGCAGAGCGTAGGTGATGGCCTCGTAGAGCTGTCCCGGGTGGCGCGGCATGGGGTCTACCTGCTGGAAGATGAACGCCCAGGGCACGTCGGTTATCTTGCCGATAATCTCCGAGTTCATGAGGTTGCCCAAGCGTATGAAGCACGCCGTGAGCGGCGTAGCGATGGCTATGTTGTCGAGCACCTGCCAGATGTTCATCTTCGTGCGGCGCACGTAGACGAACAGAGCGAGCATCAAGCCCAGCGTACCGCCGTGCGAGGCGAGTCCGCGATAGCCCGTGAAGCGCCATCCGCCGTCAGGCAGGAAGTCGATGGGCAGGAATATCTCCACGAAGTGTTTCCACGACGAGAGGAAGAAGTCGGGCTGGTAGAAGAGGCAATGGCCAAGGCGTGCTCCGGCGAGTATGCCGATGAAGCAGTAGATGAAGAGCGGGTCGAACAGCTCGGGCTTCACCTTCTGCTCCTTGTACAGACGCTGCACGCAGAGGTATGCCAGCGCAAGACCCACGAGCCAGCAGAGCGAGTACCAGTGGAACTCAAGAGGGCCGAGCTTGAAGGCTGTAGCGCTCGGATCCCAAAGGATGTATAAAAAATGTACCATTTTTTTAGACATTGAAACGGAAGTGCATGATGTCGCCGTCCTGCACTACATAATCCTTGCCCTCGATAGAGAGCTTGCCAGCCTCGCGCACAGCAGCCTCAGAACCGTACTGCATGTAGTCGTCGTACTTGATTACCTCGGCGCGGATGAATCCCTTCTCGAAGTCGGTGTGGATGACGCCGGCACACTGCGGAGCCTTCCAGCCCTTGTGGTATGTCCACGCCTTCACCTCCATCTCGCCGGCGGTGATGAATGTCTGCAGGTTGAGCAGGTTGTAAGCCTTCTTGATGAGACGGTTCACGCCGCTCTCCTCAAGGCCCAGCTCCTCAAGGAACATCTGCTTGTCCTCGTAAGTCTCGAGCGACGCGATGTCCTCCTCGGTCTTAGCAGCGATGACGAGCATCTCCGCACCCTCGTTCTTTGCTATCTCCGCAATCTGCTCCGAGTACTTGTTGCCGCTCTTTGCCGACGCCTCGTCTACGTTGCACACGTAGAGCACGGGCTTGGCGGTGAGCAGGAAGAGGTCGTGAGCGTAGCGCTGCTCCTCCTTCGACTCGAACTCTACGCAGCGTGCGTTCTGTCCTTTCTCCAGCACCTCCTTGTAAGCCTCGAGCACAGACACGGCTACCTTGGCGTCCTTGTTGTTGCCGATGGATGCTATCTTCGACTGCTTCTGCAGCTGCGACTCTACAGTCTCGAGGTCCTTCAGCTGCAGCTCGGTGTCGATAACCTCCTTGTCCTCAACCGGGTTGACTACGGCGCCGCCCTCGCGCACGATGTTGTCGTCGTCGAAGCAGCGCAGCACGTGGATGATGGCGTCGGTCTCGCGGATGTTGCCGAGGAACTTGTTGCCCAAGCCCTCGCCCTTAGACGCACCCTTCACGAGTCCGGCGATGTCTACTATCTCGCAAGTTGCAGGCACGATGCGACCCGGGTGAACTATCTCGGCAAGCTTCGTGAGGCGTTCGTCGGGAACGGTGATGACGCCCACGTTAGGCTCAATTGTACAGAAAGGGAAGTTGGCTGCCTGCGCCTTAGCGTTAGAGAGGCAGTTGAAAAGAGTGGACTTGCCCACGTTAGGGAGTCCTACGATACCACATTTTAATGACATTGTTATTGTTGTTTTTTTATTACTTATATTTGTGTTGTAATGTTGAGGTGTTGAGGTGTTGAGATATGCGGGGGAGCGGTCAGCTCCTTACTCCTCCGAATAGAGTACCTGTATAAGCGTCTGACCGACAGCCTTCATCACGTTGGGGTCGATATTGTCCATCGTGTCGTTGACGGTGTGCCATGTCGGACCGAACGAGCTCTGCGGACAGTCGGGGAAGCACGGTATGATGTCGATGCAGGCGATGCCAGCCTTCTCGTTCACCGGCACATGGTCGTCAGTGACCATCGCGCCGTCCTTCATCGGGAAGAACGATCCGTAGCCTATCTGTGCCGCTGTGCACCACACCTTGTTCACAATCTCTGAAGCGTACTGCTTCGACACACCCTCCTGGTAGAACTTGGAGCCTTGTCCGCCCACCATGTCGAGCAGTATGCCGTAGCGTGCCTCGTAGCCTTCGGGCAGGTGCTCAGCCCAATACTGCGCACCGAGCGCCCATGTGTCGGCGTCGTCAGCCTGGTCTGCCCACTGCGGTGTGCCCCAGTCTTCGGCGTCGAAGCACACGAAGTCGACACCTATCTGCAGCGTCGTGTCGCTCTGCAGGGCGCGAGCCAACTCGAGCATCACAGCCACGCCACTCGCTCCGTCGTTGGCAGCCATCACCGGACGGCGCCAGTTGGTAGAATCGGGGTCGTTGTCAGCCCACGGACGACTGTCCCAGTGGGCACAGAGCAGTATGCGTGTGGTCTGTTCGGGGCGGAAGCGCGCTATGATGTTGCGCGAGCGCAGCATCGTGCCGTCCCATCCCTTCAGCTCGGCGTCCTGAGCCTCAACGCTCATGCCGAACTCGCGGAACTTCTGCATTATCCACTCGCCGCAGCGGTCGTGAGCCGCAGAGTTCATGACGCGCGGACCAAACTCGCACTGCTTTGCGGCGAACATGTACGCCGAGTCGGCGCGGAACGTAGGACCTACGAGCGCCACGGTGTCGGGCTCGGCGGCTGTCTTCGATGCGTTCTTGCACGATGCGCACGAACATGCTATCGACACTATTGCAACCAGTGAAAGCACTGAAAATAAAACTTGTTTCATAATTCAAAATTCAAAATTCAACATTACGCATTGCCTTTGGCCTCGTATGCCAATGCGTACATGCGTATCTGCTTCACCATAGCGAGCAGTCCGTTGGAGCGTGTCGGCGAGAGGTGGTCCTTCAGACCGATGCGCTCGATGAAGTAGAGGTCGGCGTCAAGAATCTCGCGCGGCGTATGTCCGCTGATAACCTGAATGAGCAGCGCTATGATGCCCTTCACGATGAGAGCGTCGCTGTCGGCGGTGAAGACGAGACGACCGTCGTCGGTCATATCGCACTGCACCCACACACGGCTCTGGCAGCCGTCGATGAGGTTCTGCTCGGTTTTATACTTCTCGTCGAGCGGCTCAAGGTCGCCGCCGAGGTCTATGAGTAACTGGTATTTGTCCATCCAGTCGGTGAAGTCCTGAAACTGTTCAATGACTTCGTCCTGTGCTTCGTTTATTGTCATGATTATATGGTGTTATGTTGAGGTGTTGAGGTGGTGATTTTATGTTGCTATGGTGAGGTGTTGAGATGTTGAGATTTGCTGGTGAGATGGTGTTAGGGGTTGTTATGGTGAGATGTGAGAGTGTACAAATGTCAACACATCAACATTCAACATCTCAACTTCATATGTCAACATCTCAACACCTCACCACCTCAACATCATTTTCTCACCACCTCAACATCATTTTCTCAACATCTCAACACATCAACATCTCAACTTCAAGATTGTTACTGCGCCTGCGCAGGAACAATCTTGAACAGTTTATCGCTTGGTCTGATCTTCGCCGGCACGCGGAACGACACGTGCTGACCCTTATGCGCCGTTTCCACTGGCTTCAGGTCGTAGCGTATCTCGTCTACGTCTACGTACATCACGCCCGTTGTCGGACCGGTGATGAGCAGCTTGTCGCCAACCGAGAACTCCATCGCCTCGCACGTGAACTCAGCCACGCCGATGTTAGAGAAATACTTCACGCCGCGACCCACGTACACCTTCTTCTCCGTAGCGTTCGATCCGTAGTTGCTGTTCCACTCGCCCAAAGTCTGACCCTGATAGTAGCCGTCCCAAAAACCGCGGTTGAACACCGACTTCAGCCGCTCGTCCCACTGGGCCACCTTGTCGGGCGTGAAGGTGCCGTCCTCTACTGCGGCAATGGCCTCTTTGTAGCACTGTACAACGGTGTAAACGTACTCGGCACTGCGGGCGCGGCCCTCTATTTTGAACACGCGCACGCCGGCCTTCATCATTTGATCTATGAAACCAATGGTTTTGAGGTCTTTAGGACTCATGATGTACTTATTGTCCACATCGAGCTCTATGCCCGTTTCGCGGTCGCGCACCGTATAACTGCGGCGGCATACCTGCATGCACTGCCCGCGGTTGGCCGAACGACCAAGATTGTCGAGCGAGAGGTAGCACTTGCCGCTCACTGCCATGCACAAAGCGCCATGGCAGAACATTTCTATGCGTATGGGCTGCCCCGAGGGTCCGCAAATATGGTCGCGCTCTATGGCCTCATGTATTTTGGCCACCTGCTCAAGGTTGAGTTCACGCGCCAAAACTGCCACATCGGCAAACTGGGCATAGAACTTCAGTGCCTCGGTATTGGAGATGTTGAGCTGGGTAGAAAGGTG
>ENA-ORPK01001045-ORPK01001045.1-human-gut-metagenome-genome-assembly--contig:-NODE-1045-length-23485-cov-5.998720_pt1 | contig 23485 bp, 18 predicted proteins | sample MGYA00242139_ERZ509068 | MGnify/ENA primary metagenome ERZ509068 (study PRJEB26280, sample SAMEA2338687) | human gut metagenome | biome: human gut; feature: human-associated habitat; material: faeces... | reverse complement strand
CCGCATCGAGACCATGCAGACCGAGCTGCGGAAGATGGGCGCGCGCATCGAGGTGGACGGCGACACCGTGCACATCCAGGGCGTGGCGCTCCACGCGCCGAACGCACCGCTGTCCGGCCACAACGACCACCGCATCGTCATGGCTGCCGCCGCCGCAGCAGTGGCGGCTACAGGCCCAGTCCACATTACGGACGCGGAAGCCTGCGCAAAGTCCTGGCCAGATTTCTGGACAACACGGAGTATGGCGACAAACGAGGAGGTCAAGACAGCATGAATTCATACGGTGAAAGAATCCGCCTGACTATCTTCGGCGAATCCCACGGACCCGCAATCGGGTGCGTCCTGGAAGGACTCCCCCCGGGAACCAGGCTCGACCAGGAGAAGCTGCGTAGATTCCTGGCAAGACGCGCCCCGGGACAAGGCACGCTCACTACGCTGCGAAAGGAGGACGACATCCCGGAATTCCTCTCGGGAATCCAGGACGGCGTCCTGACAGGGGCAGCCCTCTGCGCAATCATCCGAAACACCGACCAACACTCGAATGACTACGCAAATCTAAGGGATGTCCCCAGACCCGGGCACGCAGACTATCCGGCATCCGTCAAATACCACGGATACAACGACATCCGAGGAGGGGGAATCTTCTCCGGACGCCTCACGGCGCCGCTCTGCATCGCGGGGGGGATCGTACTGCAACTCCTGGAGGCAAAGGGCATCCGGGTCGGCGCACATGTCGCACAAATCGGGGATGCTCTCGATACGCCTTTCAATCCAATCAATGTGACTGCGGCACAACTCGATGAACTCGACGAAAAAGGATTCCCGGCTATCGATGACAACGCCGCAGGGTCAATGATGGATTGTATCGAAAACGCCAGAATGGCGGGAGACTCCATCGGAGGGGCGGTGGAATGCGCCGCCATCGGAGTGCCGGCAGGAATCGGAGACCCAATGTTCGGTGGACTGGAAAACAGAATAGCACAGGCCGTCTTCGGAATCCCCGCGGTAAAGGCTGTCTCCTTCGGAATCGGAACAGAGGTTGCACGCCTGCACGGTAGCGAAAATAATGATGAGTATTACTTTGACAAAACAGGTCAGATAAGGACAAAAACGAATAATTGCGGCGGCGTCCTCGGGGGTATCTCAACTGGTATGCCGATTCTGTTCAAGGCATTCTTCAAACCGACGCCATCCATCTCACGCGAACAGTCAAGCGTCAGCCTCTCAAAGGGCGAAGATGTGCCTCTCACTGTCACAGGACGCCACGACCCATGCATCGCCGTCCGGGCACTCCCAGTCGTCATCGCGGCAACCGCACTCGCACTATACGAGTAGAGGGTAGGGAGAAGAAGGTAGAGGGTAGTGCGTGGTTGGCGCGCGTGGGCGCGCCCGCACGGCAATTCCGCCGTGCGTTGCCTGTGTGTAAATCCCACTCTACCCTCTACTGCACGGCAATTTTTGCCGTGCTCAACGGACGCCCACTGCATAGTGACCACGCACTACTTTCTCTTCCCTCCTCCCTCATCCCTACCTATCTTTTTCCTCCATTTTTGTCCGCAGTGCATTATCGAGCCAATCCAGTGCTTCCGTCCGGTTTGCGAAGGGGTGTTCCAGTTCATAGTCTGCGCAGAATGCGAGGAATGCTCCAAGGTCGGCATTGGGCTTGAAGCCTCGTTCAATAAGGTCCCTTCCGTTAATCGAGGGTTTTGGCGGGTGCGGGCGTGCCTGTTCCTCCTTCCAGAGTCCGACCACCTGCCTATGGAGGTCGAGGATTCCGAAGGATGCGCTGGTGTCCAGCCTTAGGAGTTCAATCAGGAGCGGATACAGGGGATCCTGGAAGTGCCGTCGTTGTTTTGAGAGACGTGCCTTCGTTATCTGGGTGATTTCCATGTGCTGCCGCACGAGCGCCTTTGCGTTTGTGACCACCTCGGAGGGGAGTTTCAGGCGTTGCATCACAACTTCCGCAAGTGTTGCGCCCTGGACATCGTGTCCGTTGAAGTGTATTCTGTCCTCTCCTTCCACGTATGTGAGTGGTTTTCCGATGTCGTGCAGGAGTGCTCCCCAGCAGAGCCACCGCCATTCTGCGTGTGTTGCGGCCGCGAGCCGTCCCTCGCTGTCAAAGCGTTCATTGGCGGCGGGCGTCTCGCCGCAGAATCTGATTCGCGTGAACGCCTCGTCCAGAAACCCCATCAGCTTGAGTTCATGTTGCCAGACATCCCCCTCGGGATGGTATTGCGGAGGCTGTGCGACGCCGCGTCCTGCCGCCACTTCGGGCAGGATTGCGTCAAGCAGGCCGGATTGCTCCATCATAATCAGGCCGCGCGCCGAGACCCCGCAGAGGAGCATCTTCTCGATTTCATCGCGGATGCGTTCCGAGGAGACGCAGGGTGTGACCTGCGGCGCCATTGCGCAGACCGCGCGCCATGTCTCCTCCTCGACATGGAAGCCCAGGACTGCCGCGAATCTGACTGCCCGCATTACGCGGAGCCGGTCTTCCTCGAATCGCCTGGCGGGATCTCCGACCGTCCGCAGTATCCGCGCCCTCAAATCCTTCTGCCCGTCGACAAAGTCCAGGAGCCTGTGCGCCATCGGGTCGTAGAGGAGCGCGTTGACCGTGAAGTCGCGTCTCATCACATCCTCCCGCATCCCGACGAACCGGATTTCGTCCGGATGCCTCCCGTCGCTGTACTTTCCTTCGCCCCGAAAGGTTGTGACTTCGTAGTTTTCTCCGTCGCTTCCGGGGATGACGGTAGTTCCGAAGGCCCGTCCGACCGAGAAGCATTTTGGGAAGATTCCGGAGACCTGGTCTGGCGTTGCGCTTGTCGCGATATCCCAGTCGTGGGGAGTCTTTCCCAACAGTGCGTCGCGGACGCATCCCCCCGCCAGGACGGCGTCGAATCCGGCGTCCTGCAGTCGTCGGACAATGTCGATTGCATCGTGCGATGGGTTGATTTCCATATTCCTAGGGGGCGGGGGATTGTGCCGGGGATTCCTGTCCCTTGGCTTCACTGCGCAGCCTTTCCAGAAATTCCCTGACTGCCTTTTCGTATTCCTGGGGGACTTCCACGGTCACCTTGTCCTTTGGCGTGTCCTTCATGACCTCTTCGTAGAAATCCACCACCTCCTGGTCGAGGATGAGGTCTTCCTCGAGGACAGGCCTCTCGATTCGGAGTCCCGCCAGGGTCCTGCATCGCGAGATTGCGGTGTAGAGCTGCCCGTGGGCGAAACATCCGCGCCCAAGCTTCAGATCCACATTGTCGAGTGTGATTCCCTGGGATTTGTGGATTGTAATCGCGTATGCGAGCTTGAGTGGGATTTGGTGGAAGGTGCCGATTTCACGCTGGCGAATCGCAGTCCTCCCGGTAACACGGTCACGTTCGACGACATAGTCGTAGTTGGACCACTTGTTCATTCCGAGGACGACCTCCTTGCCCTTGTCAAGGCGCACTGTGACCCTGGCGTCCTGCTCGGAAATGTCCGTGATTTCACCCATGTCGCCATTGGCGTATTCGAAGTCTCCGTTGGGAAGATGCTTGTTGCAGAGAACCATCACCCTGAGGCCGACCTTCAACTCCAGGGTCGCCTCGGTGGGATAGTCAGCCTCGCGAAAACGCCCGGAGATCGACGCCATGAAGAGGACTGGCTCGCTCTCCAGACGCTCCTTCATCCTCGTGTTGATTGCGACGGCCTCGCGGTTGGTCGTGCAGAGGACGACCGGGGTCACCCCCTCGAAGCTCTTGTGGAGACAACACCTGTTCAACGCCTCGATGGCGTCCAGACGCTCCCCGCCGATTTCAATGTCCTCGTCAAGGAGACGGCCACGCCGGATGTTGTTCAGCAGGTGGATGAAGGTGGCGTCGTCCTTCTGGCGGTGGATGGTATTCAGGCAGATGCACTGGAATTTCGCATCCCTCCAAAGCTCTGTCTGGAAGGCGTATGCGCCTCCAAGCCTGTCGTTGATATAGGTGTTTTCCGCGACGCTCTTCACGACGGGTGGCAGCTGGAAGAAGTCTCCCACTAGAATTATCTGCTTGCCGCCAAAGGGCTTGCGTCGGTCCGCCCCACGCGCGAGGGTGCGAAGCCGGTGGTCAATCGCCGCAAATACATCGCTACGCACCATGGAGACTTCGTCGATGACGATGGTCTTGGTGGCGCGTATCAGGCTCTCGTGCTTCCGGCTGCCTATGTCCTCAATCATGTCGGGCATCAGAAGCCCGGGCTTCAGCAAAAGAAAGCTGTGTATCGTGGTCCCCTGGGCGTTGATGGCGGCGATTCCAGTGGGCGCCAGGAAGACGCATCCCTTGCCGCACCTCTTCCTGAATTCGCGGAGGATGGTGGTCTTGCCCGTGCCCGCATTGCCAGTCAGGAAGATGTTCCTTCCCGACATCATCGCCTGCAAGGCATTTTGCTGTTCCTGGTTGAGATCCACTCCCTGCTCCTCCCGCCATGCCCGTCTCAAGGAGGGACGTCTGGGCGGGGCATTTCGCTAGTCGCCCAGATGCGCATGCCCCTTGAGGTATGCGACATATTCCCTGGCGGCCTCCTCCAGGGTCATGAGGGGAGCCGTGTAGCCGGCCTTGCGGATCTTCGAAATGTCCAGGCAGGTGTAATACTGGTATCTCTCCTTGAGCTCCTCGGGCATCTCGATGTACCGGATGTCCACGGGCTTGTCCATGGCGGCGAACATTGCCTTCGCCAGGTCGTTCCAGGAACGCGTCGCCCCAAAGCCGATGTTGTAGAGCCCCGTGCAGGATGCCCCATCGTTCATGAAGAAAATCGTCATGCGGGCGGCGTCACGGACGTAGAGGAAGTCCCGCACCTGCTCGCCGTCTGCGTATTCGGGACGGTAGCTCTTGAAGAGTGAAACATGCCCCGACTGGGTAATCTGCTCAAAGCAGCGCAGGAGCATGCTGCGCATCTTGCCCTTGTGGTATTCGTTGGGACCGAAGACATTCGAGTATTTGACGCCGACGAAGGAGGCCAGCCCTGGGCGCTGCGGAGCCAGAAGCCCCCGCCTGAGGAGGTACTGGTCGAAGATCTGCTTCGAATAGCCGTATTTGTTGAGGGGGCGGAGCTGGTCGATGGAGTCTTCATCGTCCTTGAATCCAGCCTCGCCGTTGCCGTATGTCGCGGCGGAGGATGCGTAGATCATCCGGATGTTTCGCCTCTGGCAGTATTCCGCCAGGAGCTTGCCGCTGTCGAAGTTGTTGTCGACGAGGTATGATGCGTCAGGCTCGGTGGTGTCGGAGCAGTTTCCCAGGTGGAAGACTGTCTGGAAGGGGTATTCGGCGTCGTGGATTCCCGCGTAGAGGTCGCCGTAGAAGTCCGAGTCCTTCTCAAAGTAGTCCGCAAACTTGAGCGCACGCAGATTCTGCCACTTCTCACCCTCGCCAAGATGGTCGACGATGACAATCTTCTCGTATCCCATCTGGTTGAGCTCGTAGACAATCGCGCTGCCAATGAGCCCTGCGCCGCCCGTCACCAGAATCCAACTGTTCTTGTCCATGGAAATTGACTCCTTGCTATTGTGGTAATCGGCTATCTGTCCAAATTGTCTGTCGGTGAGAAGATTCTGGGATTCATTTCACCCCCGTTTTTCCCTTGCCATTGGGCGAGTGCCCTCTCGAATCCAGGGGATGGAGAGGCCGCTATCAGAAACAGGGGGCACTGGAACTCCCTGTCCAGGCGACCGCAAAAATCCCCGATGGTCTCCCCGTCCAGCGTCCCCTTGTGGAACATGAAGAAGAGTTCGCCTTTGTTTCCCATGGCGGAGATTGCGCCGTCGCATTCGTCCAGCCACAGGATGGTGGCTCCGCACTTCTTCGCCTCGCTTCTGATGGAGGGATACTCCCGGTCTGGCCACTCCGCCGCCGCTGCAAAACGCCCGCGGGAACCCCCCATGGGATAATGCTTCCCAAGGCCAAGACGATTAATGTAGCGGCGGGCAGTCCGGCGGCAGATGTGGACCCCGAAGGCCACGCCCACAAACTCCACAATGGCCTCGGAATTCCATAGCGATGAGGCAAGACCCAACTGGTCGGGTAGCCCGCCCCACAACGCACGGGCCAGGCTGGATTGCTGCGCAGGGGAAAGCTTCGCGCCTTGGGCCGGAGCCGGACCACGTCGGCGCTCCGTCAGAAGCTGGCCGCCATTCGCGCGCATCCCCGCAAACCAATTGGAGATGGTCTGGGTGGAAATGCAAAGCTTCTTCGCAGTCTCGTAGGCAGTCGCGCCAGACAAAAACTCAACAAGGGCCAGATGACGGTGATGGTCGCGAACCTGAAAGGACGCAATCTTCAGGTTGATGGTGGCTTGCTTCTTCATGACGGGATCACATGCCCAAAACAAAGGTAACAGCCTTAATCTAGCATCCCAATTAACTATGTCCAAAACAATACGGCGGACTATTGACCCCAAGGTGCTCAAAGGGCATCCGCCCCTGAATATGTCTTCCAGGGCGATAATGGAACCACGAATGGACACGAATGGGTGGGAGGGAACCACGAAACACACGAAAGGCACGAAAGAGAAATTCAGAACCACGAATGGACACGAATGGACACGAATGGGTGGGAGGGAACCACGAATGGACACGAACGGACACGAATGGACACGAATGGGTGGGAGGGAGCCACGAAACACACGAAATACACGAAAGGAAAACTCAGAACCATGAATGGACACGAATGGACACGAATGGGTGGGAGGGAGCCACGAAACACACGAAAGGCACGAAAGGATAATCCAGAGGACTTCGTTCCACCGAATGATCTATTCTGCCGTCAGCGCCCAGGCGGCTGCAGAGAATGGCGTCTTCACTCGATTATCCACAAGAGATAGAAACACCATGCCAGATGACCGCAAGACGCGACATCGGCAATATCCAGAGAAAACCATTCGGCATCCGCATAGGTCGCGAATGCTCTTCAGAGCAAAAGTCACGAGAAAACTGTTTTTCACGGGGAAAACGCCAAAAGGAACAATAGCTAACCAAGCGGGCCGTCTCCGCAGAACTTCCTTCGTCCGCAGGCTGCACAGTATGCGCCACGCCAGACGGCGTCGAAATGCTCGGACAACGGGACGACTAATGACGGCTCATCCGTCAGGATCCCGTTCTCGAAGTTTCTGCGATTGTCACTCTTGGCTCCCAGGCCGGCTCCCGTCAGATTGGCGCTGCCGAAATAGGCTCTAGTGCAATCGGAGATGATGCACTTGAAATGGACGCGGGGGCAGAGCACCCTCTCCATCTGCGTCCACAACCGCGGGAAGCGGTCGAAGTCCTGGCGGAAATTAGGGCCGGGCTCCTTGGCATGGATCAGGCGAATGGCCACACCACGCCCAAGTAGGGAATCCAGCACCTGTAGGAACGGAACCATCTCTGCTTGACCTGGCATGGCGACATACATGTCCTTGATATCCGCCGTGGCGATCCACAGCCGATTCCGTGTCCTGGGGACAATGCCGCAGATGACCTTGCCGTAGATTTCCTTGTCCGATAAGAAGCTTATCATGGTATTGTGACCTCCGATGATTCCCGGCAGCAACTCCAATGCCAGCGGGAAAGACAGGGAAATGGAATCATTGTAAAAACGCCCGCGCCATTCAGAAAATGACCAGAATGGTCAGAAATAGAACAGTGTATATGTCGATTGTCTTTACTTTCCAGGCCTGTCTGTATTCTCTCCTGCTGATGCCTTCAGCAATCCTGCCGCAATTCTCGTGGTAAGTGTATTATTCAAGGTGAATGTTTGTCTATTCCATGGAGTCTATCCTTGGCACATGGATTGCTAAAACCCTTCAGTCTCTGGTCCGTCCTGTTGACTTGTGACAGCTAAAACCGTAGGAGAAAACCATGATTAAATTTGAATGCACTTCTGATCATACTTCTGATCATACTTTTCAGACTGGAAAGACATTGTTTGTGATACCTTCGTATCAGCGCGGTTATCGTTGGAACAAAGAAGATGCACAAAAACTGCTCCGGGATCTCCAGACCTATTCTGGGGCGGATTATTGCCTGCAACCGTTGGAATTCCAGGTTGCTGAACGGCCAACGTCCTACCGGGGAAAAGACTATGACAATTACATCCGTGTCGTGGATGGTCAGCAGCGTCTGACCACTCTCGGAATTATGGCGAAGTGCCTCGGCATTCCTCAGCTGCAGTGGGATATCTTTTACTTGGTCGAGGGGAAAATGCTCTCCGAACTCTTGATGGACGATGCCAGGGAGTCGACCATCAATGCTCATTTCCGGCACGAAGTTGCAGAGGTGATTGATGCTTTCGAGCATAAGGAGCTGTTGCAAAACTATTTCTGTGGTCTGGAGAAGAGCATTGTGTTTCCTGTTCATTTCCTGGAGAAGGAAACTTCAGAGGCAGATGAACAGGATCAGGGGCAGAACGCCTTCAATCGTCTGAACGCAGGCAAAACTCCTTTGACCTCCTCCGAACTCATTCGTGCGCTTTACATGGTGAATGACAGTGGACTTGACGAACAGCAACGCATGGAAATTTCAAAGGAATGGGAACTGATTGAAGACACATTGGGAAACGAGCAGTTCTGGCTGATGTTCAATGCGGGCGGACTGGAAAAGACGCCCACCCGAATCGACTTGCTCTTTGCGCTGGTTCTTGACATCGACCTAGGTAAGACGCATAACAATCCGCGCTTGGTCTACGAAACGCTGGAAGCTGGCGTCTATAAGCGTAAGTACAACCTGGCGAAGGTCTGGGGTGAAGTCCTGCGCTGTTTCTGGTGGATGCAGTCCTGCTACGAGGATGTGGAATGCTGTAACGCCCTCGGATGGATTGCCCGATGCACCGACATACAAGCCAGCACTCTGTACAAGGACTACAGGAATTATTCGGCGATGCCCGTCTTCAAGAAGGTTCTTGCGAAGAAAATACAGGAAAGCATTAGCGGCATCGGACGTCAGTATGGGGATCCGCGGATCAAGGATTTGCTGCTTCTCTGCAATGTCCTTGCGTGCAATGACAGGAAGGAACGCCTGCACTTCGACCTGCTTGGCAAAATCGACATTGAGCATATCGATTCCCAGACGCCGAACGATCTGTCAAATCAGGAAGATCGTAAGGCATGGCTGGAGTCTGTGTTCGGTGAATACGGTGACCTGGGCACGGGGCATACAAGAGAAGATTTCATTGCTCTGTCCGCCGAGGAAACACAAACCATAATCGACAAGATAGCCGCAACCACCAGCGACGACGACGCGATAGAGGACGGAAATGGGCTGGGTAATCTGGTACTTCTGGATGCCGGCATCAACCGTTCCTACAGGAATGCCGTCTTCCCCCGTAAGCGAAAAGAGATAATTGCTGCCATCGCCAAAGGGCAACATTATCTCCTGCCCTGCACGGAAAGGGCATTCATGAAGTTCTATACGACAAGCGCATCGGCTATCGACAGGTGGCATCAGGCGGATTACAATTGCTACGAGAGAGCCATGGAAGGCCTGCTGGATAGTTTTTTTGCATCCATTGGCGATCTGCCAGAGCCCAACGAGACGCATATCGACCTTGCCCCAAGTGGTGAACAGGTAGTTCAGGTGCAGGAAGACACTCCCCAAGGAGCTCCCATGGACTGTCGTCTTTCCGGTGATTTCAAATTTGAGGAGTTGATGTCAACCTATCGGATCCGTGTGCCGAAAATCCAGCGCACCTACGTGCAGGGACGCCAGGACACATACGGCAAGAAATGTCTGAAGGGCTTCGCGTCCGTCCTTGTGGACAGTGTCTGCAACAGCATGCCATGCCCGCTGGACATGGTCTATGGCATTGCCACCGCCGATAAGGCATTCTACCCTCTGGATGGTCAGCAGCGTTTGACGACACTGCTGTTGCTTGCCTGGCTTTGCGGAAGGACGCAGCATGGCAAGTGGAGTTTCGACTACGAATCTCGCCGGGCTTCCGAACTCTTCATCAGGAATCTGCTGGGGACACCAGCCCCGTCACTGCCGAAGGATATTGAAGTTCCCAAAGACAGGGAATATCCCCCGTGCTGCACCTCCTATATCATGGCACAGCCTTGGTTCCTTCCCGTATGGAAGGACGACCCTGGCATTGCGGGAATGCTGGAAATGTTGGATTCGCTCGCATACAGGCTTGCTAAACAGCACTCCTCCGATAAGACCTTTGACTTTGACGGCATCACCCTCAATGTGAATTGCCTGGATGTGACGGCAAAGGCGTATGACCACATCTTCTTGAAGATGAACTCCCGGGGACGCCAGTTGACGACCTGGGAAAATGTCAAGGCGGTCATTGACAAATATGCCCCAGAGCAGTCTCAGGAATGGAAGCGGAACATCAACTTGGAATGGCCTGAGGCAATCTGGCCGAAGGTGGAGAAGGACATAAATCGCCTGGATTCCAATATGCTCGCCGTCATCAGCGAGGCTCTGAAGTATGCAGGCTACAAGGAGAAGGCCGAGGATACCTTCGAACTGGACAATTGGATGAAGGATAATCCGACTAATGTCGAACAGTTCTTTGCTTGCGCAGACACACTGTTGTCGGCAACAGGAGTTGACGAAGGTTTGAACAAGGCGCTGACTCCATCCTGGTCAGACAACCCGCTCCTTCCTGACCTCGGGACCGTTGGCTCCGAATGTCGAAAGCGTCTGGCTGCCTACTATGCATCACGGAAGAGTGCAAACGAAGAATGGATGCGTGTCGTCTGGAATATCGTGGAAAACTCCGATGCAGGCGGCAATCTGCCAGCCGCCCTGCATCTGATTGACGAATTGGCACTCCATTGCGACGACATCCTCGGCTTCCTTGCCAGAGATGGGAAAGTTGAGTCTGGGTTTGCAAGGGAGCAAATGAAAGAAGAACGGGAGAAGGCGAGGCAAGTTTTGTCGCAAGGAAAGTTAGACGATGCATGGTATGAGGCAATTAAGGAAGCTGAAGGTTATTCATATCTTAAAGGCTGCATCTCTGCACTGTTCCCGACGGACGAATGCAAAGGTGGGGACATGGAGTTTTTTAGGCAACGTTTATTGCTTTTGAAGAGTTTGATAGATGATAAAAATGACAGGTACCATTTTGTAAAGGTTTTGATATCGAATCTTTCTGGTGATTTCCAGTTTAATAAGCCAATATCGTTGAAAAGAAGCGAGGCGGATTGGAAAAACATTGTGGTCAAATACTTCAAAGAGGCATTTAGAAGAACAGCTGATGCCAAAGTGTCGGATGTAACGGGTAAACCCCTGTGGATTCGTCTCCTTGCAAAGACACGACTACTAAATAACAGCCGTCAAGAAGGTAAAATCATTGGGAAATACAGCGATAAAATCGTTTTGTATGGGACACAAGGACACACATGGAATGCCTACGGAAATGTTGTCCTTGATAAGCATCACTACCTGCCAGGATTGTCGGAATTGATAGAAAAGAAGGAGGTTTCGGATTGTATGCCAGTGCCGGGAACAAGTGTCTTCAGCGAGTGGGATGTGTTTTTTAGTATGGACGGAAATAAGTTCCTTATCTCTTCAGGTGGCAACTTGAAAAAGCATGAAAACGGACAATGGGTGGAAATTGGCAAGGGTATTACCATTTCTGAACAAACTTCCGCTAAAGAATTGCGTGCCCTACTTTAATGCTGCCTTTCTGTTGCGACCGCATTGTAGGGCGATGTCCGCATCACCGCGCCATTCGCAGAGACATCCGCAGGCAGCGGGAAGGCTTTTGTGTTTTTTGCCAGCGGTGTCTAGTGAGGAAGGGAGGCCATACGGACATTGTCCTACAATAGGGTCGGATTTCGGAATGCGGGCTTTTGTTTCTTTATGGAAATGAGGTGGCAAGCAATATGCCAGGACTTGCTGGAGTTGACTTCAAGCATATTTCACCACGAGGTTGGTCTTTGCGTGGTAAGTGATTGACCATCCCTGGTCATTATCCGATGGATGCTGTTGTATCCATCGAATCAATTATAGTCAGGAACTGCTTGGCATGGCAATTGCTTCCCTTGAGAACAGAATACAAGTTGACAAGGAAGCAGCAGTTTAACGAAAAACCGGAAACAGGAGATGAATGACATGATGCCGAAAAACAACCAAATGGGATTGAAAGTGTTGCAGGAACGTAAGCCTTACATTTTGCCCTGTTCAAATGCCAGCGGACTCTTTTCCTCGGAGGAGTGGCGCAATACCCGGATGGGTATTCCAGTCATGCTTGGAAAGGCAGCTGACGGAACCGTGCGATTGATGGACTTGGCGGAGGCTCCACCTCTTCTGGGGGCTGGTGCAACGGGAAGTGGCAAGGCCGCCTTCACCCGTCAGCTTCTCCAGTCGCTGCTTCTGCGCTTCTCGCCCGATGAACTCAAGCTCCTGCTGATTGATCCGTATGCAATGGATTTCGCGCCGTACGAGAAAGTGCCGCATCTCGTTGCGCCCGTCTTGACCGATCCGGAAAAAGTTACGGCGGCATTCCAGTGGGCCTGCAAGGAAATGAATAGACGCTTTCAGTGGCTCGCTGCCGCTGCTGTCCGGGATATCCACTGTTATAACAATAGAACTCCTTCCGTTGAAGCAAGATGTGATAGAGAAGGAAACCCCATTCCCGATCGGATGCCGTACCTTGTCATCGTTATTGGCGAATTTGCAGACCTCCCCATTGACACTATCGAAGGGGTGTTTTGTCAATTGGCAGCGAAATCACGCGCCGTCGGCATCCGCATCGTGGCCCTGACGCAATGCATGTCTGAAGATGTCCTTCCCGGAGTCCTCAAGTACTGTTTCCCATTGCGCTTCGCCTTCCGGGGCGCAGACAAAGGGGACTCCCTCGCTACTCTGGAGCAGGAGGGTGTGGAACTCCTTCGTGGGAAAGGAGATAGGCTTTATTCAACAGGGGCGAATACATGTGGGCGTATCCAATGCGGATATGCCTCAAGTGATGAGATCGCCTTTGTCGTTAACGCCTGCGCAATCCAGCGTGAGGCGGAGTTTGACGAGGCCCTCATGAAGATGCTCAATGCCGGCATGCAGGAAAAAAGCAAAGAGCAGGAATCGCCAGATTGCTCACAACTATCCGAAGAGGAACTTATTCAGCGCGCTCTTGCTGTCATCGCAACCACGAAACGCCCCACAATCTCGTGCCTGCAACGTCGGCTTCATATCGCATTTAATCAATCGGACGCACTCTTGGAGAAACTTGAGGAACTGGGCTACGTCGGCCCTCAAGGCATAGAACGCCCCCGGGAAATCCATTGGGATAAATTTCCCCACGACATCGTTTCAATGTGAACTCCTGGTTTGTTTGCCACTGAAACGAAATATCGGCATTCTTTTTTGGCGGGGACACCTGGGGCGCTGCCCCCAGACCCCTGGAGTTTTCGAGGCATTGCGCAGACCGGCATAGACCGTGATGCGGAACGACCTCCGGTTTCACCCGCCGGCACGGCCAACGCCGCCCACTGCCTCGTCATGAGGGGCGGATAGCCTTCGAAAGGCAGTTCCCGGTTGCTGAAGGTTCCACCGGCTCCAGGACCAGCGAAACCTGCGGCAAGACCATCCGCGTCATCGCCACGTTCATCAGGCACCAGCTCGACATCTGCGAGGCATTCGGCTTCGCCCCGCCAAAAGGATGCGGGAAGGACTATGTCTCCGGGAAGGTCGCGGAAGACTGGGGGCTCGGGCGTCCGCGCAAGGCGGCTGTGGTCGCCGATTTATAGTGGAATTCGTCAAAAAAACCACAGGAAGTGCCATCGGCAATGGGAGGCATGAAGCCGCCAGAATGGCAATCATTGGTATTTGTCAATATTTTACCAGTTGTGCTTTAAAAATTGCAAGTCAAATAACTCTCGTTAATCATATTCCAGCACAGAACAGGCATTGTACGATAGTTGGCATGATGATTGCTCTATGACCACTTGTTGAAACCTTTTTAACCAAAAATCAACAAGGAGCAATGCAATGGACTGTTTTATTTGCCACAGAAGCAACTGGATGCAGGAGAAGTGCCTGGGATTTCTGCGCAACCTGCTGGAGAATTACAAGGACATGATCGAGGATGCGGATGTGTTCCTTCCCCTTGAATGCCCCGGGGCGGACGAACTGCTTGTACGCCTGGTGCGCGAGGAAATTCCGCAGGATGTGATTGAAAGAATGTCCGAGCGCAGCAGGAGGGGCTTTCTTCTTGAACTGGATGATGATCCCGTTCATACCACACTGGGGGGGCTGTGGAATGCTGCCGACACCCGTTCCAAGGTCAGAAACATCCTTCCTGCGCTGTTCGGCCATGCGCTGGCATCGCCCTGGGGGGAGAAGGCAGAAAAGGACATCTTCCACGACAGGATGATGGAATTGCAGCGCACCTTGAAACTGTCCGACAGGGAAATCGACATCATGCTTGTTTCCATTGCCATCCAGGAACGCATCATCTGGGATCCAAAAAACGACAGAAAGCGCGGGAGCTCCTCACGCAATCTGTTCATGATGGCGAAATGTCTGAATGACAGTGAGGGCGGCATTCAGGACTACGCCTCTCCGCAGAAGCCGCTTCGCCGCTTTGATTGCATTGACGACGACCTGGACATCAATTCAGGGCTTTTCCGATTTCTCTGCGGATTGACCGACGAGCCGCTTGCCAACAGCTATTTCTCCAAGGACACGGAGGAGACACTGCCCTGGGGCGATTTCGCAGACCTGGCGAAGAAGCACGGAAACATTCTGAAGCGGATGCTGACCTCCGGCGGCAAGCCAGTGAACATTTTGTTCTATGGCGCACCTGGAACGGGAAAGACCAGCTTTGCAAGAGCCCTGGCAAAGGAAATAGGACGCACCTGCTACAGCATCTCCCAAAGCACCACTGACAAAGGATGCAGAACAAGCAGCTCCCCTGGCTTCCGATTCGGTGCGCTCCAGGTATGCGACGGGCATATTGTCCCCGACGAGAGCCTGATCATCGTGGACGAGGCCGACGAGATGCTTCGTGGGCTCCTTGGCGGCTTTGGAGGACTTTTCATGCTCTTCGGCGGCGATGCCTCTTCGCATACGGGAGACAAGGGACTCCTCAATACGGTGCTGGACACGATGAAGACCTCCACCATCTGGATTACCAACACGCCCGCAAGGGCGCTGGACGAGTCGTCCCGTCGCCGCTTCGACTATTCCGTCTGCTTCGAGCCGCTGAACTGCGAACAGAGAAAGCGCATCTGGAAGAACAATATACAGCGCCTGAACATGGGGCGTCTCCTCAGCGGAAGGCAGCTGGAGGAGTTCTCCGCATTGTATCCCGTCAGCGCGGGCGGCATCTCCCAGACACTTGAGAATCTGGAGAGAATGCATCCCCGCAAGGCGGAGGTTCCGCGTCTTGTGGAACAGTTGATGAAGCCGCACTGCGAGCTGCTGGGAGTCAAGTTGGCGGATGACAAACTGCTGCCGTCGAAGGACTATTCGCTGGAGGGGCTGAATATCCAAGGCGACGTGAAGCTGGAGCGCATCGTGGAGGCAATCCGCGCCTTCCAGCGCCAGAAGGGCGAGACAGACCCCGACCGTCCGCGCATGACCCTGCTGCTGTCGGGCGCGCCTGGCACGGGCAAGACCGAGTTCGTCAAATACCTTGGGAACGTGTTGAATACCAAGGTCAATGTGAAGATGGGAAGCGACCTGCTGTCGATGCTGGTCGGCGGCACGGAACAGAACATCGCCGCAGCCTTCCGCGAGGCGGAGGCGGAGCACGCCATCCTCTTCCTGGATGAACTCGACGGCCTTGTCCAGAGCCGCACCAACGCCCAGCGCTCCTGGGAGGTGACGCAGGTCAACGAGCTGCTCCATCAGATGGAGGACTTCAACGGCGTGATGATCGGCGCGACCAATTTCATCAAGAACCTGGACCAGGCCGTCATGCGCCGATTCACATTCAAGCTGCAGTTCAATTTCCTGGACGAAAAGGGCAAGCGGCTCTTCTTCGAGCGGCTGTTCAAGAGCACGCTGACGGATGACGAACTGGAACGCCTGGAGGCAATCCCGAATCTTGCGCCAGGCGACTTCCGCACCGTCCGCCAGAGCCTCTTCTACTACGGCGGTGAAATCACCAACGGACAGCGTCTGGACGCCCTGGAGCGCGAAGCCGCCGCCAAGGAGGGCGGTGCTTTCGCAGTGCGCGGAAAAATGGGATTCTGCTGATTGTTGGCATTTCAATCTTGTCAGTTTTTTACTAGTAATGCTTTGAAAGATGTCAACCAGAAGTCCTCCAGCCAAGTTCTTCAGCACCAATAATCCAGTTGTGGAAACCTTTTTTACAAAAGAGGCGAATGCCAGACAAATAACGTTTCAGGAGAACAAAACAATGAGCACAAGCATCCATCCCATTCACCCAACTTTTCAGTTCGAGGCAAAGCACGCTATGCGCTTTCTCGACAATCTCCTTCAATCATCCACGTCTATTATTGACATGCATCGTGTTTGTTTCGATGCTATCCCTGTCTTCGCCACTGGCCTAGACCTCAAGGAGGATTTTGTGACGCTCACGGGAAACATCGGCAAACACGAGTTTACATGGAAAGACAATCTGCTTGTTGCGTTATCGAGCAACCAGATACGCCCTGGATACAGGAATGATTATTTCGAGGCCAATTTTGATGACACTCCTTGCGATTTCCTTTACAACATCTGGGAGTTACGGCTTCCTGAGGCAAGGGAGTGCATCCGTGCCACCGTCTCGCGTCTAGCGAAGGCCGTTTCCAGTTTTGCCCCCTCGAAGATTGGAGGCGTTGCAGAGCGCTTCAAGACACTGGTTCACGACTATCGCCTGACCGCCAAGGAGGCCAACATTCTGCTCCTCGGGCTTTGTGTCTCGCATGATCTCCTTAAATATAGCCTGAGCAGAAACTTCCTCATAAAAGTTGAAGAGGCTGCCGCCTATGTTGGATACAGCGTGGATGACATCATGCCGCTTGTCCGCAATGATTCGAAACTCATGGCAAGTGGACTTCTTGATGAATATCTCACTCCATCTCGTGAAATACTCATGTATCTGGAAGGACAAACCGTGGGGCCAGAAATCAAGGCATCCCACGCGAATTCATCGGACAACGATGATGATGATTGGGATCCCCTGTTCGAGTGATTGCTAATCATATGTACCCAAATACATATAAGCGGGCATGTAGGGTGATTGATTGGGACAGGCCGTCATGCCCGCAACAAAAGACATGGAAAACATTATGTGGTATGATAGAAAAAAACCATTGAAGTTTCGGATATGGGATGGCAGCGCATTCGTGTATGAATGCCGTCTTGCCGTAAACGAACATGGAACGCGGGTTATCGGTGAAGATGGTCTGCCAAAGGAGAATGCTCAGTTACTGGAGTGGACGGGCTGCCTAGACAAGGAGGGGCAGGAGATATACGAGGGCGACTTTTTGATGCTGTTTGACGAAGGCTGGATAGGAGCCGTGGTGTTCGGCAACGGGGTATTCTGGTGTCGTGACGAAAAGGGAGGCTATAGCGGCATGGTCACCTTTGATAACAGTCTGGTCGTGGGCAATGTGTTCCATGGAATTGACATGTCTCTTGTCGAGCAGGAAGTCCGAAAGATCACAACCGAGGACAAGAAGGTCGATGAAATAATGGCTATAATGGCCAACGCATATAACAACAATCACAAAAGGGGAGTAACACCATGAGCATGGGCAAGAAGAAAAAGGCCACGCAATCATTTCCATTTGAGTTTTACTGCATTGCCATCGGTCTCCGTGGTGGGACTGATGAGTTCTCATCGCCACGGGTCATTCCAATGCTTCCCGATTGGGAAACATATATGAGAATCGAATGGGATTTGAAGACTGCCGGCCTCTTTGACGATGACGGGTTGCCATGCTTTGAGGACATTCACACAGCTCTGGAATCTCTGCGTGAATACCTTGCCAATGCCCCTGATGACAGATTCGACGACTTCGACGATTTCACCCAACGGTGGTTGCGTGAGCAGACCTTATCGGATGAGGGCCTGTCCGAGGACGACTTTTGATGTTATTTTGATGTTAAGGGATAACAGTGAAATACAGTGTTTACTTCGAGAAGGTCAGAGAGATTGTCCTCCTCCATTTCATTTCGTCGGGACATCCTTCGCGGCTGTGCGTCGCCTGTGGCTTGCCCAGCCGTTAAGAATATAGGCATATTGGTAAGTCATGTGTGTGCGTCGTCTGTGGCTTGCCCAGCCGTAGAAAAAATTTGGCCGCCATTTCAGGCGGCCAAATTTTTCGAAGGCTGGTGGAGCATCCGCGCATTTTGCAAGCACGTCCTACTTTTCCTATGAGTATTCGATGCCCCTTCCGATGCCTTCCCGCCCCTTTCCGCTCATCTCGTCTCTCCTCAAGCCAGTGGGGTGACCAAGAGTTTTTCAGCCCGATGCAACTTCCTGGCGAGTTTCCAGAACATGTCCAGCAAGTCCCGAAAGGCTGTCATTTGCAGTAGTACCCGCCTGACTTTGGTGCGCCTTTGAATTCGATTCTGCCATCTTTCTTCAATTGTCCAAGGTGGCGTTCCAGGGTTCGTTTTGGCAAGGACAGCCCTTCTGCCAAGGCATTGTCGCGAAGACCTGGATGCTCCTTGAGATATGCAAATACCATGTCAAGCTCATTTACTCCGCCATTTACTCCGCCAGAGTCTATGTCGCGATGCTGTTGAAGGGCTTCCAGGATACGTGCCAGCATGAAGTCGATGAAAGCGCCGGAGTCGGTCTTGGCTGTGCTGTCGTTGATGGCCTGGTAGTAGCCATTCTGGTTGTCATGCACCATGGTCTCGACCGGCAGATGGAGGAAGACTGGATGTAGCCTGCCGAGAATAAGGGACTGCCAAAGCCGCCCCGTCCGGCCATTGCCGTCGGCGAAAGGATGGATGAACTCGAACTCATAGTGGAATACGCAACTCCTGATGAGCAGATGGTGTTTGGAATGCCGAAGCTAGTCGAAAAGGCTGGCAACCAATTGAGGCACTTGCCCAGCCGGGGGCGCGACATGAATCACTTGCTCCCCGTTGAAAACACCTACGCTCCCCGTGCGGAATTTCCCCGCTCCATCCACCAGGGCCGCCATCATCGTCCCATGCGCCTTCAGCAGGTCTTTCACGGAGAACGGGTTGAGTTTCGGGGTAAGGTCGTAGGTGGCGATGGCGTTCTTGACCTCCTGGATTTCCCGGAGCGGCGCGACTACGCGCTTGCCGTCCAGGATGTCCGTTACCTGCTTCAAGGAAAGCGTGTTCCCCTCGATAGCCAGAGACGAATGGATGGTCTTGATACGGTTTACCCGGCGGAGCTTCAAAGCGTCACGCTGCTCCAGGCGGATGACATAGCGCTCCACCAGCGCGGATATCTCGGCGACAAGCGAGACCGCACGGGAGGAAAAGGCGGCTGGTAGGTCATGGCTTTTATCCCTTCTGTTTCAAGTCGGAGGGTTCCAGGGCGGCATCATCGCTCTCGTAGTAGTAGGAGTAGTCGATGCCCTTCATGAACATCTCTCGGTCGTCAATTCTGTCGGTCAGAGCCTGGCGCAGCAGTTCGCGGATTTTCGTGCTGTCGGCGGGGCTTTCGGTCATCGCCTCCAGGTATTCCCTCTTGTTCACCCGGCTCCAGTCGATGCACTGTTTCAGGTTCTTCCTGAGCATCAGGTCCAGCCAGATGCGGGTGCTCCTGCCATTCCCTTCGCGGAACGGATGCGCCACGTTCATTTCCACGTACTTGCCAATGATGTCCTCGAAGGTCGCCTCCGGCATCCTCTCGATCTGCGCCAGCGAGTTGGCCAGGAACATGGCCGGCGCAAAGGTGAAGTTGCCCTTGGAGATGTTCACCGTGCGAATTTGCCCGGCAAAGTCGTATAGCCCTCCGAAAAGATAGGCGTGGATTTGCTGGAGACACTGAACCGTACCGGGCTTCATGCTTGACAACAGCCCGCTCTCGAAGAGCGCGTAGGCCTTGTTCCGGCTCTTGCCGTCAATCGTGTCCTCGCTGTAGGTGAACCACTTGAGGAACGGCACCGCATTCCGGCCCGGAATCGCCTCCAGCAAGGACAGCATCTCCTTCTGCGGAAGGCAGTCCGTCAAATATCGCTTGCCATCGGAGGAGACCATTTTCAGTTGACTACATTTTGTAGTCAACTCGGGATGCGACTGCTTCAAGCGAGTCTTCAGGACGCTCCAGTATTTGCGTGGATTGACACTGTCCGTGACCGCGCCGACAATATCCGCGACCGAAAACAGCCACTGCCGGGCCGTCTCGTCCCAGACCGCCCGGATTTCCCGGTCATTGTAGAAGCGAAAGGAGAGCTTCTGTGTCATGCTGTCAATCCCATCTCAACTTGCCGCCCCAGCAGACAGCATCGCGCCTATAAACACCAGTACAATGCCGAGCAGAATCAGCCCAAGGGACTTCTTGCATTTGTCAAAATGACACACGGCGAAAAACAGATGTCCGATTTGTGTGAACAAGCCCAGAAGCCCCCATGCGACATGCTCCTTGAACTCATCAATCAGAAGCCCGATAGACCCAATCAGATAAACAACAATGCCGATGACTACCAAAAACATGTTTATCTCCTGTGTTGTTTCCTGTCACTGCAAATTCAGCCAGGTAATCTTGTTGTTCTCGTCTATGGATATGAATCCGCGGCTCTTCATTGCCTTTAATTCTTCTATGCCATTGATTATGTCATTTCTCCATCGCCTTCGACGCAAAGGCGGAGAAGTCTTTCACTGGTCCGACATAGGCGAAGTCACCACCCTCTGCGTGTATTGGTTCCCTTTTTTGCAAGGGAGGCCAATACACTCATCTGGACTTCTCGAGATGCCCACTTAATTTAGCGTCCTTCGTCAATCGGGACAAATATACTCGCTGGTCTTCGGGTTCATGGGACCGTCGGCGACGAGGAACCGCTCGTCGAATGCGGCGCGTCCTTCCAGGATGAAACAGCGTGCGGCGCGTCCGAGCGCCAGCGCCGGGCTTTCGCCCTCGGCGATTTCGCCATTGGTCTTGCGGCAATAGAGTTCGGGGGATTCGCGGAAGGCGGCCAGGTTGTGGCTCGACATGTACCTGCCGCACCTGCTGGCGGCGTGGTACTCCTCCGCGGGGATGGATAGGAATCTGTCTGTGTTCATTTCAGTGACCTTGGTTTGGGGTGGTTCTGATTGACCGGCCTCATTGCCCGTCACTTTCGTATCCAACGGAATCTCAAAAATCCGCAACAGAATTTCGAAAAAAGTTGAATTTTGGGCAAAAAGAATCCCGCCGGGGCGGGAAAGGCCGCCTGGCGGGATTCATAAAACAGGAATTCAATGTATATTAGAACATAAGCAATCTGAATTGGAAACGGCAACTAACCATCGGAGCAATAGATGAGCAACGAATCAACAGTCAAGGAAGAGATTAAGGCACATTTCTTTTCCATACCCGACTATCAGCGCGCGTACAGCTGGGAAGCAGAACAATTAAAGCAGTTCGTGGAGGACTTGCGTGACGCCCAGGACAAGTATTACCTCGGCCATTTTCTTTTCGAGAAGTCCAACGACGCATTGATGATTATCGACGGGCAGCAGCGCATCACCACTTGCATGATTTTCTATCGTGCTGTGGTCAATTACCTGCTTGGCAGGAACGCAGGCGAAGAATATCAAAAAGAGATTAACATGTTCAGTTCTCGTCTATTCGACAAGGACGAGGGAATCCCGCGCCTGCAGACCGTCAATTATGACAATGCCTATTTTCAGGATTTGATTATTTCAAACAGGGAAACCGCAAAACCAAGCACAAAATCGCAGTCGAACATTAAAAATGCTCTCGCGTATTTCGAGAGGGCGTTGGGCAAGTTGGATGTCGAGGAAGTGTTGCGTGAAACCCGTCTGCTGGAAAATGCGACTATTACCATGTATATGGTATCCGACCGCGCTATGGCCGCGCAGGTTTTCGCATACCAGAATGACCGCGGCAAGGGGTTGACAGAACTGGAGAAGCTCAAGTCCTATTTCTTCCTTCTGCTTTATCAGAATAACCCTTCCGAAAAGAAATTGAAGAGCGATGTTGAGTACGTTGACCAACAGTTCACAACAATATATAAGCAAATCGTAAGGATTCACCAAAATGAGGATGATGTCCTCAACTTCTATTGGCGTTCGAGATGCCCTGACGGTTATGAGGCGAGAAATAGGAAAACTCTGGATGATGTCAAGGCGACTTTGAAAAATGAGCCGGACAAGGCTGAATGGATAAGGTCATTCGCCTCTGAATTGGCGGCGGCCTTCCAGTTTGTCGAGAAGTTTGAAGGCAGTAACGACGAGTATTCCGTTCGCCTGCGTCAGTTGGACAACCTTGCCTTGAGCTACCCATTTATGCTTAAGGCCGTTGTGCGTCTTGGTGTGAAGGAGGAAGGCACTGTTTTCAAGAGGCTTCTGCACATTTTGGAAAACATTACCTTCAGGAGCAAATTGCGCGGGAAGCGGGCCGACATAATCGCACGGATGAATTCCATTTTGCTCGCTTTCGCTTCAGAAGATGAGCTTAACGCACGTATTGAACAGATGAAGGCAGAGTTGAAAAACGATGCAGGATGGTGGGGCTATTGGGGGAATCAGGAGATGCTCAATAGCCTGTCCGGCTACTTTTACGGCAACGGTGTCGATAATTACTTTTACTGGCAGTATGAGCTTTCCCTTTGGGAAAAGGGTTACAATGGCCCCTTCGATGTTCGCTATGAGCAGTTGGTTTCCAATGAAAGCATCGAACACATTGCCCCGCAGACCCCGACGGATGGTCAGCCAGTGGCCAATGGGTATGGTGAATACAAGAATTCGAATGAGCCGGAAAAAGGCATTGAGTCAGGAGGCTGGATGAACGGCATCGGGAATCTCATGTTGATATCCCAGTCACACAACAGTTCCGTTGGAAATAAGCCATTCTCCGATAAGCTTGCGTCATACGAGACAATCGCCCTTATGAAGCAACAAATGGAAATAGCCAGTTTTGCCTCGCTGAATGAACAGGGCGAGAAGATATGGGATTTGGATGCCATCAAGCGCCGGCGTCAAGCCATGCTTGATGCTGCTCTGGACATCTGGTCACTGGACACAATCTAATTGTCATTGGATATGTCCAAGTGTGTGCAGGATAAGCCAATTTCCCTTGCACTTGGCTTTGCCCTGTTCAACCTTCCGCCTGATTACGTCTACAAGCAAACGGAGAGCCATCTGGAAATTGGGCGGACCGCCGAATACTTTTTAAGTTATTGGCAAAATCGGCGGTTTTGTGCTTGGGGCGTTCTCTTTCCACCCATTTCGATTGTTCGGGCGGTTTTTGCAATATCATAGAAAACGCCGTTTTATGACCACAAGTTTGAGTAGGAAACGAGTTCTCTCTTTGGTTTCGGTGCAATAAAAACGAGAGGAGGCAAAAGAGAGGTCACGTGTCTCCGCTGACCTCGGCAAGGGGTGTGGACTTTCTGACCACAGGTTAGAGAGAAATCCGCCGAAGGAGGCGTTTGA